>VAPL010120162.1_pt1 | contig 16141 bp, 16 predicted proteins | sample 3395061 | NCBI WGS metagenome assembly VAPL01 (sample SAMN08290444, study PRJNA428436) | hydrothermal vent metagenome | isolation source: Deep-sea hydrothermal vent chimney 2 | place: Pacific Ocean: Juan De Fuca Ridge | depth 2182 m m | reverse complement strand
CCTGATGATGTCGGCCACCACGATATTGACAAATTGAGGCGTAAAAAGAATAGCCCAACTGCAATATCAAACTCGACCATAACAATAAGCCATAAAAATTCATTTTGTTAACGGCATGCGTTACGATTTGTTCACCCCAGGGCAGGGTTAAGGTTGTTATTTCAGGCAGCACATTAAAAAACTCACCATAAGGTAACAAAATATTAGGGATGAGTTGAACAAACGAATATAAGCTTAATATCCACACCAGAGCTCGCGAACCAATACCCGTGTAGCTATAAACAAACCAGCTCCAGAATGTAAAGGTGAGCAGTGCAAAATTTGCACGCCATCGATAGGCTTCCACATAATCCTGCTGGCTCGCTGCCTGATAGGCAAAAAGTTCAGCAATCATAAAACCAACAATAAAGAAGCACATCAAACTAAAAAACAAATGAAGATTTTTGCGCGCCTGATGCTGCCGGGTATGAAAATGGTGCAGTAAAAAATGGATTCCTGCATACAGGCTAACACCTATCAGTGCCGCAATAAGCCAACTTAATATAGGCATGCCGGACTACTATCTCCATTATCCATCGGGTTATTTAAGATTAGCAGTCTTTTCACTAATTTTAAAAGAAAATCATGGATTTATGTAGACAGAAATTAGAATAATTTAAACTGGGGATGTCCATTTCTCCAGGTTTGGCCTCCACTTTATAACCCGGACTTTTGCAGACAAGCCTGGTATTAGATGATATATTCCTCTCGCTCAGGAATACCCTGTCCTGCAGCAACATAAAAGTGCTTAAATTAAATAAGCTACTGTTTTTTAAGGAACTTAAATCCTGAAAGTTGCTCTCAAAGATTTGCAGAACTTTTGGTACCAGCTATGGAATGATGCTTTGACTAAACCCGCTACCAAGGCCTGCTTGACTCTGTACATAGGTACAGTTTGTAAACTAATCTGCAACAACGCAAATGGAGAGTTAAAAAATGGCTAAGTCGCCCCACACACAAAATAGCAGCAGCATTGTCGCGGCTTCACTAGCAGCAATCGGTGCTTCTGTTTGCTGTATAGGGCCACTGGTATTATTAACAATGGGAATTGGTGGCACCTGGATCAGTACCCTGACCGCATTTGAGCCCTACCGGCCTGTTTTTATTGGCATTACCCTGATTTTTTTATTTATGGCCTTTCGTAAACTTTATATTTTACCTCGCCAATGTGCCCCCGAAGATACCTGTGCCCTGCCTGCCACGCTACGCAATCAACGTATTATTTTCTGGCTTGTTTCGGCCATTCTCATTGCTTTACTGGCGTTCCCTTACTACGGGTTAATTTTTTTTGAATAACCAGATGGAGATCACACATGCTTAACAAATTATTTCTATCCAGCCTTCTCGCCGTTATATTAATCAGCAGCAGTTTTTTTACCCTCGCGGCAGAAAGTAAAACTGTCATACTTGATGTGCCAGGTATGACCTGCAAGTTTTGCCCGATTACCATTCGCAAGGCCTTAAAAAAAATACCCGGCGTAAAGGATGCCAAAGCAGACTATGTCAGTAAAACAGCCACTGTTACTTTCGACCCGGATAAAACCAGCATTGATGCACTCATAAGTGCAACAGCAAATGCAGGCTACCCATCAACACTAAAAAAGAAATAGTCTGTCACTTTTAGTTCCAGCGTGCCGGATCGGCAATATCCCATGCATCTTTCCACTGCTCTGGCATATGGCTTTCTGACAACAAACAATCACATTCTATGCAGGGATAGAGCTGTGCATAATTTTTAATTTTGGGTCCGTTGGTGCGGCGTAAAATATGATGTGGTCGCGCCTCATCCGGATCATTCAAGCCAGCACTGGAAAGCAATTCCAGTAAAGCATATATTGTTGTTTCATGATACTGGGCAACACGCCGAGCTTTATCTTTAATATTTAAATGTTTATAACGTGCAGGATCCTGTGTGGCCACGCCAGTGGGACACATATTGGTATTACAACTACGAGACTGGATGCAGCCTAATGCAAACATCATTGCACGAGCAGAGTTAATCATATCGGCTCCCAGCGCTAACATCCGCAGCATATGAAATGCAGATATTGCCTTACCAGCTGCGATAATACGGATATGTTTTCGCACCCCAATACCCAACAGCGCACTGTGCACAAAAGAAAGGCCGTCCCGCATTGGCGTACCAACCGAATTAGCCAGCTCAATAGGTGCAGCACCCGTGCCCCCTTCACTGCCATCCACGGTAATAAAATCGGGATAAATACCGGTTGCCAGCATTGCCTTGCAAATAGCAAGAAACTCGGACTTGATCCCGATACATAATTTAAAGCCAACAGGCTTGCCACCCGACAACTCTCGCAATTGCGCAACAAATTCCAGCAAGCCAATAGGTGATGAAAAAGCACTATGCCCTGGTGGTGACATCACATCCTGCCCCATCGGCACATCACGAATAGCTGCAATCTCTCTGGTTAGTTTAGCCGCCGGTAAAATGCCACCATGGCCTGGCTTTGCGCCTTGCGATAATTTAATCTCGATCATTTTGACCTGATCCAGTGCCGCTTTATCAGCAAAGGCTTGCGGATTAAACCGGCCATCGTGATCCCGGCAACCAAAATAACCGGTACCAATTTGCCAGATTAAATCTCCACCCGGCTCAAGGTGATAAGGGCTGATCCCGCCTTCACCGGTGTTATGTGCAAAGCCACCTATACGTGCGCCACCATTAAGAGCAAGAATGGCATGACGACTCAATGCACCAAAACTCATTGCCGAAATATTCAAGTGTGATGCGGCATAAGGTTTTGTACATTGCGGCCCGCCAACCTCCACTCTTGATTCTTTTTCGGCTACCGGCATTGGCGACAAGGAAGGGTTAATCCACTCATAACCAGGTCGATAAACATCAAACATCGTACCAAATGGCCGTGTGTCACGATCCCCTTTTGCCCGCTGATAAACCAGAGAGCGAAACTCACGGTTTACTGGCTGGCCATTGGTATCCGTTTCGACAAAGTACTGCTGAATTTCGGGGCGAATGGATTCAAACAAATACCGCAACCGCCCAATAACCGGATAAATGCGTGGAATGGTATGCTTCTTCTGTGTAATGTCATACAAACCTAATAAAAAGAAAGGTGCCACAATAAAAATAACCCACCAACTCGCTGGCCAGATAAAAATAATGGCTACAATTAAAATGGATAATACTATGGATATAAAAAAGAACAGACGGCGAACCATACTCTTATTCCTTAATTATTTTTTTACTTATTAAACAACAGTGTTTTGAAAGATAAAGCTAACATAAGTTCATTCATAATATACAACTATCAGTCTAACTTGTGTTTATTTTCCCTTTATTCACCCTATACTTTAAATGTACTTTAATCCATATTCCCGATCCACTTGCGGTAAGTATAAAACTGTTGAGATTTCCAAAGGGGGCATACCCCGTTGACAATATATAACTGGGCTTTTTCACGTTTGTAACAGTAACAATTACTTTTTCTGTATAAATTATAGAGTAAAAATATGAGTGACGATTCAGATAAAAAGATAAAACTGTCTATTCCCAAACCACCCCACCCCGTTCACCGGCAACAAAAATTGCCCTGGCAGTTTTGCAAGGAAGCAACCGATGATGCTGAAGCAACCGAACGTATTCATCAAATTATGCAAAACCCGGCTTACCGCCAGGCAGATAGCGATGCTGACTTTTTACGCCAAAATGCAATGCGTGGCACACGCCTGCAGATTGACTACAGTAAACCCGAGCTATTGCTTCAGGAACAGGGAATACAACATACCATTGTCGCTTTTGGCAGCACCAGAATATCTGAACCTGCACATGCCAAAAGAAAAGTAGAACAACTACAACAAAAAATACACAGCTCTCCTGATGAAAAAACATTACAACAACAACTTACTGTGGCTAAACGTATCCTTGATAAAAGCCGCTACTACCAGATAGCACGTGACTTCGGACGCTTAGTTGGCGAATCAGGCAACTCACCCTGCGACTGCCGTGTAGTACTAATGACCGGAGGTGGCCCCGGTATTATGGAAGCGGCAAACAGGGGTGCCTGGGATGTGGGAGCCAAAACAGTGGGGCTAAATATTACCTTGCCTCACGAACAATATCCCAACCCATATATCACACCGGGCTTATGCTTCCGCTTCCATTATTTTGCATTGCGTAAACTGCATTTTTTATTGCGTGCAAAGGCACTGGTTGCCTTTCCCGGTGGCTACGGAACGCTGGATGAATTTTTTGAGACATTAACACTGGTACAAACACGCAAAATCAAGCCCCTGCCTATTGTCCTTATCGGTAAAGCTTACTGGCAGCGCGCCATTAATTTTGACTTTCTTGTTGAAGAAGGCGTGATTGATGCAGAAGATATTGATTTGTTCTGGTATGCAGAAACAGCACAGGAAGCATGGCAAGGTATACAGCACTGGCATGTCGCTAATGGTATCCCTTTATTCACTGAATGCAAAACACCGGTTTAATAACAAATGAGTTGGATCAATAAAAAATTTACCTTTTAAGCTAGAATGTTACATATAAGCAAAATGATTTCCCGAAGGAGAACCTTATGCGCAAATCACCGGATCCTATCCAGGCACTTGGCGAAGCCTATGAGCTATTGCTTGAAAAAACTCTTGATGAATTACATATTAAAGATGCACGCCAGAAAAACATTGAAGAGACTATTCATCAGGCAACTAAAAATACACCTAAGTTGCAAAATCTTGATGAAAGCCTTCTAAAACAAATTCAGGAAGCAGTACACCGCGACCTGCATTCAGCCGGACAATATTTTGCAGAAACGAAGCAGGAAGTAAAAGACTGGCTGGGCTTCGAACTCCAGTTGGTCGAAGGCAGTTTACTGAACCTGCTACCCAAAGTTGCTAATCAAACCACTGTTGAGTTATTGGAGTGGAAACAGGATCAGGCAAAACGATCATTACATACCGGCGAAATTACCGGCCCAACCACTTTAGTTTGTGACAGTTGCGGCAAACAACTCCACTTTCACCGCGCAGGACACATTCCACCGTGCGCACAATGTAATAGTACCGTGTTCCATCGTTTATCTAGCCAGAACTAATTGGTAATAATAACTAAAAAACAAGTTGCGTATTAAGTTGCCAGTCAGTTCGAGTATAATCTTCTGAACTCAGGTTTGAGTTATTGCTGGTATAAATTATTCGACCGGCTATTGTCCACTGACGATTCAAGTGGTAATCAATACCAGCAATGGTGCGCAAGCGGTTATCTTTACGCGATACACCACCTGCAACAGGATAGTCACTAACACGGTACTGTGCCTCCATTTTAAGCTTCCAGTCATCAGCCAGATTCTTTTTCAGCCGCACCCTGAAATCATGACGGGTGGGTGAATAGCTTTTACTAGTACGATCCTGTCTGTCATTTAACTCCAGTTGATAACGATAGCGTAAATGACCAATGTCCGTTTTCATATAATAAGCGACACGTGCCTGTTGCCGGCTACCTTCAAGATAATTGTATATACTGTCACCAGCACTCAGATCACTGTATCTATAACGTAATATTACTCGCCCTGAATCCAGACTGCGTTTAGCTGTCAGACTTAAATCAAGTGAATCCAGGTAATCACGGGTATTTAACTGACTATTCGAAAACCCAATACCTGGCTCAATCTTCCAGCCACCCGCTGCAAATAAATAATTGCCTTTTATTTGTAATGCCTGGTAATCACCACTATCAATTTCACTGTAATTTTGTTTATAGAATGAACCCGACAGACGATATGAATTGCCTAGTCGCACTCCGCCATACAGGTAACTCTCAAAATAACTGTCACTTTTACTGGAAGGTGAGCTATCAGTAAGCAACAGTACATTGCTGTCTTTGCCATACGCAAAAACCAACCCGCCTTCAAATGCCTTTACACCTTTACCTGGTTTTAATTTGTCAATTTGCTTGTTTGCAATGGCCGTTATACGCGGATCACCTGTGTTTCTTGAAGCATATAAAAACCATTTTAAGGCCACTTTATTTTTCTTTTGCTTTAATGCCACCAAACCTAAATTATACTGTGCAAGCTGTGAAAACTGTTTATTCTTTTCGGTGATGAGAAAATATTTTTTTGCCTTTGAATAATCAGCCAGTTTAAAATAACTAACAGCCAGATTATAAAACAGTGCAGTTTTTTTAACACCTACAGCCTCAGCGCTGTGAAACTTTTTAACTGCTTTTTTATACTTTGCAGCTCTAAATAATTTTACCCCTTCATCAAAAGAAGAAGCATAGCTGACACCACTTAAAAAAATAAATATTAGTAACCCCAAAAATAGCTTTTTCAATATCATTATACCCATACCTGAAATATACACTCCATAAAAAAATTAACTTCCCTGAACATAGACTTTATTTTACTTTTATTTTGAAATAAAAACACCTCCCTGGTAAAACCAGGGAGGAGTGGGGGGGGATAAATCTTCGAATTATTTTACTCGTCGATATTATTCACTCTTGTTATCGTCTTTATCATCATCCTTCATATCGTCTTTCATATCATCCTTGCTGTCATCTTTATCATCATCACGACTATCATCTTTCATGTCATCTTTATCGTCATCCCGACCGTCATCTTTATCATCATCCTTGTCGTCACCACGATCCATTTCATTTTCGTGATCATCTGTTTTATCTTTATCATGATCATCTTTAGTATCCTTGTATCCTTTGTGGTCATCTTCACGACCTTCAATATCAGCATCATGAGGTAATTCAATATCATGCACAACTTCATCAGGTTCATTTTCATGGACGACATCCATGGTAACATCATCCAGATCGGTTGAGGCCTGCGCAAAACTAAAGGGTAAACCTATAAATAACATAAACATAATTGACTTTAATAATTTCATTTTCTTACTCCTTAAACCTGTAAAATTTATAATTTAAACATTGACCAATTCAAGGCTGCCAACAATGGTATTTTTAACCTGTAATTGAATTTTAAATGCACGTGTTTGATTACCACGCGTTAATCTGGCAATCACAGCACCTTGCATGGGCCTATCTGCAATTAGCGGTAAACTCAAACGGTTGGCACCTGGCTTTAAACTTGTTTTCCAGCTTATTACCCGCCGAGTCGGATAGCCCTTCACTGTTACGTATTCAGGCAGTTCGATGCTAATTGTTGCCATTTCAAGGCCTTGTGAAACATTAAACACCAGACTCACTTGCTTCACTTCTTTTGCTACCATTTCAACCGAGGCACTCACCTGCAAGTCTTGCTCGCTGTTTTGTTGCTGAAACATCCCGGTCTGAGAAAACACAAACCAGAACATAACGCTTGCTGCAATCGCACTGCCAAAACCGGCAGCAAACCAATGGCGTGGTTTTTTTGTTTCAACTTCATCCAGGGCAGAAAAAATACGCGCTTCAAAGTCGGCAGCGGGATCAGGTATTTCCATTGCCCTAAGATGCGAAGATAATTCACGCGAAGCATGCAAATGTTCCCGGCATGACTCGCATCCTGCAATATGTTGCTCCACAACCTGCACCTGTACGTGTGATGCCGTACCACTGAGCATTTCATCAATCATTTTGTGTATTTGCTTACATTGCATTTTCTAGCCCTCTATCTCAGAAAACACCGGCCCAACCGATTCGGTTCCCTGAATCAGTATTTTTCGTAAATTATTTCTTGCCCGATGCACTCTGGACTTAACTGTACCCACTGGAATATCCAGAATATTCGCTGTTTCTTGCACACTAAAGCCTTCCAGATCATGGATAAGCAGAATTTCACGGAATTCGGGGCGTAAATAGCCTAGCGCCTGTTTTAAATTGGCCTTTTGTAAATGATGTGCGGTTAAAGCCTCAGGTGTTTCACCCTGATCCTCAAGTTCTGCCAGTTGTTCTTCTGCTCCATCGATATAACCAAACGGTGAGCGGCTCTCGCTGCGCTTATCATTGAGGTACTGGCGAAATAACGATTTGTATAACCACGGACGCAGGTTATCCACTTGATCAAGACGTGATTTGGACTGATACAGGCGGAGCACTAAATCCTGAACAATATCTTCAGCCCGATCACGATTTCGACATAATCGGTAGGCATAAGAATACAATTCCCGAAGATAAGGCCGGATTAAGTCCTCAAATTGATGCCGCCAGGATAATTTAAATAATTTCACCATATCAACTAGACACACCGCAACAACAAAAAGGTTCCTGGCGCCCTAAAATAAATATTTTATTCTCAAGCCATAACAGAAAATAAACCTGCTATAAATTAACTAACCTTGGCTGATTTATTTCACAATTTTTCTATGACTTTTTTCTACTTCGGGGATGAGCCTTGTCATAAACATCGGCAAGGTGCTGAAAATCGAGATGAGTATAAATTTGTGTGGTTGAAATATCACTGTGGCCAAGTAATTCCTGAACAGCGCGCAAGTCACCGCTAGACTCAAGAATATGGCTGGCAAAAGAATGACGTAACATATGTGGGTGCACATGCACATCAATGCCTTGTTTAATCGCCCACTGGCTCATTCGTTTTTGAATAGTCCGTGGTGATATGCGCTTACCCTGTTTACCTAAAAACAGCGCCTGCTCTGAATTATTAATTTTTGTTAATTCATCCCTGCGTGACAACCATGCATGCAATGCCTGCTGCGCCTGTTTACCAACTGGCACTTCGCGCTGCTTACTGCCTTTACCGATAACACGCACATAACTTGCTATTGATTTATAATCGGTTATATCCAGTTGTACTAATTCCGATAAACGCAACCCGGATGAATAAAATAGTTCGAGTATTGCTTTGTCTCTTATAGCAAAAAGATCATCACCAACCGGAATTTGCATTAAACGGCTGGCTTGATCAACATCCAGAACATTGGGCAACTGTCGCCCCGCCCGTGGGGCAGAAATTCCTGTGGCTGGATTATTTTTTACAAGGTTCAGCTTTAATAAATAATTAAAAAAAGAGCGAATCGAGGACAGGTTACGCTGCAAGCTGGCAGGTGCTAATCCCTGTTGATGGCGCTTGCTAATATAATGACGTATATGTGCTGCTAAAATATCATCCCAGTCATTTACTTCATCTGTATACTTTTGATTACAATATTGAAAAAAACCAGACAGGTCACGCCGGTAATTTGAAAGAGTATGTCTGGATAAACGACGTTGATATTGCAGTTCGTTAAGGTAATTTAAAATTTGTTCTCGCTCGAGAAGCGCCATTTAAACAGCCCGGGCGACGTGCTTTTCAATAACCCGGGTTAATACCATGCTTAAATGACTTAAAAACAAGGTTCCCATATCAGCACGAAACCGGTCTTTATCGGTACTGCCAATCGCAAGCAAACCAATGCAGTCACTTTTATTATCTTTTGTTAAAGGTATTAAGGCGGCTGAACGAATTTTTTCATAGTCGTCATTAAACAGTTGCTCCAGTTGATCCAGTGGCAGGCGACCACAAACCGGAATACGATTTTCAATAACTTTATCAAAAACTTCCAGATTATAACTATCACGACTGGCTGACTCGGGTATTTCCTGCTGAGAAACCGGTGAGCCTTTTAAGACACGTATGGATACACAATGTGCATCAAAATCTTTTACCAGCCGCTGTTGAATAAAATCGACAACTTGCCCGAATGATTGCGTATCAAGTAGTGCTAAAATAAGGGTGTTAAACCGCTGACTAAGTTGTTCATTTTTTTCGGCAACCTTAATAAGTGTATGTAACTTTGCACGCGCATCGTCTTTTTGCTCGCGTAATATAGACACCTGCCGCTCAATTAAAGAAACCGCATTACCGCTTTCATGTGCCAGCACCATATCAGCCAGTAAATCCTGATGCTGATCGAAAAAATCAGGATGATCGCGCAAGTACTGAACAATTTCATGCTCGGTGATTTTATCTTGCTTGCCAGATGTTTTATTTTGAATGCTTGTATTCTTCTGAACGGTCATAGATATGTGTTTCCTATACCTTATATTATAAAGACTTTAATACAAAATGCACAAAAAGTCACAATCTTATTTGCCCGGCAAATACTGCTACCGCATCACCTACCAACAATACATTGGCATTTTCCGTGCGTTGAATCTGTAAAACACCACCGGGAAGTTGTACCTGAACATTACTATCGAGTAATCCCCATTTCTGAGCAACAACAACCGCAGCACATGCGCCAGTGCCACATGCCATTGTTTCACCAACACCACGCTCAAAAACACGCAAGCGAATATTTTGTCGGTCAACAATTTGCATAAACCCTACGTTTACCCGTTGCGGAAAAATAGTATGTGACTCTAATGCAGCACCAGTAGTTTCAACCTCTGCCCTGTCTATATCGTTCACTAGCAATACAATATGCGGGTTACCCATAGAAACAGCGCCAAACTCAAATGTGTTTTGATTAAGGTTTAAACTGTATTTATCTGATCCATGCAGTGTTAATGTTTCAGTATTCATTGGCAATGCAGCTGGAGAAAAATCAGGCATCCCCATATCTACAGTCACATTTTCATTATCATCGATATAAAGCTCAATAATTCCACTTTGAGTTTCAACTCGAATTTTATTTTTATCGATTAAGCCGTTGTCACGTACAAATCGCGCGAAGCAGCGTGCGCCGTTACCACACTGCTCTACTTCATGGCCATCTGAATTAAAAATACGATAACGAAAATCAACATCTGCCTGTTGTGCTTTTTCAACCAGCAATAGCTGGTCGCAGCCAATACCAAAATGCCGATCGGCAATAAATTTAATTTGCTCGGCATTCAGTTTAATGGTTTGTGAAATGGCATCGATAACAACAAAGTCATTACCAAGACCATGCATCTTTGTAAATTGAATATTCATAAACAGTCCGGTTTATTCTGGCAGCAAATGTTCATTTGCAAATAAATCCTGTAATTTTTCACGTTGACGAATGACGTGTACTGTTTCACCATCAACCATAATTTCCACAGCACGCTCACGCGTATTGTAATTTGAACTCATTGTAAAACCATAGGCACCGGATGATCGCACGGCCAGATAATCACCCGCTTTAATACGTAATACCCGCTCTTTACCTAAAAAATCACCGGTTTCACAAACAGGGCCAACGACATCATAAATACGTTCATCAACATCACTGCTTTCATTAAGTGGAATAATATTTTGCCATGCCGAGTACAATGCAGGGCGCATCAAATCATTCATTGCCGCATCGACTATTGCAAAATTTTTACCGTCGGCTACATCAGCTGTTTTAATGTATTCAACCCGGGTAACCAGAATACCGGCATTACCTGCAATTGCTCGCCCCGGTTCAATCAATAATCTAAATTGCCGGTCACCCAACACATCGGCAACGGCTTTGGCATAATCCGCAGGTAATGGTGGCTGTTCATCATCATATTGAATACCCAGCCCACCACCTAAATCAATATGCTGCAAGTCAATACCCTGCTCATGCAAACGATCAATTAAAGCCAGCACCCGTTTTAGTGCATCCACAAAAGGTGACAGTTCGGTTAGCTGTGAACCAATATGGCAGTCCACACCCTGCACACTAATGTTCGACAAGCTTGCCGCTTTTAAATAAACCGCTTCGGCATTTTCAATCGCAATACCAAACTTGTTATCTTTTAAACCGGTTGATATATAGGGATGTGTTTTTGCATCCACGTCCGGATTCACCCGCAAGGAAACCGGTGCCTGAACATTCAACTGTTTTGCCACTGCATTTAAAGCCATTAACTCTGCTTCCGACTCAACATTAAAACAGTAAATTCCAGCTTCCAGGGCTCGCTGCATTTCATCGGCACGTTTGCCTACGCCGGAGAACACCACTTTGCCCGGATCGCCACCGGCTGCAATCACCCGTTCAAGTTCACCCAGCGACACAATGTCAAACCCCGACCCCAGTCGTGCCAGAACATTTAATACTCCTAAATTTGAATTGGCTTTAACCGCATAACACACTAAATGGTCATGATCTTTCAGTGCATTATCAAAGGCCTGCCAATGACGCTCAAAAGTGGCGCGCGAATAAATATAGCAGGGGGAGCCATGTTCGCTAACAATATCGGCAACCGCAACATCTTCGGCAAAAAGCTGCCCGTTTTTATATTGAAAATAATCCATACCTAGATAATCTACTTTGTTAATTTTCAGTTTTTACTATTTAGCCTGCTTCGACTTTGCATTAGCATCTTTGGCATCAATGCTTTTTGTCGGTGTTACTTTATCTGCCGGTGCCGCCTGGTCTTCAACCTGTAACGATTTTTTAGGGATATAAAGTGGCCCTTTTTTTCCACAGGAAAGCGTAAAGGCCGCAATAAAAACCATTAACAAAATGGCTTTATAGCTACGGCCTAACCCCGTTTTTTTCAGTAAAATTTTATCCACCGTAATGCTCTGTTATCACTTATTTCAAAAATTGAAGTATACCGCGTCACTGCTTAAATCACACACTTTAAAACCTTTTACCGGCCGACAACAACCGCTAAACTAAACCCTATGCGCATCCAGACTAATATCTTTTTATGGGGTTTTTTAGCCTTTGTTCTACCCTTGACTGCGTTGGCATTAATCGCCACCTATTACAGCCAGGCAAATTATTTAGAAGATAGCCGCAAAAATGTAAACCAGCATCTGGCAATGCTATCGAGTGAAATTGAACGTCGTCTGGCAGCCGACCGTGCTCTTACCTACGGCCTTGCCCAGGCACCGGCTGTCGATGAATTTTTAGCCGTACTCGACAATATCAGCCAACAAAATATCTCTACCGATTTTAACCAGAGAATCGAAGTTGTAAGTCGCTTTTTTGAAGGTTTTCAGGCCATTATTCCCGGTAGCTTTTTTATCCGAATTTTAGATAACCAGGGCAATACTGTCGTTAAAGTAAGTAATAGCCAGCGCAGCCAGCCTGTTTATGACAGCCTGCAAGGCTTTTCCTATGTTGAGCAGGAGCTCGATAACCCTGTATTTGTTACCCAATTACGCGAGCTGCCCCAGGATGAAGTCAGCACCATGATATTGCCGCATAACAGTGCACAATCTGCTTTACTCAGCCACTTAAGTTTACTGGATAATGTGATCCCGCTTTACTATCAAAACAAGTGGGTAGGCGCTCTCAGTCTAACCATACTGGGTGAAGATATTGATAAAATTTTAAACCATGCCATTCGGCCATTCGATGGTTCTTTACTTATAGTGGAAACCAACCCCGACATTAAAAACCGGCATAGCCTGATTCTTTTCGATGATACACAAAAAATACGCTTTGCTCATGCGCGTCCGGATGCAAAATACTTACAGGACACAGAATATAAGTCCTTACTTGACCAGGCTCAACATAGCGATACAAGCATTTTACCTTCCTCGCTCATCAGCACAAAAACAAGCAGCACTTTATACTTTACAGAAATGACACCTTACCCCAGCCAGTTTGTGAACTGGGTTATGGTGCTGAGTGTCTCTGACGCAAAACTTAACCAGCCCTATGCTAAAATTCGCCTGACTATCTGGTCGGTAGCCGGTATTACTCTGTTAATTGGGCTCATTCTGACACAGATCGGTGCCAGACGTGTTACTCGCGCATTTTCAGATCTCATACTGAACTTTAAAAATTATGCGCAAGGCGATCACAATCAAATAGCCATTACCGAGCACTGCGTCGACGAAATCAAAGACCTCGGAAAGGCCTTTAATGAAATGACCAACACGCTGAATACCGCACATAAGGATCGTGATAAAGCACAACAAATGATGTTACAAAGCAGCAAACTTGCCAGTATCGGGCAAATGGCAGCCGGTATTGGCCATGAAATAAATAACCCACTGAATAATATTTTATCCTATGCCAAGCTCGCTATTCGCAACCTTGAAAACAACCCAAAATTTACACAACAGGATAAGCAGCCTTTACTTTCAGATTTACAGTCTTTGCGCGAAGAAACCTTGCGAGCTTCTGATATTGTCAAAGGTATTATGAATTTTGCTCGCCAGGTACCACCTCACTTCACCGAGTTCAATATTAAGGACTGGCTGCAAAACAGTATAGCCCTGGTACAACAATCCGCTAGTGAAAAATTTATTCAACTTAATCTTGAATTTGATCCTGATTTAGCCGATCAACAGCTAAAGGGTGATCGCAATCAGTTACAGCAGGTACTGGTAAACCTGTTATTAAATGCAATTTATGCCTCAAATACGGACACCACTGTACATATTCAAACCGAGATAACAGAAACACAAATAACAATCTCGATTATTGATAATGGTACAGGCATTAAAGCTGAAAACCTTAATTTAATTTTTGACCCTTTCTTCAGTACCAGGCAACAGGGGCATGGCACCGGACTTGGCCTGTCGATTAGCCTCGGTATTATTCAGGATCATCAGGGCGAGCTGAAAATCAGCAACCGAACAGACAATAATGGCGTTATCGCTAAAATTATTTTACCGTTATAATATAGACTTAAACTTATGCCGACGACCAACCAGCCCCATATTCTTTTTGTTGATGATGACCCGAAAACGGGGGAACTCATGCAACGCTTTTGTGATGATGCTGAAATTGACTGTACTATTTTTCAGCAACCCACTGCAGCGCTCAATGCTTTTAAAGAAACGAGTAACATTGACTTAATCGTCAGTGATCTGCAAATGCCTGACATGACCGGCATTGAGTTGCTCACGGAAATTCGCAAGCTCGACAAAAACATTCCATTTATTATCTTGACCGGCTACGCCAATGTCGATAACGCCATTGAAGCCCTGCGTTTGGGTGCCAATGACTTCCTTAAAAAACCTTTTGATATGGATGAGTTACTGCTACTTATCAATAAAACACTACAGCACCACGCCCTTGAAATTGAGAATGCATTATTAAAAAAACAATTACAACAAACCCAAAATATAGACGGCTTAATTGGCCAGTCTAAATCAATGAATGAAATTGTTAACATCATTAAAAAAATATCCGACATTCGCTGCCACGTCATTATTGAAGGTGAGTCGGGAACCGGAAAAGAACTTGCCGCACGCGCCATTCATACTGAAAGTGATTTTGCCGACAAACCCTATGTCGTAATCGACTGCGGTGCACTCACCGACACTCTGCTGGAAAGTGAATTATTCGGCCATGAGAAAGGCGCTTTCACCGGCGCAAGCAGCACAAAACAAGGCTTACTTGAAACCGCCAAAGGTGGCACGGTTTTTCTTGATGAAATTGGCAATATGTCCACTGCTATGCAGGCAAAGCTATTGCGCGTTATTCAGGAAAACCAGATTATTCATGTCGGTGGCCTAAAACCCATAGATATTGATGTGCGCTTTATTGTTGCAAGTAATCAGAATCTGGATGAACTGGTTAAAGCAGGCCAATTTCGCCTCGACCTTTATCATCGTTTAAATGTCATTAAATTTCGTATGCCATGCTTACGCCAGCGCAAAGATGATATTCCCGGCCTGTTGCAATATTTTGTTCAACTTTATTCATCACGCTATCAACGCAATGTAACCGGTTTTGACAGCGCCTCCATGCAACAACTTATCGACTACTCCTGGCCCGGCAATGTACGTGAATTGCAGAATCTGGTCGAACGCCATATTGCGCTGGCCGATCAACCATTGATGCAAGTAAAAAGCCTGGCGGACACAAACACCGGTAATGTGCTCGACGACGATCTCCCCGCTCTGGATGAGCTGGAACGGCGCTATATATTAAAGGTGCTGGCACATTTTGATAACAATAAAGAACAAACTGCCCAAACCCTGGGCATTAACAACTCGACCCTGTGGCGCAAATTAAAAAGCTACAAGGAATAAAATAGAATTGACATACCGTGCAAATTGCAATTTTAGCCATGCAATATGCACGATTTTACTGCTACAACAACACCCTAATTTTTATAACCAACTGATATAAAAGTAAATATTAATCTGGCCTGATTTCTGCAAAATAGCTTAAACAAACAACAACGAGGAAAATAATTATGCAACGCAGAACCTTTTTAAAAGGCAGCCTGGCAAGCACAACGGTCGCGGTTGCGGTCGGTGCGGGCTTATTAAGCCCACGTGCTGTTTTAGCCGCATGGCCTAAAAGTGCCTTTGCCGCT
>VAPL010436237.1_pt1 | contig 16157 bp, 11 predicted proteins | sample 3395061 | NCBI WGS metagenome assembly VAPL01 (sample SAMN08290444, study PRJNA428436) | hydrothermal vent metagenome | isolation source: Deep-sea hydrothermal vent chimney 2 | place: Pacific Ocean: Juan De Fuca Ridge | depth 2182 m m | reverse complement strand
GCGATTGAGGCCAGTCAGGCGCTCAAGCCTTTCACGGATCAATTGTTGCTGGACATCACCTCGGAAGGTTTGCGTATTCAGATTGTGGACAAGAAAAACCGTCCCATGTTTGATAGCGGTAGCGCGGAACTTAAAGGCTACACCAAGGAGATCCTGCACGAGCTGGCCAAAACCATTAATACCGTGCCTAACCGTATCAGTCTTACTGGTCACACCGATGCGACACGTTTTGTGAGTCGGGAAAAGAAAAATTATAGTAACTGGGAGCTGTCAGCGGATCGTGCCAATGCCTCCCGTCGAGAGCTGGTTGTTGGTGGTCTGGCGAATGAAAAAATAGTCAAAGTGGTGGGGTTGGCCTCCATGGTGTTGTTTAACAAGGCCGAGCCGCGTCATCCCATTAATCGCCGTATTGCGATTATTGTGATGAACAAGGCAGCCGAAAAGGCGTTGTTTGGTGAGGGAAGCCAAGTATCTTCCGGGGCCGAGGGTGAACAGCTCATCAAAAGCAGGCCGGCTAAGCAGCCAAAACAGATTGCGGACTCGATACCGGTAAATAAAACACCGGCAGCAAAACCCGCTGCACCGGCTTCCGTTACCAGGGCTAAGCCTGCTCCTCAGAAAAAGACCAAACCTGCCTCCCCGGCAAAGCCTGAGCCTGCGGCGAAGGTCAGGCCAGAACCAGTGAAAAAAGCCAGGCCAGAACCGAAAAAAGCGAGCCACAAGGCGGATTTGCCTCCCGCCCAAAAGAGTGACCAACAGTTTATTAACATACCGTCGCCTATTGCGCCGATTAACCCCATCCAGCTACCGTGACTTGAAGGCGATCATGGGCTGACAGATCCTGTTATAATCGCGCCCATGTCTGGAAATAGCATCGGAAAATTATTTACGGTTACCTCCTTCGGAGAAAGTCACGGCCCGGCTATTGGTTGTATCGTTGACGGTTGCCCGCCGGGGTTGGTGTTGAGTGGAGCTGATTTGCAGGAGGATTTGGATCGACGTAAACCCGGAACTTCACGTCACACCACCCAGCGTCGCGAGGCTGACGAGGTACAGATTCTTTCTGGTGTGTTTGAGGGGCAGACCACTGGAGCACCGATTGCATTGCTCATTAATAACATCAATCAGCGCTCCAAAGATTATTCCAGCATTATGGATCGCTTCCGGCCGGGTCATGCCGACTATACCTATCAGCAAAAATACGGCCTGCGTGATTATCGCGGTGGCGGGCGTTCTTCGGCGCGAGAGACCGCTATGCGTGTGGCCGCAGGAGGCATCGCCAAAAAATATCTGTTGGAAAAATGCGGGATAACTATTCGCGGTTATCTCAAACAGCTCGGACCGGTTGTGGCAGAAACCCTGGACTGGGATGAAGTACACAACAATCCTTTCTTTTGCCCCGATACCAGCAAAATAAAAGCACTGGAAGATTACATGGATACCTTGCGCAGATCGGGTGACTCCATTGGGGCACGCATCAATATAGTGGCCAGTGGCATGATGCCGGGATTGGGTGAGCCGGTCTTCGACCGCCTCGATGCCGATATTGCCCATGCGATAATGAGCATTAATGCGGTGAAGGGTGTGGAAATTGGAGCCGGTTTTGGTTGTATTGAGCAAAAAGGCACGGAGCACCGTGATGAAATTACTCCGGAGGGGTTTCTCAGTAACCATGCTGGCGGTACCTTGGGAGGGATTTCCAGCGGCCAGGATATCTTGGTGAGCATGGCGCTCAAGCCGACCTCCAGTCTGCGCCTGCCGGGCAAGAGCGTGAATCTGCAAGGCGAACCCGTTGAGATTATCACCAAAGGACGCCACGATCCCTGCGTTGGTATTCGTGCCACACCCATTGCTGAAGCCATGCTGGCCATTGTGCTGATGGATCACTTGTTGCGTCATCGTGCGCAAAATGCCGACGTGGAAAGTGTTACCCCCGTTATTCCTGCCACCCCCTAGTTTTTGTTCCTGACTCCTGGCAACTGATTTCCATGCCCTACTGGCGTCTGTCCGGCTTTTACCTGTTTTATTTTGCACTGATAGGTGCATTGATTCCCTACTGGTCGCTATATCTTAAAGATCTCGGTTTTTCTGCGCAGGACATCGGCATACTGATGGCGGTGATGCTGGCCACCAAAATTGTTTCACCCAACGTATGGGGTTGGATTGCTGACCATACCGGCAAGCGCATGCTGATTGTGCGTGTGGGGTGTTTGCTGGCAGCGGTATCGTTTGCCGGTGTGTTTTTGAGAGATGACTATTGGTGGTTAGTGCTGGTGATGCTGGTTTTCAGTTTTTTCTGGAATGCCACCCTGCCACAATTTGAAGTCACCACCTTTAATTATCTCGGTAAACAAAGTCATCGTTATAGCAGTATCCGTCTGTGGGGTTCTGTGGGCTTTATTGTTACCGTTGTTGTGTTGGGACCGGTGCTGGATCTACAAGGCGTAGCGATTTTACCGGTGATTCTGATGATGTTGTTTGTAGGCATGTGGTTATCCAGCCTGCTGGTACCGGAGAAAGCCTCGCAGCATCTGCCATTGACCCACGAGCCGCTGCTCAAGGTATTACGACGGCCGGAAGTATTGGCACTGTTAGTGGTGTGCTTTTTATTACAAGCCAGCCATGGGCCGTATTACACCTTTTACACTATTTATATGGAAGACCACGGTTACTCGCGTTCACTGATTGGTCAATTGTGGGCGCTGGGTGTAGTGGCCGAAGTGGGCGTTTTTCTGCTCATGCATCGCTGGGTACCGCGCTTCGGACTGCGTAATCTTTTGCTGGCAAGTTTGGGGCTAACGGCCTTGCGCTGGATGTTGATCGGGCAATTTCCCGAATTGATCGCAGTGATGGTTTTCGCGCAGGTTTTACATGCTGCCAGTTTTGGTATTTATCACGCCGTGGCCATCCAGCTGGTTCACCGGTATTTTACCGGGCGTAATCAGGGGCGTGGGCAGGCCTTGTACAGCAGTATCAGTTTTGGTGCAGGTGGTGCCGTGGGTAGTTTTGTCAGTGGATTGGGCTGGGATACTATCGGTCCCGCCAACGTCTATTGGGTAGCAGCAGCGCTCGCACTGTTAGCATTTTTTGTTACTGCAGTGTGGATACGGCCTGCGCGCGAGGTATGAGACTTTTTTGAAAACAGGCGAAAATTCTCAGGGAACAGTGATGCCGTTCAGGAAATTGTATTTATTGATATTGCCGATGGTTTTGTTGCTGGTGTCCATGGAAATGGTGCTGGCAGATGATGCCGCACAGACGGCTTATGATAACGGCCAATACGAGCAGGCAGTAAAGCTGTGGCGTAAACACGCCAATAATGACGACACCGAAGCACAAAACCGGCTCGGTGAACTCTATCGCAAAGGTCACGGTGTTGAGCGTAACTATAAAAAGGCAGCGCAGTGGTTCAGGCGGGCTGCCAGGTTGGGAGATGCTGAGGCGCAATTCAATCTGGGTGCCTTGTATCGTGTAGGTAAAGGTGTAAAAAAAGACTCAGGACTGGCGGCCCAATGGTATGAGCGGGCGGCAAAAAAAGGCTATGCAACAGCGCAATACAGTTTTGGGCTGATGCTGGAAAATGGTCGCGGTGTTGAACGTGATCGTGCTGCTGCGCGCGAGTGGTATATCAAAGCTGCTGCACAAGATCATCATAAGGCCGCCAAGCGCCTGAAAGCCCTCAAGCAGGATTCCAAAAAACGTATTACCGGCGACCCTGCTGAAACTTTGCGCAGAACTGCGCGGAGCGGAGATCTGGAAAGTGTGCAGCGCTTTATCAAATATGCAAACAAAGCCGCTGGAGAACAGGGCAACACCCCCTTGATGTTGGCGGCGGGGAAAAATCATCATGCCATCGTTGCTGCACTGTTGTCCGCAGGAGCCAAAGTTGATGCGAGCAACAAACAAAAAGAAACGGCTTTGTTGCTGGCCAGTAAAACCGGTGCTTTGGAAAGTGTGAGTCTCTTGTTAAAGGCCGGTGCGCGTGTTGCCAGCCTGGACAGTTTTAAACGCACATCGTTAATGGTGGCAGTGGATAAAAATCACTCTGCGGTTATCAGGCGTTTACTGAAAGCCAGGGCTGATCCAGACCGTCGTGACAAACGTGGTGAATCAGCATTCAGCCGGGCGGTGAAAAGCGGCAAACCTGAATTGGTCACATTGCTGCTGAAGCACGGTGCCAACGTCAAACAACGTGACAACAGTGGAATATCGTTGTTGATGGTGGCGATCAACAACCGGCAAACCGAAATTATCCAGATGTTGTTGGCTGCGGGGGCTGATGTGTCCGCCAAAATGGGTGACGGTCGTACAGCCTTGCTGAGTGCGGCCGAAAACGGTTTTTCCAGGGGGGTGTCATTATTGTTGCATAGGGTGTTGCAACAGGGCATTGCGGTTAATCAAACGGATCAACGGGGCTGGACAGCATTGATGTTGGCAGCCAAAAATGGCCATGTAAAAACAGTGAATGTACTGCTGGAAAGCAAAGCAGTCTCTGATAAACAGATCAATGCGCGAAATGAATATGGCGATACGGCTTTGATGATTGCCAGTAACATGGGGCATATTGAGGTGGTTAAACGTTTATTGCTGGCCGGTGCCGATGTGCAGCGTCGTAATAAACAGGCTTGGACAGCATTGATGTTTGCAGCCGCCAAAGGTCATTTGGCAATCACTGGAAGGTTGGTTGCTGCGCGTGCTCAGCCCAATGCGCGCAATCGCATGGATGAGACGCCATTGATGTTCGCAGCAGAGCAGGGGTATGTGACAACAACGGCGTATTTATTGGACAAAGGTGCGCGTCTCAATCTACGTAATCGTGCCGGGCATTCGGCATTGAGTCTGGCGCAACAAAATAAAAAGGACGAAGTAGTTGCCCTGTTGAAAAAACGTGGCGCAAAAACACATGCGATGCTTGTGGCTCCCAAATTTAAACCGGCGAAAAACAAAAAAAACCGCAAGCTGTACCAGGGTTGGACGCCATTGATGGTGGCCGCCTGGGAAGGTCGTCTCGATGCAGTGAAACAACAACTCAAAAAAGGTGATTCACTGACAGAAAAAGGCCCGCAGGATGAAACGGCTCTGGCACTGGCAGCACAGCAGGGCCATTTTTTGGTGACGAAGTTGTTGTTGGCCAAGGGAGCTAATACAAATCAAATTGATGCAGAAGGCATGACGGCGCTGATGCTGGCAGCACGCGAAGGCCATTCAAAAACTGTACAATTATTGTTAGACCGCGGTGCAAAAATCAATGCGTATAATAAATCGGGTTATACATCATTGATGCTGGCAATACGGGCAGGCCGCAACAGGGTTGTTTCCCGGTTATTGGCACATACTGCCAATCTTGATGTGCAAGGGAAAGATGGGCATACGGCCCTGAGTCTGGCACTTGTGCAGGGGCAAGATGCACAAGCGGTGCAATTATTTGATAACGGTGCTGCACTCACCTGGCAGGATGATGATAAACACAATTTATTGTGGATGGCCGCGCGTTTTGGCAATCAGAAAATGGTGGAACGCCTGCTGGGTGAAAAGGTCTTTTCAGCCGTTACGGAACGTGAAATGGCTTTTATGGCCGCGATACGTTATGGCCATAAAGCCGTGGTCAGCCAATTGTTGAAATCGGGTGCCGATGTCAGAGCACGAAGCTCGGAAGGTAATACTCCGCTGCATGTTGCTGCTGGTGCAGGTGGAGTGGAGGTTATCAATTTATTATTGGAGCGTGGTGCGGATATCGATGCTGAAAACAAGTTGCGTAATACTCCATTGCTGATGGCCGTCGAAGCCGGACATGTCGCAGTGGTTAAACGCCTGCTGGAGAAAGGCGCAGACTGGAAGGTGAAAAATAAAATGAAAGAAACAGCCTTATCTGCTGCCCGAGCAGGAAAAAACTCACAAATGATCAAACTGATGAATGCACAGGTGGAAAAGGATAAGGGGATATTTGGATTTTTTTAATTTCTCTGGGTTGAATTTCCCGCAGCTTGCCAATGTGACGACAACATTACCTGTTGTTGAGGCTCTCACTTTCATACATATCCATCGCTGATGCTGTTACTGGTTTTAACATTTAATTCGCATTTAGTCTGGAACGAAAAATGTGAGTGCATTGGCCAACTGATTTTTGATGATGATAACGTCATCGGTTTTATAATCACTGAAGTGAGTGGTGCCCCAGACCACACCGGGCCAGCAAGCATCATTATGTTTTCGGCCAATGATGTGGATATGTAATTGTGAAACAATATTTCCAATGCTGGCGATGTTTATTTTATCCGTGGAGAAATATTCTTCAATGAATTGGGCGACAGCATTAATGTGCTGCTGAATTTTTTCCTGTTGTGCCGGATTAAGCTTATGGAATTCAATTTCCCGGGTGGTGGGCACGAGAATGAACCAGGGAAACAAGGCATTTTTTGACAGCAGTAACTGACAATCATCAAATTCACCGAGTCGATAGCTGTCTGCTACCAGACGTTCGTCTATATAAAATGTCATCAGATCGTACCGTGTTTGGTTTCTACATCAATGCCCAGTTCTTTCAACATGCCAGTGGGCAGAATGCCTCCGGCGCTGACGATGATAGCGTCATTTTCAATGTCGATTTTTTCACCATTCTGGTTGAGAGTGACGGTGCTTTCAGTAATCTCTTTGACATTGGATTTCATTAATACGGTGAGTTTTCCGGCAGTTTCGGCGCTTGTGACTTTTTGGCGGTTCTTTTCTTTGGCGCGTGAGAAGGCATCACTGCGATAGGACAGCGTGACGTGGGTGCCGGGTTCATCAGCGATGCTGGTGGCGGCTTCCAGGGCGCTGTCGCCACCACCCACCACCAGTACCTTTTGATTGCGGTATTGTTCTGGGTCGATGAGTCGGTAAACGACTTTCGGTAATTCTTCTCCAGGTACGTCTAGTTTACGTGGAGTACCGCGACGACCAATGGTCAGCAACACATTGTTAGTTTTATAACGGGCTTTGGGCGTGGTGACAAGGTAGCCCTCTTCGTCGGCGGTAATGGAACTCATGGACTCGCCGCAATTTACTTTCAGGCCGGTGTCGATAACAATTTTTTCCCAGAAGGCCATCAGTTCTTCTTTGCTGGTTTCGCGGAAACGCACCTTGCCCACCAGCGGCAGTTCGGCGGGTTGGGTCATCACTACTTTGCCACGCGGATAGTGGGAAACGGTACCGCCGAGGGTTTCCTGTTCCAGGGTGACAAAGCGCAGTTTGTGTTTCATTGCACCCAAGGAGGCGGAAAAACCAGCGGGTCCGGCACCGATGATGACTACGTCGAGTCGTTCAGGATCGGTGGAGTGTTCCTTTTTATTGATGGCGTCCATAGCTTGCCGACCCTGGGTGATGGCGTTACGAATCAGCCCCATGCCACCGAGTTCACCCGCAATGAAAATACCGGGTACATTGGTTTCAAACGAGGGGTCAACATTGGGAATATCAACACCCCGTTTTTCAGTGCCAAAAACCAGGGTTATGGCATCTACCGGGCAGGCGCGTTTGCAGGCACCGTGGCCGATACAGTGTGTGGGATTTATCAATTCCACCTTGTCGTGGATAACCGCCAGTACCTCATGTTCCGGGCAGGCTTTGGCACAGGCATTGCAGGCAATGCACAGGTCACGATTGATCAGCGGATGCAGTGAGGCGGGCTCGGTAAGCCCGGCTTGTTGAGTCTCTTGCAAAGCCTCACTGTGACGCTGGGTGGCAGCACGGGCGCGGTGGATACGCCATAACCAAATTAAGGCAACAGGGATCAGATACACCAGTAAAATGCTGTATTGTCCGGTGTTTTGTAGCAGTGATGAAGATTCCATAGATAGGTGGAACTATTCCTGTGCAGGCAGCGTTCAACGTCAGGTTTTACGGAGTATGGCTCCCGGAATACCCTCGGCAAGGATGAACATACTAATGATAATTTCCCACAGTATAATAAGAATTTGGTGGTATGAGCAGTAATATGACCATTGAAATAAATTCGTCTGCCGAGTCTGCCAAAACACACACGGCTATGCATGATGTAAAACAGCTTGCCCGTGATAGCGAACTCTTTTTTGCCCTGGGCCTGATCCTGTTTATGGTGACACTCTTTGTTGTGGGGCGTAGCTATTGGGACGAGCGTTATTACGTAGCAGAAGAAGGACTGGGTTACTGGTTGGGTCTGGTGGGTGGCGTGATGATGTTACTAGCGATGGTATATGGCTTGTTCAAACATATTCCGGCGTTAAGAGCTTTGGGCTGGATGAAACGTTGGCTGGACCTGCATATCTTTTTTGGCATCACCGGTCCCCTGCTGGTTTTGGTGCATTCCACATTTCACCTGGGCTCCCTGAATGGTGCAGTGGCTTTGGTCTCAATGGTTCTCGTTTTTCTCAGTGGTGTTATGGGCCGCTTTCTTTATTCCAAAATTCATTACGGCCTGGGTGGCAGCAAGGCGCAATTGGTGGATGTGCAGTCCAGTCTGGTGATGGCAGGCAAGCGTATCAAGTCACGCCGTCTGGATAATTTTTCGGCTTCAGTGATGTCGCACCCCGGAGGTTTGTTTAATGCCGGGCTGGACCTGATGGCTTTTGGCTGGCGCAGCCGCTGGCTGACTTTCCAGTTGCGGCGTGATATGAAACGTCATCTGAAAATCATGGCAAAACAGGAAGCCTGGACCGCGGCGAAGTTGTGCCAGCAACGTAAGGCTTTTCGACGTCAATTGCGCACCTATATGTGTACGTTACGTAAAGTAGCGTTGTTCAGCGTTTATGAACGTTTTTTTGCCTTTTGGCGTCATGCTCATGTGCCATTGTTGTATTTGCTGTTGTTTAGCGGTGTAGTGCATGTGATTGCTGTGCACATGTATTAAGGGCTTTGCGGAATAAAATGTTTTTACGGTGGGGTATTGTCAGTGTCTGGTTGCTGTTGTTCAGCGCAATACTGAATGATGCTCAAGCAGGTATGTTTGATGCTATGGAAAGGGCATTAATGCCTGGTGAGCTTTCCGCAGCCCATGCCAAATTTGAAGACAGTTGTACGGATTGTCACAAATTGTTTGGACAGGAACAGCAAAATGGTTTGTGCCTGGATTGTCATGACCACAAAAACATTGCCGAGGATATTAAAAAGGGAGAGGGTTATCACGGGCGTATTCCTGATGTAAAAAATAAAGAATGTCGCGTTTGTCACTCAGAGCACAAAGGAAGGCAGTATTCCATTGTGTTGCTGGATAAACAGGCCTTTGATCATCGTTTAACCGATTTTCCCCTGCGTGGACGACATGGTGATGCACCCTGTCAGGCTTGCCATAAAAAGAATAAAAAAACCGGGAAAGCAACACCTTATCATCAGGCACCGAAACAATGTGTCAAGTGTCACAAATCTGATGATGCGCATGATGGTCGCCTGGGCAAACAGTGCGGTAGTTGCCATGCACAAACGCGCTGGCAAGATTTTCGCTTTGATCATGCAACGACCAAATTCAAGTTAAAAGGAAAACACAAAGGTGTGGAATGCCGTTTATGTCACCCGCAAGAACGTTACAGTGGTGTGCCCGGAAAATGTGTTGCCTGTCACAAAGGTGATGATAAACACAAAGGGCGCTATGGTAAAAAATGTCAGGACTGTCACTCAGTATCTGGCTGGGGAAGCCAGAAATTTGATCACAACAAGGATACGGACTATCCACTGAAAGGACGGCACAAGTCTGTGAGCTGTCAGCAGTGCCATCGCAGCGAAGGTTTTAAAGTCTATGTGAAGGAAAACACGAAGAAGAAAAATAAAAAAGCAACTACAGGTTGTTATGCCTGTCACCGTTTACAGGATGAACACAAAGGGCAATACGGACGTAAATGTCACGCTTGCCACACGGTAAAAACCTGGAACAAGCCTACATTTGACCATAAAAAAACAGATTTCCCGCTTAAGGGAAAACATAAAAAGGTGGCTTGCGGTGACTGTCACCCAGGTGTGCTTTACGAAGAAAACTTAAAAACGGATTGTTTTTCCTGTCATCGACAGGACGATGTGCATCATGAAAAACAAGGCAAAGAATGCCAGGAATGTCATAACGAAAAAGGCTGGCAGCATAAAGTGGATTTTGATCACAATTTGGCAGAATTCCCGTTATTGGGTGCCCATGCGGCACTGGCATGTGAGGAATGCCATGATTCCGGTAATTTCAAGGACACCAAAACATCCTGTTTAGCGTGTCATAAGGGCGATGATGTACACGAGCGCACTCTGGGAGCGAAATGTGATGTGTGTCACTACGTGGGGGACTGGAAGGCGTGGGAATTTGACCATGACAAGCAGACAGATTTTGAATTGACGGGGAAACACAAAGGTATCGTTTGCATAGCCTGTCACCGGGAGCCGGTGGATAAAGAAATGGACATGCCCAACGATTGTCAGGGCTGTCATTTACAGGACGATGCACACGATGGAGAGTTTGGTCGTCGTTGTCAGCGTTGTCATAACACAAAATCTTTTTCTGACGTCAGCATAAGACAATAAACAATAGCCTGCCTGATATGCAGGAATGGAAATAAAAAGGTGACGAAATGAAAGTCAGGAGTGGTTTAACACAATATGTATTGTTGCTGGTGACTTTGTGGCTGTTATTGCCCGCATTGGGCATGGCTGCACCAAAACAGAACTTTGACCACTTCGAGACGGGCTTCCCCTTGTCCGGTCAACATCAAACGGTGCCTTGCTCCGCCTGTCATTTACGTGGGGTCTTCAAGGGAACGCCGTTAACCTGCAACGGTTGCCATAATGGTTCTATCGCACCGGGAAAACCGGATCAGCATGTCGCCAGCACGGCAGCTTGTGATGATTGTCATACCATCTTTGCCTGGCAGGCTGCGGCTATGGATCATTCGTCTACGGTAGGTTCATGTACGCAATGTCACAATGCCCAATTGTCTGCACAACATATTCAAACCCGTGCCCAGTGTGATGAATGCCATGGCACGGTGGGCTGGTTACCTGCGAGATTTGAGCATGGCGCGGTGTCGGAGAATTGCAGTAATTGCCACGATGGGGTGACGGCAAAGGGTAAATCGCCAAACCATATTCAAACGGCGGCGCAATGTGATGACTGCCATAACACTGTGGCCTGGACACCCGCCCGCTTTGATCATAATGCAGTAACTGCACGTTGCAGTAGTTGTCACAATGGTGCACAGGCGACAGGTAAATCAGCCAATCATACGCAAACTGTCTCAGACTGTATTAACTGCCATAGTACCAGTGCCTGGTTACCTGCCAATTTTTCACATGACGATATCACTGGAGTATGCAGCTCTTGCCACAATGGCGACGTTGCGCCGGGCAAGTCGGACAATCATGTTCAAACCGCTGGCGAATGCGATGTATGCCATAGTACAAATGCTTGGTTGCCTGCCAGTTTTGATCATAACAGTGCGACGGGCGCATGCAGCAGTTGCCATAATGGAACAATGGCTACAGGGAAACATAGTGGTCATGTTACAACATCAGGGGAGTGTGAAATTTGTCACACCACGACGGCCTGGTTGCCTGCGAACTTTGATCATAGTTCGTTCAGTGGTGCCTGTAACAGTTGCCATAATGGGGTGACGGCCACCGGTAAATCAAGCAATCATTTGCAAACTGCCTCAGATTGTATTGATTGCCACGGCACCATTGCCTGGCTGCCAGCGAATTTCTCACATGATGGTATTACCGGAACGTGCAGCTCTTGTCATGATGGTGGTGTTGCGTTGGGCAAATCCGGTACTCACATTCAAACCACTGGCGAGTGCGATGTTTGTCATGGCACGAATGCCTGGTTACCCGCCAGTTTTGATCACAACAGTGCGGCGGGTTCATGCAGCAGTTGCCATAATGGAACGACGGCTACCGGGAAACACAATGCCCATATTACAACTTCAGGAGAGTGTGAGGTTTGCCATACAACGACAGCCTGGTTGCCTGCAACCTTCGATCATAATTCATCAAGCGGTCTTTGCAACAGTTGCCACAATGGTGTGACGGCAACGGGCAAGGCTGATAATCATTTTATTTCTTCCCGGCAATGTGATGTTTGCCATACCACCCAAAGCTGGACATCGGTACGTTATGATCATGTAACATCCGGCTATCCGGGTGGACACAGTGGTTTGTCATGCACTGGATGTCACACGGGAAATAGCGAATCTTCAGTCTGGGAAAATCCTGGTTACAAGCCCGATTGTGCGGGTTGTCATGCGGATGACTGGGAGAGTGACGAACATAAAAAAACGAAAAACCCCCGCACCATTTTTTATACCATTAGTGAGTTACGTGATTGCTCATCGTCTTGTCACGAGTATACCGACAACACGTTCAGCACGATTAAAAAGACACGCAACAGGGAACACAGTCCGAATGGTGGAGATTTTTAGGCTTGCCTGACACAACAAAAAACAGATTTCAATGAGAGGGTTGCGATTTTGGTTTCAGGTAACGGGAGTGTGCTTCGCGGTGTTCTCCCAGGCCTGGGCATTGCCAAGTCAATCATTGGAAAGCATTGAATATCTGACTCACCAGGGTATGGCCGCGATAGAAATTGGTTTTGCGCAGCCGGTGAACTACATGTCGAATTTCCCGCTGGAGTCTGGCGCAACGTTACAAATTTTCATCGGGCCTCGTACTGCCGTGGATGTCGATGTGGATAAACTGCCGTATGCCCAGGCAATGCGTGCGCCAGACTCCGGCGAGGTGCCGTTGACGCAAGTGACATTCCGTATTAACGAGGCTGGTGAATCCTCCGTCGTCGTGGATTTTAGGCGGGTGGTGGATTTCACGGTATCGGCTGGCCGCCGTTTTAACACGCTGATGATTATTCTGCCAGGACTGAAAGTAACGCAGGCCGTGCAGCTGAAAAATGCACGTACCATGAAGGTAATTGACAGCAAGGCTTTCAGGTTGTTGGTATTGGGGCGCAAGGCACTTAAACAGCATGAAAACAAAACAGCAGTTCGTATTTTTACCAAAATGCTGGGGCTGCCTGAAAGTCCGGAACGACAAGAGGCGATGGAGCTGTTGGGTGTAGCAAGGGAGCGCAATCACCAAAAAGCACATGCCAAAATCATGTACAGGGAGTACCTGAAACAATACCCCGACAGTGAGGGCGCGGCGCGAGTCAAGCAACGATTGCAGGATTTATTACATGCTCAATTAAAGCCCCGGGCACGGCTGAAACCCGCCAAAAAATCCAGAGACAAAAAAACCACATCACGTATTTATGGCAGCTTTGCCCAATATTATTATCGTGGTGAAAACAATATTGAAGATGCCGGTAGCTCGGTCGATCAGTCTTTGCTGTTGAATCAATTGTCTGTCAATTGGCGTATTCGCGATGCTGACTATGATATTCGTAACTTTGTTTATGTTAACCAGAGTTATGACTTTTCCAGTGAGACAGGTAAGGCCATAACTTTGGAAACGGCGTATAGCCAGCTCAAAAACAGTCGCTGGGGTTTCTCGGGTCGTGCGGGTCGGCAAACCGGTTCCGGCGGTGGTGTGTTAGGTAAATTTGACGGGCTACGTGCCAGTTATGACGTTACACAAAAAATTGCTGTGAATGCTGTGGTGGGGTATCCCGTCAATATCAGTGATAAGCGCAGCATTCAATCACAAAAACCTTTTTGGGGGATTGGTCTTGAACTGGATGGTGCCGGCGAGGGGGTCGATATTCTGCCCTATTATATTCGACAGGAAGTGGATAGCATTATTGACCGCGAGGCCATCGGTAGCGAGTTTCGGTTTTTTCATAAGTTGGGTAATTTTTACGGCCTTGTTGATTATGATATTCACTACACAGACCTGAATATTTATCTTTTTCGTGGCCAGTATAATTGGCGGAAAAACACGATTTTTAATCTGAATTTTGATTATCGAAACAGTCCTTTATTGTTTACCTCTCATGCCTTGATCGGGCGCACTGATGTGTCGAGCATTAGTGAATTACTGAATACGCACGGTGAAAACCACATCAATGAATTAGCAGAAAATCGTGTGGGTGACTCAAGCACATTTTCGTTGGGCGTGAGCCACACATTGAGCGCACGTTATCAACTCAATGCAGACCTGACATTTGCCAAACAAAATTTTGTCATTGACGATGTCACGCCGGGTGTTTTAATCAATGACAGCGATCAACAGATTTATTTTTCCAGTCAACTTATCGCTAATAAATGGTTTAATGATCGCGATACCAGTGTGTTGGGTATGCGGCTCTCGCAGACCAGCAATTATGACGAACTCTCATTATCCGCTTCTAATCGTCTGCCACTGAAAAACAAATGGAAATTCGACACCCGAATGCGTGTTGATCTGCGTCAAAATGATTCAGGCGAAGACCTGACCAGATACCGGCCTTCAGTGAAATGGAATTTCCGCCAAAAGCAGACCATGTATTACGAAGCGGAAATCGGCGTGGAATGGTGGCGTTATGGCGGTGATTCCAATAACCCTGATTTCCGGCGCTTGTTCGCCAACCTGGGGTATCGCTGGAATTTTTAAAGCGGCCTCACCTGAAATATATCCATTACCATATGAATATACCCATAGCGATTGAGATTTAAGCCTAACTGCATGCCCTATTGATTCCATGGCGGCGTTAAAATGTCTTGCAATAGAATGACTATTCCGCGTCACTTTTCCTGGCCATGAAATAAATATGACACACATTTAGACCTAAATTCCAAACGCTATGGGTATATTTTTCACCATTTCCCATTCTTGAAAATCCCGTTAAATTTTGCTCTAGCAAGATTAAAGAGTGTGCAGAGCCGGACGATAACGGGCTTGCTGATCGGGCAGTCTCAGGCTTCAGCGTAAATTCTCAAAACAGCTTTAAGGGGGCAGGTTTGTGGAAAAACAAGAATATGGTCGTGCGATTGGTTCGCACCTGGGAAAACCCATTTATGAATCTTTTAAAGATCAGGGCGTGACATATATTTTTGATCGGGTGGCGCAGTGCGATACAGAAGGCTGTCCGCTGGATCAGGTTAAACGTGGTGAGCTGTTGGTGAATCCGGGTTTGATTTACAAACAGGCATCCTGATGTTGGGGACGCGCACGAAATAATATCCTGATTTTGCATCTCAACTTCAGCCTGTCTTCGCCCGTTCTTCAATCACAAAAGCTCGAAATAGAACCACTATTTCTGCACTTTTGTTCAATCAGAACAAACACCAACAGTAGGTGCTTTAGGTGAATACAGACTAAATCTGAGCGCCAAATCGGGATGTTTTTTCGTGACTGGCGGCAGTTTTGTTAACCGGGTTTTTCTTTGTGCTCCACAGAAGATTGTATCAGTTGATTTGCATTTTCTTTGTTTAACCATTTCCAGGGTAACGGAATTAGTCCGGGTACCTGTCGGCAGTATTCTTCATAAGTTTTCCCATAATGCGCAATCAGTTTGCGTTCTTCCATGCGGGAGCCAATCACAAAATAAATGCTGATCAGGCTGTAAACAACCAGTTGAGCAAGGTGCAGGTCTTGCGTCCATAAAATAACCAGAAAAAAGAAATACCAGGGATGGCGCACAAACCGATGCAGGGTGGAAATCTGCAAGGAGTCTGGGTCGGTGCTATCCGTGTGTCGGTTACGCCACTGGGTGATCCCCAGAAATACCCCGTTGTCGTAGGATTTTAGTGACCAGATAAAACCCAGTATGGCTGCAATGGTTAATCCTTTCATCAGCCAGCCTGTCAGCCCCGGCCATTGCCAAATCAATGGCCCCGGATTTTGGTACATAAACCAGAGCGGGGGAATAAGCAGGATTACCGCGAGAACGTTATAGGCAAGCCGATAGGCAGGCATTAATTTGGGCCATTTACGCTGTACCCAGCGTTTGAACCATAATGATGCCAGCAGAGAATGGATCACAAAATAGGCGGTGAAGCTGATTCCCAGAGGAACCAGAGACCACAGGGTGTCGTTGTCTGTCATAAGTGTAGGTATTTGATTTTTATTAGCTATGGTCGATACTTGGCGTGGTTGCCGATTTAAAATGATAAACAGCAGTATACAAACAACAGCACAAAGGTGGATACCATGCGTCAAATGAAAACAATTTTTTTGGTGGGTTTTTTGGGAATGTTTGCTGTTGCACCGGCATCAGCAGACTGGTTTTTTGGAGCAAAAACCGG
>VAPL010348184.1_pt1 | contig 16167 bp, 13 predicted proteins | sample 3395061 | NCBI WGS metagenome assembly VAPL01 (sample SAMN08290444, study PRJNA428436) | hydrothermal vent metagenome | isolation source: Deep-sea hydrothermal vent chimney 2 | place: Pacific Ocean: Juan De Fuca Ridge | depth 2182 m m | reverse complement strand
TGGTTCCTGGTTCCTGGTTCCTGGTTCCTGGTTCCTGGTTCCTGGTTCCTGGTTCCTAGCAACTCGCCACTGATTTTATTGGGGAATCGTCTAACGGCAGGACAGCGGACTCTGACTCCGCTAATCAAGGTTCGAATCCTTGTTCCCCAGCCAAATATTAAAGCCTCCGCATAGGGGGCTTTTTTGTTGGTAAAAATACAACAAAATATTGTCTGCTGTAAATTATTTGCCATTAAAATGGTGAGGAAATTTAAGCGTGAAGCTCTGCGGGAAATCCCATTATTCTTAAGTTTCCTTTATTCCAGTTGTTGCGTAGACGCAACAACTCAGAACCTTGTTGTATTTTTGTAAAATAAATGTTGCATCCGCGCCAACACTGGGCTATAAAACATCCTGGAATGCGTTACCTAATTGAATTATCTGTATTCAATAATTTTAATCCTTATCAAGGAGTTCAGAATGAATAATAAATTAATTGCTCTTGCCGTTGCGGCAAGTGTTACTGCCGGTCTGGCCGCCCCTCTGGCCGCCAGCGCCGCCGTAGAAACCAAATGGTTTGGCTTTACCCAGATCACCGCTTCAAGCCAAAGCGAAAACAAGCCTAACGATGGTTTTGTATTCGGCGCTGACCGTGTTCGTATCGGTTACAAGCTGAAAGACGGCAATGTATTTGGTAAATTACAGATTGATTTCAATAAGACTGATTCCGGTCCTAAGACGAATGTACTGCCCGAAATCATCAAAGACGCCTTTGCCGGTTACAAGTTCAGCAGTGCCGCTTCTGTTAAATTGGGTCAGTTCAAAACACCGCTGGGCATGGACTTCAATACTTCCGGTAAGAAACTGGATATCACCAAGCGTGGCATGGAAAAGAAACTGGTACTGGAACGTGCCGCAGGCGCCATGCTGAGCGGTCGTAAGATTGCCGGTGGTTTCGGTTATGATATCTTCTACGGTAATCCGGCCGGGCGTGCGTCTGCTGTGGGTTCCAATGGTACTTCAGGAAAGGATCACACTACGGTGGCTCGTATTTCCTACGATATGGGTCGTTTGATGCATGTTGAACTGGCAACCGGTAAGTCAACGGTTAATGGCGGCACTGACTATAAAGCTACTGACTTCGCTATGGCCTACCATCGTGGCCCGATGACCGGCAAGTTCGAATACGTTGTTGGCAAAGGCGCCAAGAATGTCGCAGCTGCTAAAGAAACCGTTATGTTGCTGCATCTGGGCTACCAGTTCAGCAAGAAATTCGAAGGCGTAGTGCGTTACTATACTGCCAAGGACGATGTTACTAACCTGAAGCTGACTAACACTTATATCGGTGCTAATGTCTTCCTGGGCAGCAACAAGACCAATGGCCGTCTGCAACTGAACTATGTTCTGGTTGGTGGCGACAAGAAGGGTTCCTCAAGTGTCTATAGTGGTACTGCAAAGGGTTATCTCGACAGCGCCATTCTGGTTCAGTACCAGGTTTCTTTCTAAGCAAAGCAACTTGACGATTATTTAACGATAATCGTGCAGTACTGAGAAAACGGGACCTTCGGGTCCCGTTTTTTTTGTAGGGTGGGCGCGGTTTTTTCTCCCGCCATCGTAACTCTGTTTTTATGGATCTTTCTCTCTGGGCGCTGTTCAGTGGCGCATTCATTTCTTCCACTCTGTTTCCCGGTGGCTCGGAAGCGGTGCTGGCCTACCTGAGTGCGGCATCAAATTATTCACCTGTAAGCCTGTTATTGGTCGCTTCAACCGGCAATACTCTGGGCGGTCTGTCCTCCTGGGGGCTGGGGCGGCTTATTGCCTGGAAATATCCACTGCGGGAGCTGAAATCGGCACATCAGCGGGCTTTCAATTATTTACAATGTTGGGGTACGCCGGTACTGGTTCTTTCGTGGTTGCCTGTGCTAGGCGATCCCCTGTGTCTGGTGGCAGGCTGGCTAAGAATGAATTTCTTTTACAGCCTTGTTTTTATTGCGCTGGGTAAAACCCTGCGTTATGCCGTGATTATTTACTTTGTATGAATGGCGAGTTACAAGTGACAAGGAAAATCGGATTCGATTTATATTTTCCCTGTACTCAGTAACTTGTACCCCCGCCCCTGTTTCCTGTATCTTGTCCCTCGTCCCTAGCAACTCGTCCCTCATCCCTTTTTTGTCATGACTGCTCGAATCCGCGAAATTCCCTATAACTACACGTCCTTTTCTGATCGGGAAATTGTTATCCGTTTCCTGGGGGAAGAAATGTGGGAGACGCTCAATACCCTGCGCGATGAGCGGGTTACCGGGCGTTCGGCGCGTATGTTATTCGAGATCTTGGGGGATATGTGGGTGGTGACGCGCAACCCGTTTATTCAGGATGATTTGCTCAGCAATCAAAAACGTCGCGCGGCCCTGATCGAAGCGCTTCGTCACCGATTAGCGCAGGTGGAAGCGCGAGCGAATAACAATGAGCTGGCTTTAAAACTCAGTGGTCGCACGCGCGGCGCAATCAATAAATTTGAAGCCTGGTTTCCGCAACAGCAGCGTCTGCGTAACAAGGTGCTCAAAGGTCTGAGCAAAATCACGCACGTCGATAATATTTGTTTTGACGGCCTGGCTCGTGTCAGCCATGTTACCGATGCCTCAGACTGGCGTGTGGAATATCCGCTGGTGGTTATCAATCCGGATACGGAAGCCGAGGTGCAGAAAATCGTCAACGCCTGTTTAAAGCTGGGTATACAGATGATCCCGCGAGGCGGCGGTACCGGTTATACCGGGGGGGCGGTGCCGTTAAGCACGAACTCTGCCGTAATTAATACCGAAAAACTGGACGCACTATCGTCAGTGGAGCAGCGGCAACTATTACTGGCAGACGGGGAAACCCGTGCGGTGGCGGTAATTCGCGCTGAAGTCGGCGTTGTAACTCGACGAGTATCGGATCGGGCGGAAATGAACGGCCACATGTTTGCTGTTGATCCGACTTCGCAGGATGCCTGCTGCATTGGCGGCAACATCGCTATGAATGCCGGGGGCAAGAAAGCCGTGCTTTGGGGGACCACCCTGGATAATCTGCTTTCCTGGCGCATGGTCATGCCGGACGGGCGTTGGCTGGAAGTCGAACGGCTGGAGCACAATCTGGGTAAGATCCATCTGCAGGAACAGGTGTTGTTTCGTATTCAATATTATCAGTCCAATGGACGAACCGCTGAAGGCGAAGCTGAAATTCTGAAAATTCCAGGTCATGAATTACGCAAGCAGGGTTTGGGCAAGGATGTGACCAACAAGTTTCTGGGCGGCCTGCCGGGCATCCAGAAAGAAGGTTGTGACGGTATTATTACTTCGGCAGTATTCATCCTGCATCGTATGCCACGTCATATTCGAACACTTTGTCTTGAATTTTATTCCAGCGATCTGGGACGCGCAGTGCCGGCTATTGTCGAGAGCAAGGCCTATCTTGATAGTCTGGATGATGTGCAACTGGCAGGCATGGAGCATCTGGATGAACGTTACGTCCGCGCCGTAAACTATACGCCCAAGGCGCCGCGTCGTGATTTGCCCAAGATGGTGTTGCTGATTGATGTGGCCGGTGAGGATGAGGCGTGGGTAGCACAGGCCGCATCGGAAGTTGTGCGCCTGTCCGGTTTGCGGGGCGCCGAGGGCTTTATCGCCGTCAGCAGCGAGGCGCGTAAACATTTCTGGCTGGATCGGGCGCGCACGGCGGCTATTGCAGCACATACCAATGCTTTCAAAATCAATGAAGACGTGGTGATCCCGCTGGCTCGCCTGACTGATTACAATAATGGCATTGAACGCATCAACATTGAGTTGTCTACCCGCAACAAGCTGGTGATTATCGACAAGCTGCTAAATTATTTTTCATCCGACATGCCTGAGCAATATACCCTGATGGCGGGTGAATCACTTGTCGAAGAAGATAGTGATGAACGGCGTGCAATTTTCAGTGCTAAACGGGAGGCGGCAATCTCACTGCTGGAAAGTGTTCGTTCGCGCTGGCAATTGATTATGTCATCACTGGATACAGCCGCGTTGGATCAGCCGCAATTATGGCTGGATGAGCTGCAAACGCCACCGGAGCCGGAAGATACGTTTTTTAGGTTATTACAGCGTCGTACACTGCGTATTTCCTTTCGCAAAAGTGTTGAAGCGCCGTTAAAGGATATTTTTGCCGGCCAGGAAATGAATGCCCTGCGTCAGCGTTTAGATGTTATTCATGCCGAAGTACGTTCCGGTCGCCTGTTTGTGGCCACGCATATGCATGCGGGTGACGGCAACGTGCATACCAATATTCCTGTGAACTCTAACGATTATGCAATGATGCAGGAGGCGGACAAAATCGTCGAACGCATTATGCAGCTGGCCGCCGATCTGGGCGGTGTGATTTCTGGAGAACACGGTATTGGTATTACCAAAATGCGTTTTCTGGATCAGGCGACGATAGACGCGTTTGCGCGTTACAAGAACAAGGTGGATCCGCAGCAGTTTTTTAATCCCGGTAAATTGCTGCCTGGTTCCGGGCTGGACGATGCTTACACGCCATCATTGCGATTGGTGGAACAGGAAGCCCTGATCCTGGAAGCCAGTGAACTGGGTCGCCTGAATCAGATGGTTAAGGACTGTCTGCGTTGCGGCAAGTGCAAACCCGTGTGCAGCACCCATGTCCCCCGCGCCAACCTGCTTTATTCACCGCGAAACAAAATTTTGGCAACCGGACTCATTATTGAAGCTTTTCTCTATGAAGAGCAGACTCGGCGCGGTGTTTCCCTGCGCCATTTCAAAGAAATGAACAACCTGGCTGACCATTGCACGGTCTGCCACAAGTGTCTCAGCCCCTGCCCGGTTAATATTGATTTTGGGGATGTTTCTATTACCATGCGCAATATTTTGCGTTCTCACGGACGCAAACGTTTTAATCCGGGTACCTGGGTTTCCATGTTATTTCTGAACGTGTCCGATCCAGCGGCAATTCGGCTCATGCGCAAGTTGATGATTGAATGGGGCTATGCGGGACAACGCCTGGTTTATCAGCTGGGGCGCAATTTGAAACTTCTTGGAAAGAAAAGACCTGCAGCAACGGCCGGCAAGCCGAAGGTTCGGGAGCAGATAGTGCAGTTTATCAGTAAGCCCATGCCGGCAAATATTCCGCCGCGTACAATGCGTGCCCTGCTGGGAGTAGAAGATAATAAGGTCGTGCCCATTTTGCGTGATCCGCAAAAATCGAGTGACAACGCAGAGGCGGTATTTTATTTTCCAGGTTGCGGTTCAGAACGCCTGTACAGTCAGGTCGGACTGGCAACCCTGGCCATGTTATATGAGACAGGCACGCAAACAGTATTGCCTCCCGGTTATCTGTGTTGCGGTTATCCGCAGACGGCCGGTGGCGATGTTGAAAAAGGCAAACAGATTTCGGTTGATAATCAGGTTCTGTTTCATCGCCTGGCCAACACTCTAAATTACATGGATATCAAAACCGTGCTGGTGTCCTGCGGTACCTGCATGGATCAGTTGCTGCAATATCAGTTCGAGCGTATTTTCCCCGGCTGCCGGTTGCTGGATATACACGAATACCTGATGGAAAAGGGCGTGAAACTGGAAGCCGAATCGGCTATGAAATACCTCTATCATGATCCCTGCCATACCCCCATGAAGCAATACAATCCACTTAAAGTGGCCAACGAACTCATGGACGGGGAGGTGATACTTTCAGAGCGTTGCTGTGCAGAAGCGGGAACCTTTGCGGTTGCCCGTCCGGATATCGCCGCCCAGGTACGCTTCCGCAAACAGGAGGAACTGGAAAAGGGGATCGAACAACTTAGCGGGAAAAAACGGACAAATAATAAAGAAATGAAAATGCTGACAGTTTGCCCTGCCTGCATGCAGGGGCTGTCGCGTTACGAAGATGATACCGGGCTTGAAGCAACCTACATCGTACTTGAGATGGCGAACAAACTGCTGGGAGCCGATTGGCAGGAGAAATTTATCAGCTCAGTCCAGTCGGGTGGGATAGAAAGAGTCTTGCTGTAACGCCGATGGGTTTCCCTCCCCCCACTTCGTGCCAGCCTACTTTATTATATAGAGTAGGATGGGTAGAGCGGAGCGAAACCCATCATTTATTTTAAATCTGTAAGTAGGTCCAGCCTTCACGCTGCCGGGTCATGACCTGTTTCAATGCTGAGGGGACAACCTCGACGCCGGGCAGTAAATCGAGGTCGAAGCCGTCCTTGTCCTTATGCCGGTTTAATGCAATCTGACAGGCGAGGAACTGAATATTCTTGTAGCTGGACTCCATTGCCAGTATTTTTTTTGCGTAGGGTGTGTCTTTGTCTTCCAGCATTCTGACACCTTGACCATTGACCAGCACTTCAATTTGCACTTTGCGCGTTGAGCTTGCTGAAGTCTTCAGAAGATATTCGGTTTCATCCAGTACGGTTCGAAATCGCGCCGGGTCATTTGAATTTACATGCACCATTAGTTTCCATTCTTTTTCCGCAGGTGCTGATGAGGTATTAAAGCGGGTAGTTTGTGCCATTTCCATTAGCGTAGGAGCATGGGCGTCATTCATAGCTGTATAATTGCCAATTATCAGCCCAATTCCCAAAGAAAGAGAAGCTGCGAGGGTGCGCAGGGCATAACACTGCAGGCGTTGCTTGCTGCTCTGTTCGGATTTTATATTTTGCTCTGTGTGATAGGCCAGTTGCACCATATCTTTTACTTTTTGCAGCTTGCACAAGCGGGTGGCCAGTTCCGAATTCTGGCGCATGTCATCCAGCAGCTGACTGCGTTCATCGGCGGCAAGTTCGCTATCGATGTAGGCATTCAGAAATTCATCGGAATACGGGGATTTCATATAATTCTCCTGATGTGAGAAGCTTTTTTCGGTAGTTCCTTCTTGGTCTGTTCCGGAGTGTCCAGCGACAGCAGCCTTTCGGCCAGCGCCTTCCTGGCCCGGCATAGCCGTGACATCACGGTGCCAATGGGAATATCCAGACTTTGTGCAACTTCGGCATAGCTGAAGCCTTCCAGATCCACCAGGGTTAAAACTTCACGCTGGCCTTCAGCCAGTTGTGCGACAGCACTTCGGACCTTGGTGACAATATGCTGCTGTTCATGATGATGTTCCGGGGTGAATTCATCGGTTAATTGCTCGTAATCCAGTTCATCCATGTCACGATGGCTGCGGTAATGATCACGCCAGCAGTTTCTCAGAATACCGAATAGCCAGCCTTCCAGCGCATCTGGATTTTTAAGCTGGGCAACTTTTTTCAGGCCCTTGGTGAGCGTGTCCTGGGTGAGATCATCGGCCAGAGCCGGATTCATGGTCCAGGAATAGGCCAAACGATAGAGGCGCGGGCGCATTGCTTCGAGCCGTTGCCGAAGTTTGTGATCCCGGGTAAACAGATTTAATGGATTCATAATATTACTTCATTTATTAAGTACTGCCTTGATGGTACCAGCTAAACATACGGGCATGACCATAATATTAGACGCTCCAATAGGAGGGTTTATTCCATTGTTTTTCATAATTATATTTTAGCCATAAATAACAACAACTTAAAAACATTAAAAAATATTCTATTTTTTTGGAATAAAGTGGGTGGCAGTAACGTCTTAATTAACACTCACACTCAAGAGCTGAAAACCGGAGGAGGTACCCCCTAACAGGGGCACTGAATTTACCCAGGGAAGGGATTTTTTTAGCTTTTCTTTTTATATCCCCCCGTGTCTTAATTCTGAAACAAATTCTGTCGGTCTGTCCATCGCGATAATAATCCCGCAGATCGTTGTATGAAAAATTATTTTTCTATGAGTGGGAATAAAAAGGCTGGCAGTAACGTCTTAATTTATACTCACACTCAAGAGCTGAAAACCGGAGGAGGTACCCCCTAACAGGGGCACTGAATTTACCCAGGGAAGGGATTTTTTTTAGCCTCGCTTATTGAATCCCCGCCTCATCTGAAATATATTCTGCCGCTGGCGGTCCGATAGCAATAATGATCCTCCCGCAGGTTTCCCCACGGGAAGATAGATATTCAGGTAAGCGTTTTTACACCATCTTCGGTTCCCAGTAACAGCACATCAGCCGGGCGCAGGGCGAACAGGCCGTTGGTGACAATACCGGGAATGTTATTCAGGCTTTGCTCCAGTTTCGTCGGCTCCATAATTTCCAGATTATGAACATCCAGAATGACATTACCATTATCCGTGGTAAAGCCCTCGCGTAATACCGGCTGACCGCCGAGCTTGACCAGCTCGCGTGCGACCATGCTGCGTGCCATCGGGATGACTTCGACAGGCAGGGGAAAAGCGCCCAGCACATCGACTAATTTTGAGCCGTCGGCGATACAGATAAATTGCTCACTGGCGGCGGCGACAATTTTTTCCCTGGTCAGCGCACCGCCGCCGCCCTTAATTAGATGCAGATATTTGTTTGATTCATCGGCGCCGTCGACATAAACAGACAGACCATTGACATCATTTAAATCGTAGACCGGGATGCCGTGGCCTTTGAGGCGATCGGCGGTAGCAACCGAACTGGCTACGGCACCATCGATTTTGCCTTTAATTTTAGCCAGTTCAGCGATAAAAAAGTTGGCGGTTGAACCTGTTCCTACGCCGATAATGGTTCCCGCTTTCACATATTCAATGGCCGCTCTGGCCACTTCCTGCTTGAGTTCATCCTGGGTCATATTTTGTCTCCTGCGTAAAAAATTTTTTTCTAAAACTGTGTGCGTGCGTGCTATTGTTGGTTATTTAAGTAAACCGTAACTATTCAGCTTCCTGGCGTGGAGGCTCTAACTGCCGATCACAATACCTTGAAGCAAAGCAGGCCGATTTGCTCTCTTCAGGGAAAAGCGCTACCCGTAGATGGGTGCTGAGCAACGCGAAGCCTAACAATCCAGTGGTTTGAAGCTACGCCTGTTGGGCGACCAAAGGAAGTGCCTGTGACGCTTCGCCATAAAGATCACGGCTCAGCGTCAACCTACATCTAATAGTTTTGGACGATTAGCTCATATTGGCAATTGCGTTGAGTAGTTATACCGGATCATTATATTAGTGTCCGCCCTCAGGTATCCAGCTTTATGCAGCTGGAGCGTGACATCTGGAGTGAAAATTTTAATGAATTACGATTATCCTGCCATGATTCTCGCGGCCCCGGTTTATGAGGTGGCGAAGCAGACCCCTCTGGATGCTGCTCTGCAATTGAGTAAGCGACTGGAAAACAGTGTTTTTTTGAAGCGAGAAGATCAGCAGCCGGTTTTTTCTTTCAAATTACGGGGTGCGTATAACAAAATTGTCAGTCTTGGCCCTGATGAACGCGCCTGCGGTGTGATTGCGGCTTCTGCCGGCAACCACGCCCAGGGCGTTGCCCTGTCAGCGCGAAAACTCGGGCTTCAGGCCTTGATTGTTATGCCCAAAACGACGCCGGATATCAAGGTCAGTTCGGTGCGTGAAATGGGTGCAGACGTTATTTTACATGGCAATACTTATGATGAAGCCTACGAGCATGCCAAAGTTATTGCGGCAGAGCGAGGTTTGACCTTCATTCATCCCTATGATGATCCGCTGGTTATCGCCGGGCAGGGCACCATAGCCCGAGAATTGCTTGAGCAAAAACAGACTATTGATGTGATCTTTGTGCCGGTAGGGGGTGGCGGCCTGATTTCAGGAATAGCCGCCTGGTTTAAAACTTACTCAGCCGAAACAAGGGTGATTGGTGTCGAGCCGGATGATGCGCCATGCATGTATGAGGCATTGCTCCAGGGTGAGCGGGTTGTTCTGGATCAGGTGGGGATTTTTGCCGATGGTGTGGCGGTGCGCCAGGTAGGCGAAGAGCCTTTCCGTTTGGCGCAAAAGTATGTTGATGAAGTTATCCTGGTGAGTACCGATGAGATTTGCGCGGCTATCAAGGATATTTTTGATGATACGCGTTCGATTACTGAACCTGCCGGTGCGCTGGCCGTAGCGGGGATGAAAAAATATGTTGAGCGTGAAAATATACGCAACAAAACACTGGTTGCGATTGATAGCGGTGCCAATATGAACTTTGATCGCCTGCGTCATGTGGCTGAACGAGCCGAACTGGGTGAACGACGGGAAGCATTGTTTGCTGCGACCATTGCGGAAGAACCTGGCAGTTTTCGCCGCTTCTGTGAGGTTATCGGTCTCAAAGGGGTTACTGAATTTAATTATCGCTATTCAGATCCTGAAAAAGCACATGTTTTTGTCGGCCTGCAGATGCCCGGTGGAGAGGAAGATAAAACCAGCCTGCTTGAACGATTGGAAACGAAAGGTTATCCCTGTCTGGATATGACGGACAATGAAATGGCGAAAATGCATATTCGTTATATGGTTGGAGGTCGGGTTGATGGGGTTGAGCACGAACGACTCTATCGCTTTGAATTCCCTGAGCGTCCAGGGGCTTTGCTGCGTTTTTTGAAAAAGATGGGACAGTACTGGAATATCAGCCTGTTCCACTATCGTAATCATGGGGCCGCCTATGGCCGGGTACTGGTCGGTATGCAGGTGCCGCCGGAAGAAAACCAGCAATTGCAGCAGTTTTTGCAGGAATTGAACTACCGTTATTGGGATGAAAGCGCTAATCCGGCTTATGCCTTGTTTCTAAGCTGAAAATAATCAGTTATAAAACGTCGGCAATAAAAAAGGGTCTGTTAGATACAGACCCTTTTTATTTGCTTGCGGGCGTCGACTATTTGCGTCTGACAGCCTTCTTTTTCGCTCTTTTCTTGGCGACTTTCTTCTTAGCGACTTTCTTTTTCGCTGCCTTTTTCTTAGCGACTTTCTTCTTCGCTGTCTTTTTCTTAGCTACTTTTTTCTTGGCGATTTTCTTTTTCGCTCTTTTCTTGGCGACTTTTTTCTTAGCGACTTTCTTTTTCGCTCTTTTCTTGGCGACTTTTTTCTTAGCGACTTTCTTTTTCGCTCTTTTCTTGGCGACTTTTTTCTTAGCGACTTTCTTTTTCGCTACCTTTTTCCTGACTACCTTTTTCTTAGCGACTTTTTTCTTCGCTACCTTCTTTTTACCTTTTTTCTTAATGGCCATACACAACCCTCCGGTTTATACACTTTAGATTATGGGGAGTATAGCTAAGTTATAGTAAAATGCTAGTAATGTTTATTAAATTAGAGTCGTTACTCATTGTTATGTATGAATATTGGTGATCGAAGTATGTGTCATATGTTTTTTTATACTTTTTTGTTTGTGATTGAAAATAAATGTTACTGCAGTAGCTAAAAAAATAGAATGAAAGCTTGTTTTGCCGTTGAAGGTGTTTGTATCGTTATTTGCTTCTGTATTTTATAAAATTTAATCTCCGTTGGCGGTAATTTTCCGTTGCCTGAAACAAAAAACGGTAGCTTGGGCTAAATGAAATGAAGCCCCATCTATAAATTAATGCTCCACAGCTTGTGGCAGGGCAGTTTATTTATAAATATGGCGCTGTAATGGTGCATTTTATCGAAATATAAAATGTATTTTTGCTGTTCAGTGCTCTGGACATAACTTTATGCGCATTTTTAACAACGCTATGAAATTGTTCAGTGCTGAGAAAAGATTTGCAACTCTTTATCAGTGGCAACCCCTTCCAGAGGCACATCCCAGATACGCGTTTCCAGTTGTTTTACTTTTTGAAAGCTGAATGCGGTTCCGATAAGGTGGGGTTTGCGCCATTGACGACGGTGATGCAGAAAGGCGAGAGTGCGATCATAGAACCCTCCTCCCATACCCAGACGATTACCCTGTTCATCAAAGGCAAGCAGCGGCATAAACACAAGATCAAGCGACTGCACCTTTAACTGGCGGGTATGCCGTTTGTGTCTGGGTTCATTGATTCCGAAACGGTTTCGATATAGCGGGGTGGCCGGTATATAGGGTAGAAACCAGAGGCTGCGGCTGTGGCCAAGACCCAGTACCGGCAAGTAACAGCATTTTTTTTGTTTCCAGGCCAGTTTTATAAGGGGCAAGAGATCAATCTCACCGTCATTTGTTAAATAAAAAGCGATACTTCGACTTTTCTGGAAAATGCGAGAAGCGGCGATGAGGCGGGATAGTTTTCTTGCTTTGAACCGGCGTTCAGAGTCTGAAAGCATGCGTCGCCGCTTTCGCATCTGTTTTCTTAGTGTGGAGCGGCTGTCTGAATAGATTTCCATACAGATTTGAAGGAGGGTGACTACCACCTATATCGTCGCGATTTTCGTCTCGAACCAGAAGCTCAAGTGGGGGCGTATCCGGTACATCAGGCTTTCCGTCAAGCGGACATGCACACAATACCGAGAAATTGCCCCCAAGGGTTTTATTTACGGCTCAAGAATACCCCAATCAGCAAACGAATATTGCAGTAGTCACCCAAAGCGTTAAAGTGGGCGTTAAAATTCCAGCTGTTGGCTTTCAAACAGCGTATCTTCAATTTTTTCCTGAAGATTCTTCAGGCGCTGGCTGATACTGTGGTCGATTATCTCCTTATTGCCATCTTGCGTCAGTAGCTCATGAGAGATATTGAGCGCAGCAATCACTGCAATGCGGTCGGGGCCGATAATTTTCCCTTTTTCCCGAACTTCGCGCATTTTTTTGTCAAGATAATCAACAGAGCGCATTAGATCATGCTGTTCTCCATCGCTACAGGAAACCAGGTATTCCTTATCCATGATGTGGACGGTTACTGCCTTGGAAGCGGTATTAGTGTTCATTTTCCATTGCCTTTAGACGGTTAATCATTGATTCCACCCGGGCACGGGCGGTTTCAGTTTTTTCCAGTAACTGATTACGTTCAGTTAACAGGTGAGTCTGGCTTTCACGCAGGGTTTTGTTTTCTGAACGTAATCTGTCTACAGCCTTGATGAGGTCATCAACGCGTGTTTCTAATTTTTTTAGATCTGAATCATCCATCAATGTTACTACCCATTTTTTGCGTATTTGCTCATAAGTTATGATCAATATAGAGCGGCAGACTGGCAGGGTCAACGGTACAATAGACAAATCTGTAAATACTGACAGGAACAAAAATGGATTATGAGCAAATAAATGATGCGCTGATGCGTTTGCACGCAGATATGGACAGCGCCGAATCTCATGGCGTATTGTGCGGGCTGCTGGCGGTGCAGGATGAAAATGCGCAAAGTCACTGGCTGGCGCATTGCGCACCCGGGGTAGAATCAGGGGATCTATTGGCGCAGGAAGCCGTGGATGTTCTGCAATCTGTTTATAGCCGTGTGCTGGAGCAGATAAAAAGTCCTGATTTTGGCTTTCAGTTGTTGTTGCCGGATGATGATTCTGCCCTGGTCGAGCGGATCGACGCATTTGCCCACTGGTGTCAGGGTTTTCTCATGGGGATATCCCTGGGCGGCATTGTTGATACAGCTAAATTACCGGGTGAATTGCCGGACTTTGTCCAGGATCTGCTGGAGTTCACTCATGCCGGTGATTTCGAGACGGATGATATCGAGGATGAGCAAAGTTGGTCGGATCTGAACGAATATGTGCGTATGGGTGTGTTGCTGTTCCATGAGGAAATCCGTAATTTGAAAGAAGCAGCCAATTCGAAAATGCAGCACTAACATGAGTTCCCGCAACAGGGGCTGATGTTTGTACGTTTAACCGTGGATGAACTACCCTGGCGTGGTTAGCACTTCTAAATAGAGTGAGTATAATAGTTAAATGAGTGCTCCGGAATTTAAACGACGCCGTCGCCGCCTTATGGACATGATGGATGACCATTCGGTGGCGATCTTGCCGACCGCGCCGGTATATATTCGCAATCGGGATGTAGAGTACTCCTACCGTCCCGATAGCGACTTTTTCTATTTGACCGGTTTTCCGGAACCAGAAGCCGTCGCGGTGCTGATTCCTGGACGAGAGCATGGCGAATATATCCTTTTCTGCCGCGAGAATGATCCGGAAATGGAAACCTGGAACGGTCTGCGTGCGGGCCAGGAGGGTGCGGTTTCGCTGTATCATGCGGATGACTGTTTTCCGATTGATGACATTGATGACATCCTGCCGGGGTTGCTGGAAAACAAGGCGCGCGTGTTCTATACCATGGGCGCGCACCCCGGTTTTGATCAGCGTCTGATTGGCTGGGTTAATCGCCTGCGCAAGCAGAGTCGCGCGGGTATTCACACGCCGGGCGAATTCGTTTCGCTGGATCATCTGGTGCATGACATGCGCCTCTATAAAAGCAGTTTTGAAATCCGGGCGATGCGCAAGGCGGCAAAAATTTCTGCCGAAGCTCATAGCCGGGCCATGCAGCACTGTAAGCCGGGGATGATGGAATACCAGCTGGAAGCGGAACTGCTGCATACCTTTATGTATCACGGCGCACGTTCTCCTGCTTATGCCAGCATTGTTGGCAGTGGCGCCAATGGCTGTATTCTTCATTACGTAGAAAACAGCGCGAAGATGAAAACCGGCGATCTGGTGCTGATTGATGCGGGTGCGGAAATCGATTGTTATGCGGCGGACATTTCCCGAACCTTCCCTGTTAACGGTCGTTTTAGTCGGGCGCAAAAGGCTTTGTATGAACTGGTGCTGGCGGCGCAACTTGCGGCTATTGAACAGGTGCAGCCGGGTAAGCACTGGAATGATCCCCATGAAGCGGCGGTAAGAGTGTTAACTGAAGGCCTGGTTGAACTGGGGTTGTTGAAAGGCAGCCTGAAAACACTGTTGAAGAAACAGGCCTATCGTCGTTTTTATATGCATCGTACCGGGCATTGGCTGGGGATGGATGTGCATGATGTCGGTGATTATAAAATTGATACCCAGTGGCGCGTGCTGGAGCCGGGTATGACGTTGACGGTGGAACCCGGCCTGTACATCCCTTCTGAGAGCAAGGGCGTGGCAAAAAAATGGTGGAATATCGGTATTCGTATCGAAGATGATGTGTTGGTAACCCGGGATGGTCATGAGATTCTTTCAGCGGATGTGGTCAAGACGGTTGATGAGATTGAAGCATTAATGGTGGGGCTTAAAAGCCCGCGGCGAGTAAAAGCAAAAACAAAACCCCAGGGGCGAAGGCGCAGGCCAACAACATGACATCATCAGTAGCCAGTGCAAAGTATGACATTCTGATTGTCGGCGGCGGCATGGTGGGGGCCAGCCTGGCCTGTGCGTTAAGTCAGGCAGAAGGCGCTGGTTTACGTATAGCGGTAGTTGAGGCGAGTCCCTTTGATTCTGCTCACCAGCCCAGTTTTGATGCGCGTAGCGTGGCCTTGTCGTACAGCTCTAAAGTGATTTTCGAGAGCCTGGGCCTGTGGCCAGAAATGCTGGCGCGAGGGCTGATGCCGATCGAACGTATTCATATTTCAGATCGCGGGCATATAGGTTCGACCCACCTGGATTGCCATGAGCAGGGCGTGGCGGCGTTGGGTTATGTGGTGGAAACAAGGGTGCTGGGCGAGGTTTTAACTGCCGCCATCAAGCATCGTGAGAACATCGATCTAATTTGTCCGGCCCGGGTCGAAGCCGTCGAGTTGGGGCAGGATTCAGTATTGAGTACGGTTAACATTAACCGGAATGGATCGATCGAGCGTTTGCGCGCAAAACTGGTGGTGGCTGCCGATGGTGCTGAATCACGTTTGCGGGAGCTGGCCGGGATTAAAACTTTTAAGCTTAATTATGGTCAAACGGCGGTAATCGCCAACCTGGTCTGCGACCGACCGCATCAGCATATCGCCTATGAACGATTTACTGACAGCGGCCCGACGGCTTTGTTGCCGATCTGTGATCCTGGCGGAGGAGAGTATCGTTACGCCCTGGTCTGGACACTAAAGCCACAACAGGCCGAAGCGATGGCGGCGCTGGATGACAGCGCATTTTTGGAACACTTACAGGAGCAGTTCGGTCGACGCGCGGGGCGCTTTGTGAAGGCGAGTGCGCGCCATATTTATCCATTGAAGTTTCTGCAGGCGCGTGAGCTGGTGCGTCCGCGTCTGGTTGTTATCGGCAATGCCGCCCATTTTTTGCACCCGGTTTCCGGACAGGGTTTTAATCTTGGTCTGCGTGACGTGGCGGCGTTGGCGCAGAATGTTGTTGATGCACAAAGAAAGGGGCTTGATTTTGGTTCGCGGGAGATCCTGCAGGATTATGCGCACTGGCGGCGGCGTGATCAGTGGCAGACCGCAGGCTCTACCGATAGTCTGGTAAGACTCTTTTCTAATAATTTTC
>VAPL011102966.1_pt1 | contig 16171 bp, 9 predicted proteins | sample 3395061 | NCBI WGS metagenome assembly VAPL01 (sample SAMN08290444, study PRJNA428436) | hydrothermal vent metagenome | isolation source: Deep-sea hydrothermal vent chimney 2 | place: Pacific Ocean: Juan De Fuca Ridge | depth 2182 m m | reverse complement strand
GAATCGATGACAGGTCGTATTTATTCGGATAATCATCTCCTTGCTTCATCAGTGCGCGAATCGCTGTGGGTGCAGTGTAGAAAATAGTCACTTTATGATCTTCAATAATTTTCCAGAAACGTCCCGCATCGGGAATCGTCGGCGCGCCTTCATACATCACAATGGTGCTGCCCGCAGCCAGAGGCCCATATGCGACATAGGTGTGACCGGTGATCCAGCCCACATCGGCAGTACACCAAAAAATATCTTGATCGTTTAAATCAAACACCCACTTGTTAGTCATCACTGAACCGAGCAAATAACCGGCGCTAGAATGTTGAACGCCTTTGGGCTTGCCAGTGGAGCCAGAGGTGTAGAGCAAAAACAGCGGATGCTCTGCACCTACCCACTCGGGTTCACAATCGGTGCTTTGATCTTTTACCGCATCGTGCCACCAGACATCACGCCCAGCTTGCATGGTGATATCGTGTTTTGTACGTTGTAAAACAATCACTGATTCAATCGTCGGGCAACCGCCTTCAAGGGCTTTGTCCGCCGCCGTTTTTAATTTCACAATCTTGCCGCCACGGGTGCCACCATCAGCGGTAATCAGCATTTTTGCACCGGCATCGTTAATGCGGTCGCGCAGCGATTCGGCAGAAAAACCACCGAACACGACTGAGTGAATAGCCCCAATTCGAGCACAGCCCTGCATCGCAATTACCGCTTCCGGGGTCATTGGCATATAGATCACCACCCGATCACCGGATTTAATGCCTCTGGCTTTAAGGGCATTAGCAAACTGATTCACTTCATTGCTGAGTTGCTGATAGGTGATGTGGCGGGTATCGCCTTTTTCACCTTCAAAAATAATCGCGGTTTTATCGGCTTTGTCGGCAAGGTGGCGGTCGATGCAATTGTAGGTAACGTTTAACTTGCCATCGGCAAACCATTTGAAATGCGGTGCGTTGCTGTCGTCCAGCGTTTCGGTAAAGGGCGTATGCCAGTCGAGCATGCTGCGGGCCTGCTCAGCCCAGAAACCTTCGTAGTCATCTGCAGCGGCCTTGTACAGGGCGTCAAACTTAGCCTGATTAATCACCGCATTTTGTGCGAATTGTGCAGAGGGTGGAAACTGGCGTTCTTCGATAAGAACGGAATCTATGTTGTTGTCAGACATGCTGGCTCCATTTCATTTTGTGCTTTTATACTATATTGGAAGGATACCTTAGAAAATGCCGCAAATGAAGGTGTAGTTAAAAAGCCGCTGAGCGCGTACCGATTTATGATGCAGGTTGATCCAGGAGACAGCGAATTCTTTTTAATAACGTAATCGCCTGATACGGTTTGCTAATTAAATCGACATGCAGATTATGATTGCCGGTATTTAAATGGCGTTCATCGGAAAATCCACTGGCGAGCTGGATTTTCATTTGCGGATATTTCTTCTGCACGATAGAGGCAAGCTGATAACCATCGGTTTCTGGCATAATGATGTCAGACAGCATCAGATCGATGGTTTCAGTTTTAAGTAATTCTAACGCCCGGTTAGCATTTTCAGCGCAGATGATTTTGTACCCCTGCGGAATTAAAATGTCACAGATTAAATCGAGCATCGCCGGTTCATCATCAACCACCAGTATTGATTCCTTGCCTTTATAATCAGCAGCCGGTTTTGTTTCATCGGCATGTTGGCTTGGTTTACTTGCAGAGTGAGCAGGAAAATACAGCACAAACTCTGTGCCCTGATCGGGCTCGGAGTAAACCTGAATGGTTCCGCCGCTACGCTCAACAAAACCATACACCTGCGCCAGTCCGAGGCCGGTGCCTTTTTCGCCTTTGGTGGTAAAAAAGGGTTCGAATATTTTATCTCTGGTGGCTACATCCATGCCGCAGCCTGTATCAGTAATACTTAGCCGCACATAGTTTCCGGGCTTGAGCTTTAATATATTATTATCTATTTCAGAAATAGTCAGATTATCCGTTTTTATTGTTAACTGGCCGCTGTTATCAATGGCGTGCATGGCATTAATGCATAAATTGACAATTGCATCTTCAAGGTCGCCGGCATCCAGATAAGAAAAGTTTAAATTGTCATTTAAATCCAAGTGTAATGTAATGCGAGCCGTGATCACTTTTTCAAGCATGTCACGTTCTTCCAGCAAAAGTTTGTTGATGTTGAGTGAGTCAGCATTGGTTTTTTTATGGCTGGAAAAAGACAGTAACTTTTTAGTTAGCTTCGCTCCGCGTTCACCGGCATGTAAAATTTTACGGGCAAAACCGGCCAGTTTTGGTTGTTCGGCGAGCTGTGATTCAAGTATATCTGCATAACCCATAACAACGCCCAGCATATTATTATAATCGTGGGCAACACCGCCAGTGAGCTTGCCTAACGCATCCATTTTCTGGCTTCTACGTAGTTGCAGTTCCTGATTTTTGTGATCACTTATATCAATAGATATACCGCAGATAGCATAGATGTTTTTTTTGTCATCAAACAATGGGAATTTGATTGATAAATAATTATGTAAGTGATCATTCAGCTGTATATCTTCTTCATATTGCAGAGCATGGCCAACATCCATAACCTGTGTATCATTAGTTGATATTCTATTTGAAATTTCAGTGTTGAAGATATCATCAAGTGTTTTATCTAATACATTATGGCGTGAAGTGTTATAGAGTATTTCAAATTGCTGATTGATAAAGGTAAAGCGGCCTTCAATATTTCTGATGGAAATAACCGCCGGGTAATTATCCATTACCGCCTGCATGTCGCGGCGACTCCGGTTGGCAATTTCACGTAATTTATATTGTTCGGTAACATCATTAAAAACCAGCACCATGCCGAGAATACTGCCATCCTCATTTTTGATAGGCGCCGCAGAATCTGCAATTTGATATTCGGTTTTATCTTTGGAAATTAACGTCGTGTGATTGCTTAAATAAATAGTTTCGCCACTATCTAATACTTTCTCGACCGGGTTTTTAATGGTTTCGCGGGTGCTGGCATTAATAATCGAAAAAATCTCTTTAACAGACCGGCCTTTGGCCTGATTAAGTGACCAGCCGGTGAGGTTTTCGGCGACCGGGTTCATGCGCGTGACACAGCCTTCTGCATCGGTTGCTATAACCGCATCACCTATGCTATCGAGTGTTAATGAAAGATTTTCTTCGCGCTCTTTAATGGCAATGATCATTGCGTTAAAAATATGTGCCATTTCGGTGATTTCTTTTGTACCTTTTATATCGACTGTTTCCGGGTACTCACCTTCTCGACCCTGCTCCATTAATCCGGATAACTTTTCCAGTGGCCGGGTCAGGTTGCGTAACACAGCGTACATAATAAACAGCAGAACCATCCCGGCAGAGGCAGAAATTATGGTATTGCGAATAAATATTTTATGGCGACTTTCATAAATTAGTTTTTTACTCACACCCAGATTGATATAGCCCAGACTAGCGACGGGGGAGTCTCCTTCTTCTTCAAAAAAAGACTCGGTTAAACTGCCGCCGTTTTGCTGGGTTTGTACCAGTGCAGAAAAATACCAGCCATCATTGGTTTCAGATGCCAGGAAAGGTTCGCTGATGCTGACTACAGGGTAGGGGTGATGAATATGTTCGGGTTCTCGTTGCTTGAGTAGGGGGGTGTGAGAGTCGCGAATAATGCTGGCTTCGGTAATTTGCGGCATATCTATCAGGGTGTTAATCATATCCTGAGCGCCGGAGTTACTGTCGTACAGCAAGGGGGCTATACTATCATTGGCCATGCTTTTGCTGATATGAACACTTTGTAAATAAAGCGAACGATTCATTTCATCAAATGCGGTATGTGAGCTGAAAAAGGCCACCAGCAATGTCAATACGACAATGGTTAATGCGGTTATTCCCAGTGTCAAATGGCGGAAGTTATATCTGCTAAGTTTAAAATAGCTCATCATTAATTTTTAGGGAACACCATTTTGTAGTTGTCTTTCTGCAGGCTCGAAATTTGAATGCCTAAATGCGAAGCGGTGCGCACATTAATAGCGCTGTTCAAATATCGGCTGGGTTCAAAATAAATTTTTTCAGTGGATTTAAGTTTTTTTAATGCGAAGTCTATTAACTGCGGGCCGAGTTTTGTATAGTCGGGAAACAGGGCAAACAGGGTTCCTTGTTGTACGTGATAAGGATTACCACTAAAAATAACTAAATTTTTATCCCAGGATTTTTTCAGCAAATCGGGTAGTAATGGTTTTACCGGCAGAATCGGATCGAAAGGTAACCAAATGGCATCCTCACCAGGGTTAAGTGAATGAATTAAGCTTTTTAATGCCGGCCCGGATGCTTGCATGTCATCAGCCTGAATAGCATTCAATGTTAACTGATTTTTGTTTGCGGCAAGTTGTGCCTGTTTCATTAGCCAACCACTGTTGGTTTCATTATAAATAACATTGACGGTTTTAATATTGGGTTGTAATTTTTTTAATTGTTTAAACAGTTGTTGTGGGTCGGCAGTGAGTGATACGGATGACTGGTTGGCTTTTATTGCCATATGTGCGCCGGTGAGCATAGGGATATCCAGTGAAAGCTGAGTGCTGAATTTCAAGCCTTTTTTTCCCAGCAAAATAACCAGTTGAGTTTTTTCATCACTTAACCATTGTTGAATGTCGGCGGGGTTTTCATTGGCTGAAAACGTCCGAGTTTGAATTTGTGCAGTACTATGCTCGCGCATGCTTTTTATAATTGTGATGTATAGCTGATTGGCGCGTTTGCCGGCTTCCGGGTACAGCACCGCAATGCGTGGATTGCTGATGGCTTGTAGCGGGGAGGTGATTAGAATGAGTAAAAAAGCGGTCTTAATTAAACGCTGTGCTCTATTTGGGTTTAGGGGCACTATTAATGAAAACAGATGTGCTTTGTATAAGTTCGTAATAATAACAAACATCAAAAATAAAATCCGTTTAATAAAAGTTATAACAACCATCGTCATTCCCGAATGCTTATGTCGGGAATCCAGTGGCTGAGTCGAACGACAGACACTAGATTCCAGTTTTCGCAGGAATAACGAGACAAACAGTAAAAGAAACGGTTTGAATTAATTGTGTTTTTTATTTCAGTTATCACTTTGAAAAAGTATTACCTGTAATGATTATGTTTTGTAAAAACTAAAACCTACTCGAAACACCAATATACGCACTGCGCTCTTCTAGCGGATAATCATTGGGTATCGCCGCCGGCCCCGGTTCTCGCGCATCGGTATCAAACAAGTTTCGCACGGCAAACTGCACGCTCACATTACTGAAAATTTTATCGCCAATAATGCTCAGGTTCACCCAGTTATAATCATCAACGGGCTCGCGCGAGTCACCGGCTGCACGGGGTCGGTCCATAATAGCATAAGCATCCAATTGGCTGCTCCAGTGTGGGGTGAGCTTCCAGTTGGCTCCCAGGTTAAGTTGTTTGCGCGGCGCATCGGCAATTTTATCGCCGGTGTCTTTATTTTCTGCATTTTGAAATGCGGTATTACCAAACAGACGAATACTTCGGGATAGCTGCCAGCGCGCTTCCAGTTCAAAACCACTGGCTTTTTGGTCGATGGCATTTTGTGCGGTCAAGGAGCCGCCATTGCCATCGGGCACAAAATCAATTAGTCCGTCAATTTCATAATGAAAAATATTAAACAATACATTTAAGGTGGGGGTGGGTTTGTAGTCAAACGCCAGTTCCAGTGTGTTAATAATTTCTGGATCAAGGTCAGGGTTACCTAATGTAGCTGGATTATTAATCGCATTTAATTCACCAAAGGTAGGTGCACGAAATGCCCGCCCATAAAGTAATTTACTGGTGAGGTCGTGGCGGGTATTCCATACCAGTGACAGGCGTGGATTGGTGGTGGAGCCGACATCACTGTAATCATCAAAGCGTAATCCGGCGGTGAATATCCAGTCTGGGGCAAACTGCCATTCATCTTGCACTGAGAGATACACTACTGTGCGAGATGCACCTAAATGAAAAATACTGGGTGTGCCGGTGACATCAGTTAATGTTCCATCTACCGTTCCTTCTGTACCATCAATGACACCAGGGCCAAAGTTTTGTGTCGCTTCATCCGTTTCTTTTGTGGACTTTATGCCCACATTAAATCGCCATTGATGTGCCAGCATGCCATTATATAAAGTGGTGATATCAAATTTTGTTTCATCACTAATTGCCGTTGGGTTACCGATATAGCCATCGGTAAAACTCACGACACCGGCGGGTGTAATAAAATCAATATTTCCATCACTGCCAATCGGCAATAATGTATTCGGTGGAAAAATCACATACTGTACTGCTGTTTCACTTTGCATATAACTGGCATCAACATTTAAAGCCCAATCGGGCAGCCAGTCTTTTTTATTGTATTCAATGCTAAATAAATATTGGTCGATATCGGTTTTTCCGGCTGGGTCTAAGGCATTAGCAATGCCTGCGCCGACTCCCGTATCTCGTTGATTCCAGCCATTAAACTGAAACTGCCATTCATCTTTTGCCAGAGTGAGGCCGGTGACGATGGATTCATAACGACTTTCAAATATCCCCGGTGCCAATGAAGCGGTGGTTCCTAACGGACTCGCATCAAGTATGCTTTGTAAATCACTATCAATCATGCGAGCAGAATCGCCATCACTTTTATTGACTTCAACACTGGCGGCAATGTGCCAACCCTTATTCACCCCGCCGTATTGTCCCCAAACACTTTGCGTATTAAACGAGCCAGCTCTTACCCCCGCCTGCGCGCCGTCAATATCCGCATCGGTTTTGGTAATAATATTAATTACCCCAGCGAAGGCATCGGCACCATACACGGCTGAACCGGGGCCACGAATAATTTCAATGCGGGCGACATTTTCAATGGGTAAATGTAAGCCGGGGGCAATGCTGCCAGAGAAGGTATCGGGTATACCGTGACCATTTACCAAAACAAGGGTTTGAGGGTTGTTGGCAGTTTGGATACCGCGAAAAGAAAAAAGCGGCTTGCCACGGTTAAAGGTGGATATCCCCATATGCAAACCCGGCACCTGCTCTAAAACCTGCTGCACGGTGGTGGCGCCACTGGCACGAATATCCTCCGCGGTAATCACACTTGCTACTGCCGGTGCTTTAGACACAGGCTTGGGCGTGCCGGTGGCAATGCTGATGAGCTCTTCATCGCCGGAAAGCATGAGGAACAATGCGTTTTCTTCTGAGTCCGCATGAACGGGTAAGCTTAATAGTAGGCCGGTAGCGAGCGTGAAGGCGGTTTGTTTCATATCACTTTCTTTGAATCAATTATTTTCTGTATGAGTGAGTGCAGTTTTGATTTTAGTTAGTGGTTAGTTATAGTGTATAAGTGGTTGTTTTGCTTTGGAGTTGTTTGCGTGCTGTTAGTTTTTTCATTCCCCTTACATTGCTCTTAATCGCCTTTTTCTAAGGGGAGCAATGAGTAATGGCTTTCTGACAGGTTTGACGGGATGATGGTTTAGGTGGCGGGGAGGTTTATCGTTAACTAAGGCCTTTCTCTCTCGGGAAAGGCCGCCGCCGGTTTTAAACGGGTATGGGCGCTCTGTTCCCGATGGTGTCAATCATGTGTGTACTGCGTAAAGTGGCGATAAGGTATTTTGCTACCCGCTACAACAGGTCTCCCAACTATCTGCCTGCGCTAGTGCCCAGTCCAGTTTCCAGCCCTCGGGCATGGTATCTGCCTGTAGTAAACTGCCATGGTCGATCCACTGATATAATTCGCTATAGGTTTTTATGGTGGCGCCATCGATTCGGCGCTGAATATGGCAGGCCTTAATGTCTGAGGGCGTGCTCAGCCCCATGCTAGTGACAATTTCCAGTAAACTGTGAATAGTGGTTTTTTGAAAACTGGCAATACGTTCAGCCTTGTTTTTAATATTTAAATGCTTATAACGCGACGGGTCCTGAGTGGCGATACCGGTGGGACAGGTGTTGGCATTGCACTGGCGAGATTGAATACAGCCCAGGGCGAGCATCATACCGCGAGCAGAGTTAACCGTGTCTGCACCCAGCGCTAACATTCTTAATATATGAAAAGCGGAGAATATTTTTCCGGAGGCGACTAACCTGATTTCGTTTCTAAGGCCAATACCGGTCAGGGCGTTATGTACAAACACTAAAGCATCACGTAAAGGTGTGCCAACCGAGTTTGTGAGTTCTACCGGCGCGGCACCGGTGCCACCTTCACCGCCATCGATAGTGATAAAATCCGGCACAATGCCGGTTTGTAACATGGCTTTGCAGATCGATAAAAATTCACCTTTATAACCAATGCATAATTTAAAGCCGACAGGCTTTCCATTGGATAATTCGCGCAGTTGTTGTACAAATTGTAATAAACCTGTCGGCTCAGAAAAGGCCGAGTGGGCGGGTGGCGAAATGACGTCCTTACCCATGGGGACATGTCGAATGTCGGCAATTTCTGGGGTTAATTTAGAGGCGGGTAAAATACCACCGTGACCGGGTTTGGCACCCTGTGATAGTTTTATTTCAATCATTTTAATTTGTGGAGATGAGGCTTTTTCTTTAAACAACCCGGCATCAAACTCGCCGTTTTCAGAACGGCAGGCAAAGTACCCCGTGCCTATTTGCCATACCAGGTCACCGCCACCGGCAATGTGGTAAGGGCTGATGCCGCCTTCACCGGTGTTGTGATAAAAATCGCCAAGTTTTGCGCCATGGCTAAGTGCCTGAATCGCATTTTTACTCAGCGCGCCGTAACTCATCGCTGAAATATTTAACAACGCGGCGTGATACGGCTGAGTGCAAAGCTTACTGCCAAATGTCAGTCGAGGCATTTCTGTCGGCATGGTTTTGGGTGAGAGCGACTGATTAGTCCATTCATATCCCTGTCGATAAACATCAAACAGAGTACCAAAAGGACGGGTGTCGCGCACACCTTTGGCGCGTTGATAAACCAGTGAACGATATTCACGGTTGATAGGAATACCGTCAATATCCGACTCAACAAAGTACTGCTGAATTTCCGGTCGAATGGCTTCAAATAAATATCGGAGTCGGCCAATTACCGGATAGATTCTGGGTATGGTGCTGTGGCGTTGTATAACATCATAGAGTCCGAGAAAAATAACCGGACTAATCACCAGTAATAGCCACCAGATATTTTCAAAAAAGAGTGAGAACAAACTGATTAAAAGAATAAGGCTGACTGATATCAGGAAGAAAAGTTTGCGTACCATTTTAAGGTCTCTTATGGTTAATGTTTATAGCTTAGTACGTTGGGTCGTAGATCAGTTCACTTATACTAGCAGGTAAATCCGCAGGCAAGGACTGTTGCGTAAGTTTGTTATTGTAGGCGGTTGTGGCCACGGCCACCGCAATGCTCATGGATACCTGACGCAATTGACTTAACGGCGGAAAAATATTTCCCTTCGCCAGTTGTTCTGTACTGACCTGTGCAGAAAGAGCATCGGCAGCAGCCAGAAACATTTCATCACTAATATAAGACGCGGCACTGGCAATAACACCAAGGCCCAGTCCGGGGAAAATATATGCATTATTTCCCTGCCCCGGATGAAATGTCCGGCCGTTGTAATGTACCGTTTCTGATGGGCTGCCGGATGCAAATATGGCGCGACCATCTGTCCACTGATATGCCTGTTCGGCCGTGCATTCTGCATGAGAGGTGGGGTTGGATAAGGCGAATATAATTGGTTGTGCATTAATCTTTGCCATCAGTGAAATGGCCTCTTCAGTAAAAGTGCCATGTACACCGGTGGCACCAATTAAAATATTCGGGCGAATGCTTTCAATGGCTTCAATAAAACTAGCGGGTTTATGCTCATGTGCATAGGGCAAACTATGGGTGTTTAAGTGTTTTCGGTTTTTAGTGACTAAACCTTTACGGTCAATAAACCATAAACGCTGGCGTGCCTCTTGTTTCGTTAAGCCTGTTGTACAGAGTGCGGGCACCAGTAAATCCGCCATACCGGTGGCGGCAGAACCGGCACCTAAAAATAGAATTCGGCAATCTTTAAATGCCTGTGCGGATAATTTCAGGGCGCTGTAAATGCCGGATAAAACAACGGCGGCGGTGCCCTGAATATCATCATTAAAGCAGCAGACTTTATGCCGATAAATATTCAGCAATGCATAGGCGTTTGGGGTTAAGAAATCTTCGAACTGAATAACCGCTTTTGGAAAGCAGATCTGTACCGCATTAACAAACTCGTCTACCAGCTGTAAGTATTCATCACCGGTTATGCGCGGTTGTTTCAGGCCAAGGTAAAGCGGGTCGTCAATTAACTGCTGATTATTACTGCCGACATCGAGCATAACCGGCAGGCATTGTTCAGGTGCAATGCCTGCGCCGGCGGTATAGAGCGAGAGCTTTCCAATGGGAATGCCCATGCCGTTTGCACCCAGATCGCCTAAGCCTAAAATACGCTGGCCATCGGTTACTACAATCATGCGAATATCTTTATCCGGCCAGTTTTTTAAAATGTTTTTAATGTTGCCCCGATCGGCCGGTGTGATATAAAAGCCGCGGGGCTCACGAAAAATATGCGCAAATTTCTGACAGGCTTCGCCAACGGTGGGGGTGTAAATAATGGGCATGAGTTCATCGGTATGATCAATTAATAGTCGATAAAATAATCGTTCATTACGTCCCAGTAGGGAGAATAAAAAAATGTAGCGTTCGATGTCAGAGCTTTTGCGTCGCAATGTATTGAGAATTTTACTGATCTGGGTTTGTTGATTGGTAATCGCGGAGGGAAGCAAACCGCTAAGGCCTAAAGCTTGCCGTTCGTGCTGATTAAAGGCAGTGCCTTTATTGAGTCTGGGATTGTGTAAAACGGAAAACCCACAGGGTGAACAATTGTCCGGATTTTTATTCATTATTTTTATTTTCAATTAAGGGGCAGTATTAAATAAATATAGTGCATGGCGGCGCGTTGTGGTGAATTGTTTGCTTTAAATGTTATTGAGCATCCAGTTCTCTTTTGCCCATTGCCATACGTTAGACAGGGTTTCACGACTAAGTTCAGCAGGTGCCTGTTGGCCAAGAAAATTCAGGCATTCAACCAGTAATGCATTATCGGCTTTATCACCAATGCTGTTAGCTCCGGTTTGTTTGCTGAGTTTGTCGCCGTTTTCATGCACCATCAATGGCAGATGTGCATACTGCTGTGATGCGTAACTTAAGCTTGTCTGTAAAAAAATTTGCCGCGGGGTTGAGTCGAGTAAATCTGCACCGCGAACGATATGGCTGATGTTCTGGAATTCATCATCGACTACTACGGCAAGTTGGTAGGCAAATAAACCATCGCGGCGGCGAACAATAAAATCACCGGATTCTGTTTTTAAGTTTTGTGCTTTGTGGCCCAGTATTTCATCATCAAAGCTAAATGTATTTTCTGATGTCTTGATGCGAATTGAATAGTCATCGGCTTTACGGCTGAAAAAAGTATTATTAATGCAGGTGCCGGGGTAAATTAAACCTAATGGCCCTGTCTTTATCTTACCCTTGGCAGCTTTTGCTTTTAAGCTTTTACGGCTACAGGTGCAGGGATAAATAAGGTTTTTATCTTTAAGTGTTTGTAGTGCATCGGCATAAGCCGCTTTGCGTTCGCTTTGATAAAGCACGCGTTCGTCCCACTCAAAACCAAAAGCTTCGAGGCTGCGTAAAATAGAATCTGCCGCGCCTTTTACATTGCGCAACTCGTCCACATCCTCCATGCGTACCAGCCATTGACCGTTATTAGTTCTGGCTTCTAAATAGCTGGCAACGGCTGCGACTAATGAACCTTTGTGTAATGGGCCAGTGGGGGATGGGGCGAAACGGCCTCGGTAGGTGGCGGTAGAGGTTAAAGTCAAAAGCAGAGTGTCCGCAAATGAACGCAAATGAACGCATATAATGTTATATGGCCCTGATTATCTGTGGGTATTGTAGTTAGCGGTTTTCTAGTGCTGTGCACCGCAGGGGCACAAGATAATATTTTGCGTCTATTTGCGTTCATATGCGGATACCCTGCTTTTATTACGGACACAAAAAAGCCGGGATAGACCCGGCTGATTCAGATAACAGTTATTTACCTTTATTCTGCTTTTCTTTAATCTCATCCAGACTTTTACAATCAATACATTGGGTTGCCGTCGGGCGAGCTTCTAACCGACGGATACCAATTTCAACACCGCAGGTTTCGCAATAGCCGTATTCACCGGTGTCGACTTCATTCATCGACTCGTCAATTTTTTTAATTAACTTGCGTTCGCGGTCACGGGTACGTAGTTCCAGACTGAACTCTTCTTCCTGTGATGCGCGATCTGCCGGGTCAGGAAAGTTAGCGGCATCATCCTTCATGTGGTCAACCGTGCGATCGACCTCTTCCATTAGCTCGTCTTTCCACGCGTTTAATATGCTACGAAAATGTTCAAGTTGTTTTTCATTCATGTATTCTTCGCCCTTTTTTTCTTTATAGGGCTTAAAACCGTGTATGGGTGCCGAATTTGCGGGCATCGATAATCTCCGATTATTTTGTTCTGGTGCGTTGTTACGCACATTTAGTATGCAATAAAAAGTCCGGTTTTTACTGAACCAGATCAATCAAACCCGATAATTTACCGGTATTTACTTTGTTTTGCGAGTGTTAAATTTTGTAAATGTCAGTTAGTTAGATGGTTTTTTGGTAACTGATTGATAATAATAGCTTTATTATTCTACCCGACTGGTGACTTTACCCTGTTTAAATTCGCTGGTAATGGTATCGCCCTTGCGTAGTTGGCGTGCATTATTGACGGTTTCGCCATTAGCGTCACGGGTAATGCTATAGCCTCGAGACAAGGTATTCAGCGGGCTTACCGCTTGCATGGTACGGGATATATTGGCCAGTTGCTGTTGTTTATTTTCAAGATTAAGCCGGGATAAATAAACCAGCCGGCTGTTTAGATCTTCAAGTTGCGCCTTCTGATAATCAATGAACTGATCCGGACGATTACTTATCAGGCTTTGAATAGTATATTTTAAAGTGTGCTTTTTCTTATTGATGATGGCCTTAAATGCGGCCTGTAAACTACCGGTCAAGTCATCCAGTTGTTGGCTTTGTTGCATCAGCTGGCTACTGGGGTGTTGCATTTTCAAGCGGTTCTGTAACCACTGATTCTGTTCATTCAAGCGGTTTAAGTTATTCTGCATCTGTCGAATAAGCTGACGTTGATAGCCCTGGAGCTTATGTAGGTACGTTTGCTGGTTTGGGCTTACCAGTTCGGCGGCGGCTGACGGAGTAGCGGCACGCTGGTCTGCGGTAAAGTCAGCGATGGTAATATCAACCTCATGACCAACACCACTTATAACCGGCACATCGCACAGTACAATGGCGCGGGCGACCTGTTCTTCATTAAAAGCCCACAAATCTTCCAGTGAACCGCCGCCGCGCACCAGCAAAATTACATCGCAGGTTTTACTTTTTGACGCACGATACAGCGCTTTAGCAATTTCCGGTGCAGCTTTTTCGCCCTGTACAGCAACCGGATAAACCTGCACCGGAATGGAAGGAAAGCGGCGTTTTAATACACTTATTACATCGCGAATTGCCGCGCCTGTGCCGGAAGTAATCACTGCTATGCATCTCGGCAGTTGCGGAATCGGTTGCTTAAGTGCTTCATCAAATAGGCCTTCTTCGGCAAGGCGGGCTTTTAGCTCTTCAAATTCTCTGCGCAGTTTGCCATCGCCGGCTTCTTCCATATGCTCGGCGATAAGCTGAAATTCGCCCCGCGCTTCATATAATCCGACTTTTGCACGGATTAAAATTTGCTGACCATTTTTGGGTTTAAAGCGCAAAAGCTGTTTGCGGCCTTTAAACATGGCGCAACGCACCTGAGCTTTGGCGTCTTTAAGGGTGAAGTAAATATGACCGGATGCGGGCTCGGCTAAATTAGAAATTTCACCCTCAATCCACATCAGGGGAAACTGGCTTTCCAGTAATCCGCGAATGGTTTTGTTAAGTTCGGATACGCTGTAAACAGTGCGTTCGGTTTTGGGTGTGGTTAGCATATCGCGGATACTATCAGTTTCATTTGCCGGGGGAAAGGTCGCCGCTTTTTGGTGACCTGTACCTTGTGGTAATACCAGCAAAAACTGACAGTGTAGTGTGCAGGCTCTGTAAAACTCTTGATGGCATCACTGCAGGGGACGAGTGCAAAAAAATGTGACCTTTTAGCGTTTTATAAATGATGGAGAGGTCGCTTTTGAGTTTGCTGCAGACGAATAATTTAGGGGTCGGAGTGAAATTTGAAATTTAGGGGTCGAATTTAGGGGGCGGAGTCAAAATAAACAGGTAGTGAAAAATACTGCATTTTGAACGATATTATTTATTTTGACTCCGACCGCAGTTATCCCGACCCCAGTTATCATCGGCCCCGATTGCGCTTAAGTAGTAGTCTCAGCATAAATCGCAGGCGAAAAAAAACCGGGCTAGCTACAGACCCGGTTTGATTTTTTGCTTGTTTGACCTGATTTTTACAGTCTAGCGAGGACCGGCATTAGCCTGAGACTTAGCTTGAGCCAATGCGATTTCACCTTGACGCTTTGCTTTGTTCGCCAGTTTAAGGGCTTTATCAAAGTCACCACTTTTAGCTGCTTTAGCGGCTTTTTTCAGTATTTTTCCACTGTCACGCCACTCGTAATTAGCTTTTTTAGCGGTTTTAATTGAAGTTTGAGCTGCGGTTACTGCAGTCTTGTAACTTTCCAGCGTTGCCGCTGTAGAGTCTGAAGAGCCTGTTGTAGCACAGCCAGACAGTAGTAATGTCGCCAACGCAATGCCGGCATAGATTTTAGCGTGGTTCATAATGACCTCATGAATGTATTTTTTTATATTATATTTCCGTGTTTTTAAATTTCCTGTCTGATTTTTTAAATCAGAGTGGGGATTGTAACCTACCGAATGCTGGATACAAGTGTATTTTGTCGAACAGAGTTAATAGAATCTTCTTATAAAATGAGGATGAATTATTCAGTGTTTTCTTATATACTTGTCCGATTAACCAGACCAAACAGGAGCCGATATGCGTATAGCCCAGGAAGCACTAACTTTTGATGATGTGCTGCTGATCCCCGCCCACTCCACGGTTCTGCCCAATGATGTTGCACTGGGCACTCAGATCACTCGTGATATTAAACTCAATATTCCCCTGGTATCCGCTGCGATGGATACGGTAACTGAAGCGAAGCTTGCTATTGCTATCGCGCAGGAAGGTGGAATTGGCATATTGCATAAAAATATGTCGATTGAGCTACAGGCCAAAAATGTCATCAAAGTTAAAAAGTATGAATCCGGTGTCATTAGTGATCCCATTACCGTGTCGCCGAATACTACCATTCGTGAAGTTGCTGAGTTAACCCGTAAAAATAAAATTTCCGGTTTACCTGTGTTAGAAGGTAAAGATTTAGTCGGTATTATTACCTCTCGTGATCGTCGCTTTGAAACTGATTTAGATAAACCGGTTTCCAGCGTGATGACGCCAAAAGATAAACTGGTAACGGTGAAAGAAGGTGTCGAGCGCGAAGAAGTTCTGGCGTTATTACATAAACATCGCATTGAAAAAGTGCTGGTAGTCAATGATGATTTTCAGCTGCGCGGCATGATTGCGGTGCGTGATATACAAAAATCTGCTGATTTTCCGATGGCCTGCAAAGACGATTTAGGTCGTTTGCGTGTAGGTGCTGCTGTCGGCACCGGGGTTGACACAGAAGACCGTGTTATCGCGCTTGCCGAAGCGGGTGTTGATGTGATTGTAGTCGATACCGCCCATGGACATTCTCAGGGTGTATTAGATCGCGTTAAGTGGGTAAAACAAAAATTTCCGCAAGTGCAGGTCATTGGCGGCAACATTGCAACTGCTGCAGCGGCGCGGGATTTAGTTAAAGCCGGTGCGGATGCGGTGAAAGTTGGTATTGGCCCCGGCTCTATTTGTACGACTCGTATTGTAGCGGGTGTCGGTGTTCCGCAAATTTCTGCAGTATCCAATGTGGCAAAAGAGTTAGAAGGCACCGGTGTACCGTTGATTGCAGATGGTGGTATTCGCTATTCGGGTGACATTGCAAAAGCCATGGCGGCCGGCGCACATTGCGTTATGCTGGGCGGCTTATTGGCTGGCACGGAAGAGGCGCCGGGCGAAGTTGAATTATTTCAGGGGCGTTCTTATAAGTCTT
>VAPL010094539.1_pt1 | contig 16171 bp, 14 predicted proteins | sample 3395061 | NCBI WGS metagenome assembly VAPL01 (sample SAMN08290444, study PRJNA428436) | hydrothermal vent metagenome | isolation source: Deep-sea hydrothermal vent chimney 2 | place: Pacific Ocean: Juan De Fuca Ridge | depth 2182 m m | reverse complement strand
TGCCGCTGGCACAGAAAACCGTTAACACAAATACGATTAATTTTGACAATATAAAATTAGACAAACAACGACGTTACCAATGGATTTTATCTGGAGCAACGTCAGACAATGAGCGCTTTTACGCTACCGGTGGCTTTGTTAGCCATTAAACTAAATAAAGAGTTAAATTATGAACATCGTTACAAAATTAGTAATAACCCTAAGCACATTGGCATTCAGTTATTCTGTTTTGGCACAAAGCCGTGGAATCACTATTGAGTCGCAAGCAAACAACCAGCCAAGTGACATTTCAAATGGAATTTATCGAGCATTAATCATTGGAAATAATGAATACACTGACAAAGAGGGGAAATGGCCTTCACTAAAAACCGCAGTGACCGATGCCCGCGAATTGCAAAAAATATTAAGCACTCATTATGGCTTTAGTGATATAAAATTACTCGAAAATGCCACTCGGCGTGATGTCTTAATCGAACTCGAGGCATTATCAAAACGCGTGCTGAGTAATGATCACGTGCTGGTGTATTATGCTGGCCATGGTTATATCGATGATGATAGCCAAAAAGGCTATTGGGTGCCAACCGATGCGATTGGTGTCGATCAAACAACTTTTTTACGCAATTCAACCATTCGCGATGAGATGACCGTGATTGCCTCGCGAGCCAAACACAGCTTATTAATTTCGGATTCGTGTTTTAGTGGCACGTTATTACGCCGTGGTAATCGCGGTATTCAAAGTGAACTCCGGACTGAAAAATACTATCAAAAAGTATTAAACAAAAAAAGCGTACAAATCATGTCAGCCGGTGGTGTTGAATACGTTGATGACGATTACAGAGAATCGGGGCATTCACCTTTTAGTTATTTTTTATTAAGTGAATTAAAAAACAATGATCAATCATTATTAACCTTGAGTGAATTATCCAGCAATGTTTCAAAAGCCGTTGCCAATAATGTCGATCAAGTGCCCGAGAGTGGTGTATTGCAAGGCGCAGGAGACGAATTGGGGGAATTTGTATTTATTAAACTCGATGTCAAAGTGTCTGGTGTTGCCAAGGAAAAAGTGAAAGTTAAAGTGAATATTATTTCAGATGATAAAAAATCGATTACTCAAAAAACAAAAACAACACCCGACCTAAATAAAACTAAAACCAGTAAACAAAAAAATTCCAAACACGAATTTAGGCCAATGCCAACGCTCTAGTAACATCGTAACCCAGTACAGAATATAAAGGTATGTATTTAAAATGAAAAACGATAACTCAACTAATAAAATCACACTGTTTTTACTGCTGATGCTCAGCAGCATGACAGTGAGTGCTCAAGATGATATTAACATTAGTCTGGGCGTAAAATTATTATCAGCTAATTGGACGGGTAATAATAACAACTCCGCAACCGATTTTAAACGAACCGGAGGAGGGCAATTTGCGTGGAATATCGCCATTCAAAAACAACGCTATTATGCAGGCTTAAACCTACAAGGTGGCGCTTATAAATTTGAAAATAATGCCCCAGACCAAGTCAGCAATAATACTTCGACTGCCGTTAATAATGTAACCATCCAACGTTCTGAAATTGATTTAATTGTGGGTTATTATTTCTGGGAAAATATCTCATTGTTTATTGATTTTAAAAGCACTCAAAATAAATATGATAATAATAACTTCAAACAAAAATTTTCAGGCTTGGGTTTAGGCGTGTCGGGAAGTTGGTTGTTAAATGATAATTGGTCATTATACGGCACATTTGGCTTTATCGGTCGAGGTGATTTAAAAGCTGATGATAAAGTGAATGGTTATGCGAATAGTGCTGCTTTAGAATTCGGTGGGTTATATCGTTACCGTGACGCACATCGATTTACACTCGGTATAAAAAGCCAAGGACAAAAATACAATTATAATAATGGCAGCACTCAAACGCACAATTTTGGTGGTGTGTTTATCGGCTATAATTATTTGTTTAGTTTATAATAAATGATGCAGATCAATTTCATTTTCAAGTACCGTAGTATAGTTATAGCGTCAATAATGACTTTAAGTATTTTAGTATTGAATGTAAATAGTGTTTTTGCTCAAGAAATAAAATCAAAAACACTTAAAGAAAAAATAAATATTGAAATTACGTCACACTTAGGAGATAAACAATTATTTGTTAAAGGCGATGACATTAAGTTTCTCATTAATTTAGATACCGATGCGTATATTACCGTCATTTACCAAACGGCTGATCAACAATTGATTCAATTAATACCCAATAAAAAACAAGCTTCTGTACTTTATAAAGCCGGTTTTTTTATTAAGGTGCCAAATGCTAATGCACCTTATCGGTTTACCATTCAGAAACCTTACGGTAAAGAAAAAGTATGGGTATTGGCTTCTGATCGAGAAATTAAAATGCTATCAGGAAAAAGCTTGGTTAATGGTTTACGGCAAATAAACATCGATATTGCTATGCTAAAAAAAATAATATCCGATGATGCTAAAAAATATTTTGGCATCGCCAGTTTTACGTTGAATACGTCAATCAAATGATTTTGAATAATAACGCCAACCTTGCTCTGTTTTTAAAAATTTCAAGGTTACTTTTTCTGGAAAGACGTCGCCTTTTTTAAAGTTACCATATTGCTGGGCTAAGCCTGCTTTTAATAGACCCGATTGACTTGCTAGTGCATATAATCCCTTGCTTAGTTCATCAAGCAAGTCATTACTTTTTTGTGCCTTAACATCCTGATCTAACATTGCTATTGCATCGTCGATATCAACTAAGCATAAACGGTCGTATTGCATTTCAGCGTGATAGAAACCATCAAGCATGTAACCATTGATTTTTTTAATGTTACGAATCATAAAAATACTTTTATATTCGTCATTAACAACCGCTTGCTGAATAGCATCTTGAAATTGCAATGCACGTGGTGTGTCGCTACAGGCTACTAAAAGCGCGCTGAAAACACATAAAACGAGATAAACTAATAAACGATTCATTGTCATTTTTTTAATCTTTTTTAAACTATGGCTAGCGAAAACGCAGTAAAAAAGGGTATTCTGAGTGCTATATTACCAGATTACATGTAAACACGCATAAAATTACGATATAACGATGAAAAATTTAAACACCATTATTTCAAAACGAATGACAGTAGCGCTAACTGAACCAAAAGTAGTCTTTTTGATTGGGTTACGTATTAATACGCTATGGAAGATACATCACTGGTGGCCACTCATTCGAATTATGCCAAAACTGTTGCGCGAATTACGCCAACAAAAAGTAACAGGATTCATCACCGGTAATCTCTGGTATGGCCGAAATATATTGATGGTGCAATATTGGGATGATTTTAAATCATTAGAAGAATACGCCCGTAACCGAACCAACTTACACATGCCTATTTGGACTTATTTTAATTTAAAAATACTATCAAGCGCAGCCGTAGGAATTTGGCACGAAACCTATCAAGTCGAACCCGGAAAATTTGAAGCAATATACACCAATATGCCGCGCTTTGGCTTAGCGCTAGCGGGCAGCGATACTGAAATCGATAATGACGGTGACAACTCCAGTGCAAGTAAACGCATGAACACGAAATAAAGCATTTGATAACACTTTATTTTTTAACGTCACTGATAAAAGGGATGGCCAATGGGTAACGAAATTCTTCGCCATTGCTGGCTTTAATGCTACCGATGATACTTAATATAAAATCGGCTAGTGCTAATAGAATTAAAAAGAAAAAACCAATAATAACAAATGCCAATAAAAAACTGACAAAATAATATAACATCATCGATAAATGAAAATTAACGGCTGCGATACCATGACGATTAACAAAAGCATGCTCGTCTTTTTTAACTAACCACATAATCAATGGCCCGAGTACACCACCCAATGGTACCATTAACCCAGAAAACGTCATTAAATGACATAACATGGCTGAGTTATTAATTGATGAATTGGTTTTTGTTGGATCAGTTTCAGTATCATTCGATATAACTGCAGCACTTTGTTTACTATTTTGTGCATTGGTCTTTATTGCCTGATAGCGAATGAACAAAATCAAACCAATAACGAATACAATCACACCCAACAATATAATTGCCACTCCGGTTAAAATTGTTGCGTTATGCCGAAACACATTATCGTAAACAATTAACCGAGCAGAATGTAACGTGGCATGATAAACCGTATCGTTGCCGATAAACACCGCTAGCTTTATTTCACCAGGATTAGGAATGGCTATTTTATCTAAATCAATTTCAACGATAACTTCGGCTTGTTGCGAATCAACATTATTTAAATCGTAAGACTTACTACCGTAGCGCCAATCCAACTTTCCGGTGTGTTGATATAGTTTTTTATCATTACGATCGCGGATAATCAAGCTTATTGGAAATTGAAATTTTGCTTCATAGTCGGATGACTGGGGCAGCGTATTATGACTAATTTGATTGCTGCTAAAGTGAATTTTTAATGCCGGTAAAACTAAATGAGTGGTATCAACCTTTATAATATCGATGACATCATTTTTATTAATGGCTATCGATTCGTTTAATACTTCATTGGTATTCATGGCATTATTAATGGCAATGCCAAAGGGCACGCAACCACCGAGCATGATGACTATCCCAAACAATAACACTAAAATATAATTTTTCATTTATTTTGTACTTCTTCACACAACTAATTCATGCCATCATTCAGTTTTAGGCTTATTTTCAGTATTATAATATAGTGCATGGTAAAAATATTCACTACTAATTATGAATAGATTACTCAAATAATTCTTTCCAATAAATTATTCGATCGTCACCGCGATAGCTGCCAAAAGTGGCACGTGCGGTACTGGGATTATTATCATGTGTGCCATTATTGTCCCAGTCGAATTGCAAATAGCCTAAGCCTAATAAATTAATATCGATATCAATATAACCGGGCACGGTTGGCGCGCTAAAAATTAAATTTGGATTGCCTGCTGCTACCGGGTTATTAGTAATAACACCGGTGCTAGTGCTGCTGCCAATTGCAATTGTTAGGGTGCCAGCGGCAGGGTTTGCACTGTTGTTTGATAAATCCAGCAACGTATTCGTCAGAGGCGTGCAGTTATCATTGCTATTAATTGCAAAACCAGTTTGCGCGTTAACAAAATATTCGGTATACCACGGCACGTTTAAGTCTAAAAATTCAGAACCAAAAATTGGGCTGATATTAACGCGCCCAAACATGACACTAGCACTGGTGAGTTGTTGGTGGGTATTGCTGCCGGTTTGTGCCGGATCACTATTTAAAGCTGAATTTTGCAATGTGACATTATCACTATCAATTGGATTACTGCTTATTCGTAAATCGTTAAATGGACCATCGCTGTTTGCGATACGTTGCAGTTGCATTGTTGCGTTTACGATAGCAACACCATTGGTAAAGCTGCCGGTAAATGCCGTTTGATTTAATCGGCTGCTTAAAGTGCTGGCACTACCGCTTGGATCATTAATGGCCGCAAAATTTAATGTGCCGGTCGATAATAAATTATCATAATTATAACCACTACCGGTTTCATAATTACTGGTGAGGTTATTGTCGGCATTACGTGCTTCGAGGGTAAAGCGAATAGTAAAATTTTCATCCATGTAACTATACGCATCGGCACAACCGGCGATATCACTGCGCTGCGTTAAAACCGATGTGCCGTTAATCGTAAAATGATTTGGGTAAAAACGGCCAATGGCATTGGATTGTCCACTAACGTTATTGCTACCAAGATAGTTGCTGGTATCGGCGCTGAGTTCGATCACCCCAACTTCGGAATAGCGTAAATTACTGCTGCTGGTGTTGCCGTTGCTTGCCGTTAACGACGTGCTACCGGATAAGCTACCGGCTAAGCCACCACTGGCAATACTCGGATGAAAGTGATTGCGCGTTAGTGTGATTGTGGCTTTGCTGGCTTCATTGCCAAAATTGATGGTGGTGTTATTATCGGCTAAATTGGCGTTGTTAGTCGGATCGCTATCGCCATAACCATCGGGTATGCCGTCATTATTGGCATCGTCAGCGCTGCTCCATTGTTTGGCTCTGATGTTGGCGCTAAAACTATCCCCGACACTGACACCGCTGCGAATAAAAGCACTGCCGGTATGATCCACGGCTTGTGGATTGCCGGGAATGGCGACATCAAAACCAAACGGTTTAACCACAAACGGTGGCAAGCCACCAATCAGTTCATCACCACTGGCGCTCGGTGGTGATCCTATATTGCTATCGTCTTTGGCTAAAATTTGAATTTGACCAGCATCGGGATAGTTTGCAGTAACCGTGGCAACACCGAGATTAAATGCAATGGTTTGGTTGGTCGCGGCCGCTTCGCTGGTTGCGATGTTGCTGGCATCGATAGTCACTTGTGGTGTGCCGTTGATGGCACCGGCATTGGGATCACGATAACTTGACCAAAATTTTATATTTTGATTGCCTGTGTAAGTTTCAATGGTGCCGCACAATGGACTGGCCGGTGTTTGTCCGGCTGCGGTTAAGGTTATCGAAAAAGGTTTATTTGAAATTTGCGTGGTAACTGGATTAGGCGTTATAACAAAACCAAAAGGGCGAAACACAATATCACCTTCGCTATCGTCATCACGCAAAGTCGTATTTAAACTGTCGTAAACATCGATATTAAATAATGCCGTGCCTTCCTGATATTCAAGATTAACCACCACCGACCCATTGTCTGCTAACACAAAGGTGTAACTGGCCAAGCCATCATTCGCTGTTGCATCGAGCAGCGTGCCCGATCCGGTTGTTGCGACCCAACTGCCTTTGCCGGTTTGTGTATCAAGCACGATGGTGCCGGTATAATTGGTAATCGCGGCACCACCGCTATCAACGACATTAATGGTGATGGCTTCATCCAAGCAGTGGATGCCATTATTATCGTGCACAATTTTATAACTGGTGACAACCACCGAGCAGGGATGACGCAGGTTTTTAACGTCGTTTATTTCTGTGCCAGTAAGCGCTTGGTTATAGATTCTAAACTCATCAATATTACCATCAAAGCGCCAACGTGGATTAGCTTCTCCCGACGCATTAGTTTCACCACCAATACTGGCACGGCCAGTATCACTACCCCACGTTCCGGTGTAGGCACTGGCATCTTGTGCCACCAGATTCGCATCGACATAAATGCTGCGAATTTTACTCGTGGCATCATGCACCGCAGCAACAAAGTGCCATTGATTGCTATTAATTACCGCATTGCTGGTATCCAATATTACCGGGTTGATGGCGCGCGAAAAAAATCGTAGCTTACCATTGCCACCATCACCTAAACTAAAAGCAAAACCACCATTATTACTTTCATCATCAGCAAAAATTCGTTGGTCGTTATTAATTTGTCGGGCATAAATCCATGCGGTAATCGTAAAACTGGTGTTTAAATTGGGAAACGTTGCGGGTAATAACACATGATCGTTATTACCATCGAGCTCACTGTAGCGACAGGTTCCGGGTGAACCGCTGAGTGCCGGATTATTACCAAGCGTATTGGCACCGTTAACCGCCAAAGCATGATAAGCATTGGGGCTGCTGTCAATAATATCGGCGCTCACGCCATCCCACAAGACTTCATCCATTTTATAATAACTCAAAGGCGTTGGCTGAATAAAAGCATCAAAGGCTTCTGAAAAAATCATCAAGCTGGCGCGCTCCGTGGTGTGACTGCGATCGGGATCATTATCAGTATCTTCATCCACCACCAAGCCAATGGCACTTGATGTTAATGAGCAGCGACGTAACCAGCCACCGTCACCACCATCATGCGTTGCTTTAATACCGGTGACTATCGGGCTAACATAATTGGCACTAAAATTAATGGTGTTACAGGCATTAGCCCAACCAAGAATCGTATCACTGGAACGAATGGTTTCATACAAAATGGTATTGTTAGCATTGTCAGTGAAGCTGCCGGTTTTAGCACTTTCAATGGCCAAATAAGCAACGGTTTCAGCACTGGTAACACTGCCATCATTCACTTCACTACGCTCTAATGCAATGGATGCCGAGGTATTACTGATGCCGATCACGGCCATGGTTAACCACGGCACCGATGGCGTGCCAGCAAGGTGCGCGGGTTCATTGAGCATGCCTTGTATTTGTAGCAATAATGTTGGTGCGGCGACAAAGCTGCTATAAAAACTTAACGTTGCCCAACTCTCGGCACCGGCAACACTGGCACCATGTTGTATCGCAGAAACGGATTGGGTGCCGGCTTCGAGTATCGTGCCATCCGGAAAAACATGGCGGCCGGCTTCAATGGCAAGGTAATGAACGGTTACCGGTGTATAGGTTGTTGCACTACCCGGAGCAACAACTTGGATTGCTTCAAAGGACGCATTAGTGACATTACGAATTCGCACCGCAACCGGACGATTATCGGCATTGTCGATTAATAAAAAAACCAACGGTGCGCTACTGTAACTTTGTCTAAAATTAATGGTAGTAAAAGCCGGTGTTGCTGGCATGGTAAATGCGGCGCTTTCAAGTTTCCAAAAACTATCCACGGTCGGCGGCGGCGGTGGTGTGAATGCGGAGTCGTATTCAAAGTCGCGCGAGAACGCGATAATGCTGGCTTGCTCTTGTCCGTGGGCTCGCTCTGAATCTAAAAAAGTATCTTCATCAACGGTTAAGCCTACCGCGCTATTGCTTAATGCACAACGGCGAAGCCAACCGCCATTATTATCATTACGTGTTGCTTTGCTGGCGAGCACGCGTGGCGTACTGGCAAAGCTGGCGGTAAAATTAATGTTATCACAGGCATTATCCCAGCCATCAACCACACTGGCCGATAAAATGGTTTGGTAAATAATCGTGACTGAATTATTATCAACAAACGTACCATTTTGAGCGCTATCAACCGCGAGGTAGGCAATGGTTTCATTTTGACTAACCGTGCCACTACTCACTTCGCTGCGTTCCAGTGCCAAACGAACACTGTTGTTGGAAATAGTATCAACTGCGGCAGTAAACCAGGGTGATGAGGTGCTGCCCGGCGGTGTGTTGGCTTCGTTATTCATGGTTTGAATTTGCGCTAACACGATTGGTGCTGAGGCAAAGGCGCTCGCGAAAGTGATTGTTTGCCAACCTTGCGCGCCAGCTACATTGGGGGCACTTTGTACTTGATTGGTGCTCACCGTGCCAGCTTCAAAACGGGTGCCATCCGGTAGGGTATAATTTCCTGATTCAATGATTAAAATATCAACGGTCATCGCAACATGCGGACCATCGCGACCGGGGGATTCAACTTGTGAAATTTCAAAACCGCTATTGGTAATATTTTGAATTCGTAAATCACTCGGATCACCACCCTCGATGCTTGGCAAAGCAAAAATTAATGGTGCAGTAGCATAACTTTGGGTAAAACTGATAGCCGTAAAAGTCGGGTTAGCGAATGTGTCATTTAATGTAATGCTGCGGCTTTCCATTTTCCATGCAAGTGCAGCAGAGCTGTATACTAGTGAGCATATAACACCTAATAACAACACCAGCCATTGCTTGGCTGCGATAGTAAAATAACAACGGACTATTGGATGTTGCATCGTGATAATATTTAATCCTATTTGCAATTTATAAAGTACGGGCCGAGACGCGAATAGTGCGCACCGCAATCGATTCGCCACTGCCACACTGACCGCTACTTTGTAATTCATAATAATAACGGCCATTAATAACAGCTGGGCCGCTACACGCAACACTAACCGTACAACTGCCAAAACCATTGGCCGTTAAATTAATTGATGGGCTATTAAGCGCAGCATTAACCGTGCTGCACGTTGTAACCACACTGCCATTAAGCGGAAATAATAATGCCATTGCATTTTGCGCACCGCTTTCTGCTGCAAAAAAACTACGACTGCTAAGCACTTCGTTACCAACGCTAACACTCGCGGTGGAGATTAACTTAACTAACGCGGCACTGATTACAGCAATCAATACCACGAAAAAAATCATCATTAATAAACTGATTCCCTGCTGTCGACTGTTAGTATTAAGGGACATTACGAATTTGCACCTCGTGACTTAACCGAGCCCAGTTATCATTACCCAGTTGATCGATTTTACGAATACGAAAATCCAGTTTCACCACTGCGTTACGCACTAACGTTGCAACCGTGTATACAAATGGAATAACCGGATTGCCGGAGTCAGTTAATTGTAAATCGTCGACCACACGTTGCACCGTTCCAAGTGGTGGTGTCACTTGAATATTATTAAAGCCGTAGGCACTATATCGTTGTAAGCGATTGGCAACCACGCAATAACTGATGGGGGCGCTCACGATAAACAAGCGTCGCATTGGCGAGTGCCGCGAAAACAAATACGCACCGTCCATTGTTAGTCGGGTGATAGTATTCGTTGGTGCATTAACAACACTTTGTGATGCAAAATTAAATAGCACACCGGGGTTTGTTGTTATATAGGGATCGGCATTAACTGAACCCGAGCCAATCGGATAAACCGTGAGATAATAATTTGTGCCGGCTTGCGCTGTGAAATTTAAATTAAAAACATCAACTTGATTATCTGCCAGATTTTGGCCACTAACCGGTAGCGGCTTCGAGGCAACAACCGGACTAGTATAGCTCAAGTTTTGATCCTGATAATGTGCGCTACTGACAATCGGAATAAATTCAACGCAATTATTGCTAATGCGTATTGATTGCGGCATGGCATTACGCAATTCACGGCTTAGTTTCTCAGTGGCGATACGTGCCGAATGTGATAACGTCACGCGTAAATCCGCATCATTATAACCAATAATAACATTGCTAAAAAACTGACTGCTAACACCAGCAATAATGGCAACGAGTACAATCACAATGGTTAATTCAATCAAGGTAAACCCCTGTTGAATCCGGCTAATAGGCGAGTAACATAACGCCATTAGAAATTAACCCGATAGGCACTAAACTCAAAACTCGCACCATTGGCGGTAGTAATGATAACGTTGATTCGTTTTGCATCATTGACACCGATACTACTGAGTTCATCGCCGGCATAACGCACTGAAATTTGCGCACGGTAGTTAGCATAATCCACGCGCGCATTTCCCAGTGAATCAATCAAACCCAGCTCATCCAAGCCATGAAAGTCATCAACATCATCGTATAGCGCGCGCGTCTCTCCGGCATCGGCACCAAAATTTGCCATAGCGGTGCAAGCCTGCGACCCAACATCGGATGAACCACAGCGTGGCACACCACCTTGGCCGCTGGTTTCATCGAATCGTTTATTTAAAATTTCTTCCAAATACGCTTGCGCGACTTCGATGGCGCGAATTTGATGTAGTGGTGCCGCGCTGTTTTGCATGACATTACTATAAGCCGATAATATGCCGACCATCGCAATGGAAATAAAAACAATAACAACAATGATTTCGACCAATGAAAAACCTTTTGGTAATTGTTTCGTAGCAAGCATTTTTAACAAACTCCTTGATGCGCAAAACCACTGGCATCAATACAGAGATTACTGCTTGCATCACCGGTAATCGTAATCGCTTGTGGCACACCACCAACAATATTACCCAAGGCGTCAAAACTAATGACAATATTTGCAGGCGAAGTTACAATATTATTCGGATAAGTAATTGGAAAGGGTTCACTATTGGCATGCGTTAACCAACTATAAGCGCCGCTACCTTGGCGACTGTCGATGCCATAATTTTGTGCGCTATTATTTAAATGAAAACGCACGGTATAATTTCGTCCCCGCATCATGGCGAGTTGTTGGGCGTAACGCGCGGTATTTAACACCTCATCTCGAAATACACGTTCATCAAATGTCGAACGACTGCTCAGGCGAGGCAAAATCACAGCCGACAATACCGCAATGAGAACAATAATGACAATTAACTCAATCATGGTAAAACCTGAATATTTTTTATCGCATCTGGTAAACATAGTCTTTAATTATGCTCATCAAAAAAGGGGCAATGAAGCCCCTTGGTGATTTAATATGACAATAATAAACCTTATAAACAGTTTGTCGTTGTTGCAACAATGCCCGGCGGTGAACCCGATGCCGCAGCAGCAGTATAAACAACCCTACAACTTGTGGCCGTGGCGGCACCCGTGTAACTCCAAATGGTAGTGGCTGGAGTGCCGGTGGTATAGGTCACGGTAAAATCACTGCCCGCATCGTTAACAATAGCAGTGATACCTGCTGCAACGGCGGCCGGATAGGTAAAAACATCAACAACATCAACACCAACACCTTCAAACCGGCTACTGGGTACGGCAATACCAGCCGTAGTGCCCAACGCTAATTTTACACCATGATACATTGATGTTGCAGAGCGCACACTCGCCTCCAAACCGGTAACAACCGAGGCACGAGCATCGGCATGTAAATTAGTAAAACGTGGAACAATGGTTGCCGCTAAAATTCCCAGTATCACAATGACAACAACCAATTCTATTAATGTGAACCCGCTAGTGTGTTTATATTGCTTCATACATAATCCTCAATCAGTCGTTACTACGACGGCTTAAATTTTTTCTGTTAAACTTTTCCAGGCGTAATGCTCAGAGCTAACTAAACGTAAACCTTCTATATTATCGACACCAAAATCAAATTTACGGTTATTGTTAATATCGGCATAAACTAATGAAACCTTTAATTCAATTCGTTTTATTCCAGTTAAATTTGTGACGAAATAGTCAGGATAACGTACCCGGTATATCAATAATTTTTTTGAGGAATCATATAACCAATCCCCTGCCTGCATTTTCCTTAAATCCGGTGTGTGTTTTTCACCAAGATAACCGCCGGGTTTTTCGATGGCGTAATTTAATGGATTAGTACCGACCAGTTTTAAAATATCCTGCATTCGACCTTTGGAATAATGGCTGATTACTTCAAGTTTTAATGCGTCGCGCAATTCCGATGTGAGTTTTTTGATGCTGGCTTGTTCGGCTGAAACACGCCATTGAAACAAGTGGTTTAATGCCAGCGTAAATAAAATAGAAATAATAATGACCACAATAATTATTTCGAGCAATGAAAACCCAGCACAACATCGGTGTGGGTAAATTGGCAATAGTTTGGTAAATGGTTTGTTCATTATTACGTTGCGACTGCCGCTAATTCCCACATTGGTAGGAATATACCCATTGCTAAAATTAATACCATTACGCCAATGACCACAATCATAATCGGCTCAATTGCCGAGCTTAATTTTTTTAAATCATAATCAACTTCACGTTCGTAAAAATCTGCAACCTCTTCCAATAACTCATCTACGGCACCGGTTTCTTCACCAACGGCCAACATTTGAATCACCAATGGTGTAAATAAATTAGTATTTGATGCGGTACGCGTTAAGGTATCGCCACGTTCAATACCGGTTCGAATCTCTAGCACTTTTGAACCAACAAAATCATTATCAACCGCCATCGACACCACATTTAACGCTTGAATTAATGGCACACCGGCCTTGGTTGACATTGAAAAGGCACGGGAAAAGCGTGCCAATGTGGCGCGTAAAATAATACTGCCGGTTAACGGAATTTTTAGTTTATAGCGATCCCAGTTAAATTTACCGCTAGTGGTATTAACATAACGAATGATTGCAATAATACTGGCAATTAAAACTATTAACATCGCAGGCCAATAATTAACAAAAAAATCCGAAGTGGTAATTAAAATTCGAGTTGATAATGGTAACTCAGCTTTAAAATTTTTAAATAGGTTTTGAAATTGAGGGATGACATAAATATTTAAAATCGTCATCGCCCCCAAGATAAATACCATGACGGTGACGGGATAACGCATGGCTGATTTTATTCGATCCCGTATGTCTTTTTCTCGATCAAGATATCCCGACAAAGTTAAAAAAGCTTCGTCTAAATTACCAGTGGTTTCACCCACTTTTATCATGCTGATAAATAAATTAGAAAATATTTTACTATGCTTACTCATCGCAGAAGTTAATTCATGACCCGATTCTAAATCAATGCCAATATCATGTAACACTCTGGAAAACAAGGGATTGCGGGTATTGTCTGATAATCCGGTGATGGCTTTTATAATTGGGACACCGGCGTGCATCAAGGTATACATTTGTCTGGAAAATAAAATTAAATCATCATAGCTGGGTTTGCGTTCTAATAATTTTTGTTGAATGTCTTTTAAAATATCACGTTTTTCTTGCGTTTCAGTGATGATGATTGGTGTGATACCATCACTGAGTAATTGCGACACAACAACATCGGTATTAATAGCATCAATCGTGCCTTGTGCTGATTGACCATTTGATAATCGACCTTTATAAGTAAATGCAGGCATTATAAATCAGCCTCTATTTGTTGTAGATCATCTGGATTAGTGTAGCTCAAATCTTCAATCGTTCCTGAGACACGAATAACTTCTTCTAATGAAGTGATTCCCTGAATGGCATAATCTAACGCATGTTGTGAAAACGAGCGGAAGCTTGGACTCGCTTGGGCACGTTTTGCAAACAATGACGCATTTGATTGTCGCAACGCATCTGCGATAGCATCGTCTATTTTTAACAACTCAAAAACACCAACCCGACCACGATAACCACTATTACCGCATTCATGACAACCATTACCTTTATGGAATGTTATTTGATTTGCTTTTTCGCCAATGCTGTTTAACAACCAACTGCGTTCGTGAGCATCGAGTTGATGTTGTTCTTTACAATTCATGCAAATTTTTCGGATAAGCCGTTGCGCAACAATGGCACGTAGTGCGGTGGCAACAAGATAACCTTCCGCGCCGAGATCCAATAAGCGGTTTGCAGAGCTGATCGCATCATTGGTATGTAATGACGATAATACTAAATGCCCGGTCATTGCTGCACGCAAACCAATTTCTGCGGTTTCGTTATCCCGCATTTCACCAACCAGTACGATGTCTGGATCTTGACGTAATGCTGCTCGCAATACACTAGCAAAGGTTAGGCCAATTTTAGGATGGACTTGCACTTGATTCACCCGAGGTAGACGGTATTCAACTGGATCTTCCACTGTAATAATTTTTTTCTCGGCATTATTTAATTCCGATAATGCGGCATAAAGCGTCGTTGTTTTACCGCTACCAGTGGGACCGGTTACTAAGATTAAACCGTAAGGTCGGTGAATTTCATTTCGTAAATCACGCAATAGTTTTTCGGGTAAGCCTAAATGCGCTAATTCTAAAATACCACTGGACTGATCTAATAACCGCATAACAACCGATTCGCCGTGTTGTATTGGCATGGTCGACAATCGAACATCAATGCTTTTATCTTTGACACGAATATTAAAACGCCCGTCTTGCGGAACCCGGCGCTCTGAAATATTTAAACCACTCATGAGTTTTAAACGTGACACCAAGGCTTGTGAAATGCGTTTTTCTTTCATGACGTGTTCGTGTAATACCCCATCAATCCGTTGACGTATGCGCAACACATTTTCATCGGGCTCAATGTGAATATCCGATGCGCCAACTTGAATGGCATCATCAAAAATGGTTTGTAATAATTTAACAACCGGTGCATTAACAACATCGCTATTATCGCCTAATGCTTCAAGATCAAAATCGGTTTCGGACAGTTCATCGCCGAGCTCTTCCGCGAGTGACGAAATTTCCTGAGTATGGCGGTACATTTTATCGATTGCCGACATCAAATCGGCTTCTCGAACAACGGCTTCTTTAATGGGGCGCTTTAACACTTTATTTAATTCATCAAATGCAAAAATATCGGTTGGATCGGCCATTCCAACAATAATACTACCGTCTTTATTTTCCTTTATGGCAATTGCGCGATAACGCCGAGCAATGGTTTCCGGTATTAATTTAACGGTATCCACTTCATAATTGAAATTTTTAAGCTCAATAAACGGAATATTTAATTGCGTTGATAATACTGACAGCATCTCCATTTCACTGACAAAGCCACTTTGAATCAATACCTTACCAAGCTTATGCCCGGATTTTTTTTGAGCCGCAAGCGCTTCCATTAACTGTGCTTCTGAGATGACATTACTTTTAACAAGTAAATCACCTAGTCGTATTTTTTTACGCGGGTTAGCTGCCATCTGGTCGATAAATCAATAATTTAGTTTGGATTAGACACAATTATCGACATATCGGCGCCAAGCTTTAGTGTTTGCTAAGC
>VAPL010517082.1_pt1 | contig 16182 bp, 16 predicted proteins | sample 3395061 | NCBI WGS metagenome assembly VAPL01 (sample SAMN08290444, study PRJNA428436) | hydrothermal vent metagenome | isolation source: Deep-sea hydrothermal vent chimney 2 | place: Pacific Ocean: Juan De Fuca Ridge | depth 2182 m m | reverse complement strand
GCTCGGCGGCGAATCGATAGCACCGTTTTCGATAGCACTGATCGTCGGCATCGTGATCGGGACGTATTCGTCGATCTATACCGCCAGCGCAACCGCGCTGGTGCTCAACGTGAGTGCGCAAGACCTGATAGAGCCGATAAAAGACCCGTCTCTGATCGACGATCTGCCCTAGCCTGTTCTGGCGTCCACGCTATTGCGTGAGGATCGCTTTGATATCTCCGGCGCAGAGCTTGGCGAGCGCTTTGTATATTCGTGGTGTACCGGTCAGCACGTGGCCGCTGTCGAGGTGATTTTCGGCGCCGTCCAGCGCGCTGACAATGCCTCCGGCCTCGCGGATGATCAAGGTGCCCGCGGCGAGGTCCCAGGGCTGCAGACCGGTTTCCCAGAACGCATCGAGTCGTCCGCAGGCGACGTAGCACAAGTCGAGCGCCGCAGCGCCAGGACGGCGAACGCCCGACGTGTTCTTGATGACCTTACCCAGCATTTTCAGATAGGGGCCCAGTTCCTCGTCGGCCTGGCGAAACGGGAAGCCGGTACCGATCAATGCGCGCTCCAGGTCCTTGTTGCCGCTGACTCGTATCTTATGGTTGTCCAGTACCGCACCTTCACCGCGTGAGGCGGTGAACAGTTCCTCGCGCATCGGATCGTAGACCACGGCGTGCTCGAGCCGGCCGTTGATTTGTACCGCGATCGACACGGCGAATACCGGAAATCCGTGCAGGTAGTTGGTGGTCCCGTCCAGCGGATCGATGATCCAGACGTGATCGGACTCGCCCTGAACCCCTGACTCCTCGGCGAGGATTGCGTGCTCGGGATAGTGTTTGTGGATGACATCGATGATGGCGCGTTCCGCCGCGAGATCAGCCGAACTGACAAAATCGTTATGCCCCTTTTTTTCAACTTTGAGCTTGTTGCGCTTGTTGAAATTTCTTCCCAATACGGCACCGGCGCGGCGCGCCGCCATTACTGCTACGTTGAGTAGTGCGTGCATGAAACGATTCCGTCAATGTCAAAGAACATGGAAAGCCTTGATAAATTCCTGGCGAATCGGTCGACAATACTGTCAGCCCGGGTCGCCGGGGCGGTAGAATACCGGACTTTCAGCGACCTGTCCCAACAACATGCCCATTAGAATCGTGCTCGTCGGAACCACCCACCCCGGTAACATCGGGGCGGTCGCGCGTGCGATGAAGAACATGGGCATTGGCGATCTGGCACTCGTGAACCCCAGGTGCTTCCCGCACGAGGACGCGACCACCCGAGCGTCCGGTGCTGCCGACATTCTCGAGCGCGCAACGGTGGTTTCCACTTTGAAAGAGGCGCTGATCGATTGCGCCTACGTCGCGGGCGCGAGCGCGCGATCGCGGACAATCGACTGGCCCAGCATCGGACCGCGCGATTGCGCCGAACGCATGATACTGGAGAGCAGGAATGCCACGGTCGCGGCGGTTTTTGGTCCCGAAAAAACCGGCCTGCACAACGACGACCTCGATTTGTGCCACACGTTGCTGTCGATTCCGACCGACCCGGACTTCAGTTCCCTGAACCTGGCGATGGCAGTGCAGGTGTTAACCTATGAACTGCGCGTAGCAAGTACTCTGCGCAGCGGCCCGACATTTGAAACCGAAGCGCCGCTGGCGACCGGCGCGGAGATGGAGCGCTTCTACACCCACCTTGAACAGGTGCTCAGGGACATACGATTTCTCGACCCGGAAAATCCTCGCCACCTGATGCGCCGATTGCGGCGACTGTTTATTCGTGCCCGGCCGGACAAGAACGAAGTGAATATCCTGCGAGGAATACTTGCCGCAATGGATCGAGCAAGGGAAGCGGATCAATGACCCCGATCTACCTGGACTACGCCGCGACCACACCACTGGAGCCGCGGGTAGCGGATCGCATGCGCGAAGTGCAGCGTTCGGCCTGTTTCAACCCGGCGTCGAATCACGCTGCCGGCAGGTTGAGCGCGGACGTTGTCGACACCGCCGCAAATCAACTGGCATCGCTGCTGAGCGTTGATCCGGCGACGCTCGTCTGGACCTCCGGTGCTACCGAGTCCAACAATCTGGCAATTCTCGGCGCGGCGCAACAGCGGCAGCATCGCGGCAAGCATCTGGTGACGATGCGGACCGAGCACAAGGCTGTGGTCGATGTTTTCAAGGCGCTTGAGAAACAGGGGTTTGAAGTCACCTGGCTGGTGCCCGAGCGTGACGGACGACTGCCTCTGGAGCGGTTCGAGAGGGCACTGCGCGGCGATACACAACTCGTGTCTATTCTGCATGTGAACAACGAGACCGGCGTCGTCCAGGACATTGGCGGAATCGGCGCGATTTGCCGATCGCGTGATGTTTTGTTGCACGTTGACGGCGCTCAATCCACCGCCAAAATCCCGATCAACCTGGGCGCGCTTGCCGTTGATCTGCTGTCGATCACAGCGCACAAATTCTACGGTCCGAAAGGCATCGGTGCGCTGTATGTTGCCCCCGGTACGTTGATCGCCCCGCAGATGTTCGGTGGCGGCCAGCAACGCCGTCTACGCCCGGGCACGCTGCCGGTCGATCTGATTGCCGGTCTGGGTGAGGCCGCCGCCGTTGCCATACCGCGAATTGACGAAGATACGCAGCATCTGACCGCGCTCAAAGAGCGTCTTTGGCGCGGAATTTGCGATATCGACGGCCTGCTGCTGAACAGTCCGGTGGAAGATGGTTATCCCGGCATCCTGAACGTCAGCGCGCAGGACGTCGAGGGGGAAAGTCTGTTGCTGGCGCTGGAACCACTTTGCGTCGCGACCGGGTCGGCGTGCAATTCCCGTAGTCAGGAGCCGTCTTATGTCTTACGAGCGCTGGGCCGCAGTGACCAGCAGGCGCAAAGCGCGATTCGATTCAGTTTCGGCCGGCAGACCAGTGACGCTCAGATCGATCAGGCGATAGCCATGTACCGGAGCGCAATCACAAAATTGCGCGACCTCGCGCCAGAGTCCGGCGAATGAGCGTGGATCCTTACAATTCCGATGTCCGTGAGTATTTCGCGAACCCAAAATACGTTGGCGATGTGCACGATGGTGCTATTGGCTACGTTGACGAGCAGGGGATCCGCATTCGCCTGTCTGCTGAGGTCGCCGACGGTTCGATTATCCGCCTTCGTTTTCGTGCCTGGGGCTGTCCGCACCTTGTCGCCGCCTGCGAGGCGATCTGCCGCAAGTTCGAGGGCGGCCCGGTTACTGACCTCGAACGGTTCGATAGCGCCCGGATTATGCAGTATCTGGCTGTACCTATAGAGAAAACCGGACGTATACTAGTGCTTGAAGACACGGTTCGGTCGCTTGGGCAAGCCATCCAGGACCAAAGCACACAACAGGATTGAAATGGCGATTTCCTTGACAGATTCCGCGGCAGGTCGGGTGCGCAGCTACCTCGACAAGCGCGGCAGTGGCATCGGCCTGCGGCTGGGCGTTACCCAGACCGGCTGCTCAGGCTATTCCTACGTCATCAACTACGCGGACGAGATAGGTGAGTCTGACCACGTATTTGAGGACCGGGGCGTTACGGTCGTCGTCGACCCGGACGCATTGCCACTGATTGACGGTACCCAGATCGACTTTGTCAAGAACGGTCTGAGCGAGGCCTTTAGTTTCCGCAATCCCAACATTTCCGGCGAATGCGGTTGCGGCGAAAGCTTCAACGTCTGAAAGTACCGTAGTAGAATTTAGAGGTTCAAATCCGATCACCCGGCAATGTCGCTGGGCGTCGGGTATCACTTGAAATTGATCAAAAGGAAGTAACACATGGCCGTTGAGCAAACGCTCTCCATCATCAAACCTGATGGCGTACAAAAGAACCTGATTGGAGAGATTTACAGCCGTTTTGAAAAAGCCGGTTTGGAAATTGTCGCCGCGAGGATGATGCATCTGAGCGAAGAACAAGCGGGTGGTTTTTATGCAGTCCACAAGGAGCGCCCGTTTTATAACGACCTCGTCAGTTACATGACGTCCGGCCCGGTGATTGTGCAGGCTTTGCGCGGCGAAGACGCTATCGCAAAGCACCGCGAAATCATGGGTGCGACGAACCCGGCTGACGCTGATCCGGGCACTATTCGCGCAGACTACGCTGCCAGCATCGAGGAAAACGTGGTGCACGGCTCGGATGCAGTGGAAACAGCGGCCAGCGAAATCGCCTATTTCTTTGGCGATGACGGTGTTTGCCCGAGGACCCGATAACCGGGCACTGTCGTGACTGCCGCCGCCATAAAAGTAAACCTGCTCGGATCGTCGCAAAGCGATCTCGAGCAGTTCCTCATCGCGCGTGGTGAAAAACCGTTTCACGCACGACAGATCCTGCAGTGGCTTTACCAGCGCGACATCGACGATTTCGACAAGATGACCGATCTTTCAAAGTCATTGCGAGCGCAACTTGTCGACGGCGCCGAGATTCTCGCGCCGAGCGTCCAGGCACGCTTCGACGCCAAAGACGGTTGCATTAAATGGTTGTTCTCTAGCGGTTCGGGACAGGCGGTGGAAACAGTGTTCATCCCGGAAACCGATCGCGGCACGCTTTGCATATCCTCGCAGGTCGGTTGCGCGCTCGATTGCAGTTTTTGTGCAACGGGTGCGCAGGGCTTCAACCGCAACCTGACCAGTGCGGAAATCATCGGGCAGGTACGTCACGCTATTCGTGAGTTACCCCGCCGCAGCAATGGCGAGGCTGCGCTTAGCAATATTGTTTTTATGGGCATGGGTGAGCCGTTGGCAAACTATCGAAACTTGCTGCCGGTGCTTGAATTGCTGGTCTCCGACTGGGCTTATGGCATGTCGCGGCGGCGGGTTACCGTCAGCACCTCCGGCATCGTGCCGCACATCAACAAACTGGCCGACGACTGTAACGTAGCGTTGGCGGTTTCGCTGCATGCGCCCAACGACGAATTGCGCGATCAAATCGTGCCAATCAACAAGTTGCATCCGATCAGTTCGCTGCTCACTGCGTGCTGGCAATACGCCGCAAAACGCTCGAATCGCTTTATCACATTCGAATATGTGATGTTGCGGGACGTAAATGATTCGCTAGCGCACGCCAATCAACTGATCAGCCTGCTGAAAAACAAGCCGGCGAAGGTTAATCTCATACCGTTTAATCCGTTCCCGGGAACCGAGTTCAAGCGCTCCTCGGCAGAGACGATTCGACATTTTCAGGCTCGACTGCGAGCCCGGGGCCTCATTGCGACGACCCGTAAGACTCGCGGTGACGATATCGATGCGGCTTGCGGCCAGCTAGCTGGTAGAGTGAGCGATCGTATCAAGACCCGGCTTGGCCAGAAGAGTATTGGCCAGGGTGGCAGTGGCGACAAAAACGTAAGGATTTTATCAGCATGAAAACCAGTAAACTGATAGTTCCGGTGGCGGTATGCCTTGTCGTGATGGCGGGTTGTGTGACTACCACGACCGGCTCGATTACCCAACACAAACGTGACGCCGCCGCCGCTGCCGAGTTGAACTATCAACTGGGCGCACGTTATTACCGGGCCGGCAACTACTCACTGGCGCGAGATCGCCTGCTGTTGGCGACGGAACTAAGCCCGAAGATGGCGGTTGCGTACTCAACGCTCGCTTTGACCTACGAAGCGCTGGAGAATAAGCGTCTCGCCAGAGCATCGTACGAAAAAGCAGTCCGGGTTGCGCCGAGAAACTTCGATGCGCAAAACGCCTTAGCCGTGTTCTTGTGCAGGGAAAAAGACTTCGCCCAGGCGCAGAAATATTTTGAAAAAGCGGCCGGTCATCCTGAGAACGACAATGGCGAGGAAACGTTGACGAACGCCGGCGTTTGCATGATGCAAAAACCGGACGTCGCAGCGGCTGAGGGTTTTTTCCGCGCTGCCTTAGACCGTAAACCCAATCATTCCGCGGCATTGCTGCAGCTGTGTCTGCTCAAATTCCAGGAGCAAGACTATCTCGGTGCGCGGGCCTTCGTGCAGCGTTTCATGTCCGTCAATAAGACAAACGCGGGGGTCCTGTATCTGGCCTCCAGAATCGAGGACATGCTCGGCAACGATAGGGGTCGAACCGAATTTGAGGATCAGTTGATCCGCGAATTTCCAAGCTCGCAGGAAGCTCGCAAGGTGCTGGGCTCCGAACAATGAGCGAGCAGAACGACAAGCGGGATCGGGAGTCGCCCGAAGAAGAGTCGGCTGGTCCGGTCGGCGGCGAGCGGCTGGCACAGGCGCGTCGCGAGTTGCAGATTCCGGCTCTTGAAATCGCCAAGGAACTGCACCTTGACGAGTACAAAGTTCGTGCATTGGAATGCAACGATTTTGATGTGATCGGCGCTCCGGTATTCGCCAAGGGGCACCTGAGAAAATTCGCTCAATTGGTCAAGGTCGATGAAGCCGATATCATGGCGGACTATTATCAGCTGACGCGTTCGGCGGGTGGTCCTCCCGCGTTGGCGCCGCGCCGCAAACCGCGCCGGGAGATTTCCCCTGGCCCGTGGATAGCCGGCATCGTCGTCGTGCTCGCGGTAGCTGCGGTGTATTGGTGGTTCGTGGTCCGCGCGGTAACGGAGGCGCCAGCGGAATCGCAGGTGCGGCCGATGATCGGAGAGATAGCGCCGTTGCCGGAAGAGGAATTGCCGGCGCAGCCTGAGCAAACCGTTGCCGAGAATACCAGCAACTTGATCACGCCAGAACCTGTCGCAGTGACTCAGCCGGCGCAGGTGATCGAATCGATTGTGGAACCCGCGTCGTCGTCGGATATGTCCTTGAGTATCACGTACTCCGGAGACTGCTGGACCGAGATTACCGACGCGATGGGACGCCGCATGTTCTTCGGCCTGGGCAAGGTCGGGCGCACGGTGAACCTCTCGGGCGAAGCGCCTTTCAACGTGTTGTTTGGTGATGCAAGCAACGTCAGCCTCGTTGTGGACGGTGCAGCGTTCGACATTCCCGCTGCGGATCGACGCGGACGAACGGCCAGGCTGACGATTACGGGCTCATGAGTGGTACAGCATGAGTAATGGACCCAGAGCTGTTCGCGGGATGAACGACATCCTGCCCGATGTCTCGGCTACCTGGCGGTATCTGGAGTCCATCGTTCAGGACATCGTCCGGTCCTATGGTTATTCCGAAATTCGCCTGCCGTTGCTCGAGCACACCGAGTTGTTCCAGCGTTCGATCGGTGCGGCGACGGACATCGTCGAGAAGGAGATGTACACATTCGCGGACCGCAACGGTGAAAGCCTGACCTTGCGCCCCGAGGCCACGGCTGGAATGGTGCGGGCCGGCATGAGCAATGGTTTGTTTCACAACCAAAAGCAGAAGCTATGGACCTCAGGTCCCATGTTTCGCTACGAAAAGCCGCAACAGGGCCGCTATCGGCAGTTCTATCAATTTGACGTTGAAGCGATTGGTTATGACGGGCCGGACATTGATGCCGAGCTGATTACCATGAGTGCACGGCTGTGGCAGCGGCTCGGAATTTCGAAAATACACCTGGAAATCAACTCGCTCGGGACAGCCGAGGCGCGGCGTGTTTACCGCGATGCGCTGGTCGAGTACTTTTCCAGCGTGAAAAATCAGCTCGATGAGGATAGTATTCGCCGCCTTGAGCAAAATCCGCTCAGAATCCTCGACAGCAAGAATCCGGATATGCAGGCGATTGTTGAAGCCGCGCCGGTCATGCTGGACTATCTGGACGAGGCGTCAGCGGAGCATTTCGGCGGTCTCAGGAGTCTGCTGGATGTCGCTGGTGTGACGTATCGCGTGAATCCGCGCCTGGTGCGCGGGCTGGATTACTACTCTCGAACGGTGTTCGAGTGGGTGACCGATGCGTTGGGGTCGCAAGGGGCGGTGTGTTCCGGTGGCCGCTACGACGGGTTGGTCGAAAAACTCGGTGGCCGCGCGACTCCGGCGATCGGTTGGGCGATGGGCATGGAGCGATTTGTGGCCTTGTACCAGGCCTGCGGTGGTGAAGCCCCGGCAGAGGGTATCGACGTCTATATTGCGGCGCTGGGCGAGGGGACTTCGCAACGTGCGTTCGCACTGGCGGAAGAATTGCGCGACAGCATCGCGGGGATCGGGGTCGAAATGAACCTCGGCGGTGGCAGTTTTAAGTCGCAGATGAAGCGCGCGGACAAAAGCGGCGCGGTGTTTGCGTTGATTCTGGGCGAGCAGGAGCTTGCCGAGGGTAAAATAGGGGTTAAACCGATGCGCAGCGCTGACGAACAAATCAGCGTTGCACTGGACGAACTGGCGGTAACGCTGGCAAAGAATCTAAGCTAAAGGCAGTTTTGTGGACGATCTACTTTCAGAAAAAGAACAACTTCAACAATTCCGTTCCTGGTGGTCGACGTACGGTTTGTACATCGTCGGCGGCATTGTTATTGGCGCAGGTTTGCTGTTCGGTATTTATCGCTACCAGGCGAATCAGTTGCAGGCGCGGCTGGACGCATCGGCCGCCTACGAAAATCTCGTACAGTACGTGGCCGAAGGCAAGCTCGACGATGCCGAGGCGAGTGCGAACGAGTTACAGATGTCGTACGGCGAGACGATCTATGCAGGTCAGTCCGGTCTGGCGATGGCGCGACTGTATATGGACAAGAATCGTGACCAGGATGCCGCGGACGCGTTGTTAGGCGTTGTCGACAGCGATGCAGACAAATAGTTACGGCACGTTGCGCGCTTGCGGCTCGCGCGTATCTATTTGTATCAAAACAAGGCGCAGGAAGTTGTCGACTTGCTGGCAGCCGAGGATATCGAGGCGTTTTCCGCGGCGTACAGTGAGGTTCTTGGCGATGCTTACGCGGCGCTGGACCGCGTTGTCGATGCTCAGGCGGCCTATCAAAAGGTTTTGCTGGATCCGTTGTCGCAGGGTACGGTCGACCAGCAACTGGTGCAGTGGAAGGCGCTGGACTTGCCGGAAATCCCGCCCGAGGCGGCGCCTGAATCGGACTCGACTGAACCGGAGTCGGCCGCCGAGGTCGAAACCGATGAATCCGAATCTGAGGAAAATGAGTGAACAAGGTGTGGCGAACAAGCAGCCTCATCGTGGCAACTGTGCTGCTGTCCTCCTGCGGTCTGTTTGGCGACAAAGAAGAGAAACTCGAGCCGAAAGAGCTGGTTAAGCTACAGAACAGGCTGAATATCAAGAAACTTTGGAGCTCGAACGTCGGTGGTGCGTCGGAGTTTCTGTTGGTCGGACTGCGCCCGGTAGGCGATGGCAATAGCGTCTATGCCGCCAGCCAGGACGGCAAAGTTATTGCAGTCGATCCGGAAAGTGGCAAGCAACGTTGGAAGTCCGATCTTGAGGTCGAGCTTTCGGCGGGGCCGGGTGCTGGCGAAGGTGCTATTGCGGTGGCCTCAAAGGACGGTTTCGTCATAGTGCTGGACGCGACGTCCGGTGAGGAGCGGTGGCGCACCTATATCGGTGGCGAAACTCTGGCGCAGCCGATTATCAAGGGCGAATCCGTGGTCGTGCAATCCATCGACAATCGTCTGCGGGCGTTGTCGTTATTTGACGGCAAGCTGAGTTGGGAGCTCGAGCAAACAATGCCGGTACTGACGATGCGCGGCGCTTCTTCGCCGCTGTTTGTCGGTCCCAATGTGATCGCCGGTTTTGATAACGGCCGCTTACTGGCGGTGAATAGTGACAGCGGAGATGTCGAATGGGATTCGATGCTGTCGTTGCCGACCGGACGCTCGGATCTCGACCGTCTGGCAGACATCGATGGGTCAATTGCTGTCGTCGGCCAGGATATCTATGCAGGTGGTTATCAAGGCCGTGTTGCGTCGATCGCTGCCGAATCCGGCCAGATTCTCTGGTCGCGCGAGATATCGACACACGTCGGCGTTGCCGCCGACTGGAACAGTGTTTACACCGCTCGCGACGATGGTGAAGTTATTGCACTGGCTCGTAGTAATGGTTCGGAGATATGGCGCAACGACGACTTGCTGCGCCGTGAACCGACCGTGCCGGTGCCTTTCCATACGACCGTTGTTGTCGGTGACCTCGAGGGCTACCTGCATTTTCTAAGCAGTATCGACGGCGATGCGGTTGCGCGCCTGCGTTTTGGCAGGCGGGCGATTTCCGCCGATCCATTGGTGATCGCCAATCGACTCTACGTGCAGAGCGACGACGGGTCGCTCGCGGCTTTCGTCGTCGTACAAGACCGCCCCACGCGCCGTGCTCCGGATGTGTCTGACGCCGACGCAGACGAATCCTGATCGGTCGCGGTGAAGGCGCGCGCCCATGCTTCCTGTTATCGCTCTGATCGGTCGACCCAATGTCGGCAAATCCACTTTGTTCAACCGGCTTACGCGTTCTCGTGATGCCCTGGTCGCCGATTATCCGGGGCTGACTCGCGACCGGAAGTACGGTTTCGGCAAGATGGGTCCGATTCCGTATCTGGTGATCGACACCGGCGGCGTGGCCGGAGGCGAAGAGGGCATCCAGGAGGCGATGGTCGATCAGACCATTCGTGCTTTGCAGGAGGCGGATGCTGCGATCATCCTGGTGGATGGACGCAGTGGCCTGACCGCAGCCGACGAGCACGTTGCAGCGCTCGCGCGACGACATGCCCGGAAAACATGGTTAGCGGTAAATAAGGCAGAGGGCCTCGATGCGAATATAGCGAACGCCGAGTTTCATGCTTTGGGACTGGGCGAGCCTGTTGCGGTGTCCGCCGCGCACGGCGATCGCGTTGCGGCTCTGATAGAGGATGTGCTCGACTCATTCGAATCTCCACAGGACAAAGTCGATGAGGACCGTATTGCGGATGAAGATCGTGAGTTACGCATAGCCGTTATCGGACGTCCGAATGTCGGTAAATCGACGCTGGTCAACCGCATGCTGGGTGAGGAGCGCCTGGTAGTATTCGACCAGCCTGGAACAACCCGGGACAGCGTCGCGGTGCCGTTCGAACGCAATGATCGCAAGTACGTATTGATCGATACCGCGGGCATACGCCGCAAGGCGCGCGTGCATGAGGCTATCGAGAAGTTCAGCATCATCAAAGCCTTGCAGGCGATCGAGCAGGCGGAAGTCGTGATCGCTGTGCTCGATGCGCAGGAGGGCGTCACCGAACAGGATGTCAGTCTGCTCGGACTCGTTATGGAACGCGGTCGTGCACTGGTCGTTGTGACGAACAAATGGGACGGTCTTTCCGCCGAGCAACGAAAAAAGGTTCGCGACGATCTCGAACGGCGATTGCCGTTCCTGGACTTCGCAGAGCGCATAACAATCTCGGCGTTGCACGGCACGGCAGTTGGCGATTTGCTGCCGGCCGTTGAGCGGGCGTTCCGAGCGGCGATGCGGGATCTGTCGACGACGGAACTGACCCGGGAGCTGGAAGCCGCCGTGATGGCGCATGCACCGCCGCTGGTTCGCGGTCGGCGCATCAAGCTGCGCTACGCACATCAGGGCGGGCGTAATCCACCGGTGATCGTGATTCACGGCAATCAGACCGATAAGTTGCCCGAGGCATTTCGGCGCTACTTGATCAATCGATTCCGAAAAGCGTTTAAACTCAAGGGCACACCGGTGCGTTTGGCGTTCAAGAAGGGCAAGAATCCGTTCGAAGGCCGCCGTAACGTATTGACACCGAGACAGGAGCGTAAGCGCAAGCGCCTGATGAAAAAGGTTAAAAAATGAGTTTGGCCCGAAAAACGTTGGTGCTCGATGGCCGCTTCCGGATGCATCGGGGCGGGCAACTGCAGTCGCCAACGCTGGCGTATGAGACCTGGGGAGAGTTGAATACGGCGAAAGATAATGCGGTCTTGATATTCAGTGGCCTGTCGCCGTCAGCACATGCGACATCGTCCGAGGCCGATCCGTCGCCGGGCTGGTGGGAAGCAATGATTGGCTCGGGTCTGCCGATCGACACCGATAAATATTTCGTTGTTTGCGTGAATTCCCTGGGCAGTTGCTTCGGTTCGACCGGGCCTGCGTCGATCGACCCTGCGAGCGGCGAACGATATCGGCTGACATTTCCGGTTCTGACTCTGGAGGATGTTGCGGATTCGGCGTATGGGGTCGTCGAGCGTCTTGGCATCAAGTGCCTGCACACGGTCGTCGGTTGTTCAATGGGTGGTATGAGTGGCCTGGCATTTTGTGTGCGTCACCCGGGCGCCGTAGATCGCTTCGTCTCCTTGTCATCGGCGACACGGGCGTTGCCGTTCTCCATCGCCGTGCGTTCCTTGCAGCGAGAAATGATTCGCGCGGATTCCAAATGGCAGAAAGGCAACTACGATCCGAGCGACCCCCCGATCATCGGACAAGGTCTTGCCCGAAAGCTGGGCATGATCACCTATCGATCCGCAGAAGAATGGACGCAACGATTTGGCCGTGAACGCGTTACCGATATCGTGCAGCCGGATGATCAGTTTGCCGTGGAATTTTCGGTGGAATCGTACCTGGAAAACCACGCCAACAAGTTCAGCGGTGCTTTCGACCCTAATTGTTATTTGTATTTGTCGCGTGCTTCAGATTTATTCGATCTCGCAGAATATGGCGGGTCGCTGGCGGTAGGTTTCGACAAACTCCAACTGCAGCGGGCACTCGTCGTGGGTGTGCGTACAGATGTCCTGTTCCCGCCAGAGCAGCAACGAGAGCTCGCGAGCGGGATTTCCGTCGTCTGCGGCGATACCCAGCTGATAGAACTCGATTGCATCCGCGGTCACGACTCGTTCCTGGTGGAAATGGACGCCTTTCGCCCGGTAATCTGTAATTTCTTCGAAAGCTGCTAAGGACCAGGACCACACGATACGGTGACGGAAATACGGTTACTGTATTTCTCCCGCGTTTAGTTGCCAAGCAGGATGGCCGGGTCTACGGCCGTGCCGTTGAGGTAGGTGCCAAAGTGCAGGTGAGGGCCGGTAACGCGGCCAGTGGCGCCAACTGCACCGATGGTTTCACCGCTTGATACCTGCTGCCCTTGCTCGACGTCAATCTCGCTGAGGTGGCAGTACAGGGTCACGAACCCCTGTCCGTGGTCTATAAGCACGGTGTTGCCGTTGAAGAAGTAGTTGCCGGTCGCAGTGACTACTCCATCGCGCGGCGCCGAAATGCTCTGGCCTTTGGCGGCCGCGATGTCCATGCCCTTATGCGGCGAGCGCGGTTGATCGTTGAAGAAGCGCCGATAGCCGAAGCTGGAACTCTGAACGCCTTCGACCGGTGCAGCCAGAGAAATGGCATCGAGCGGCACCTCTCTGAAGTTCGTTAGTGCCGCGTCGATGATCTTGCGTTCGCTCCAGATTCGATCCAGCTGCTCCTGGCTCTGAGTGACGAAACTCTCGTTCTCTACCGTTATTCGCTGTTCTCGATAGGCGTGCTGCGATACCTCGACAGCCGAAGTTATTCCGCCAATGGTAATGTCCAACCCGCCCGGTGCCGTGTCCAGCGGGATGCCGACAACGGCAAACCACTTGTCGTTGCGTCGCATCACCAGCAACGGTTTTCCATCCAGACGCACCTCGGGTGCCGGGTGGTCGCTGCTGCCAAGGTCGATAATGGCGATGCCACCCGGGCGCAGCGACTGCTCGGTGGCGATGGCAACGGTGCTTAGACTCAACAGCGCCGCCACAAGAGCGATCTGCTTACTCATTGATGATGACCTTGGTAACGGTCGCAACAAGTTCCCCGCGAGACAGTCGAGCGCGAATATTGTCACCGGTCGCCGCATCGTGAGCGTTCGTCAGAACGACGTCATCTGCTTCTTTCCTAACGATTGCGTAGCCCCTTTCCAGGGTCGCGAGAGGGCTGACGGAATTCAGAGCCCGGCCGAGTAACGCGACCTTGTGGTTCGAATCTGCGATTGCGCTGTTCGCTGCGGTGACGATACGTTGCTGCAATTTCGCAAGTTGACCGATCATCCGCTGTACGGACAACGCTGGTGACAACTGCATAAGTCCGCCGCTGACTCGCTGCAGCTGATTTTTCTGCTGCAGAATTTCTTGCCGGATTGCTGCCGCAAGACGCCCCGTGCGCTCGCGAAGGCTGTCGCGCTGACGCTGCAGGGTTGCCGCCGGACTGCCGGCGATAAGCCTGCGCCCCAGCCAATCCAGTTTCTGCGCCCGGTCTTCGAGCGCGCGCTGGCCGACGCGCGCAATACGCGAGGCGAGCCCGCCGATTCGATGCAGCCACTCGTCTTGATTCGGAACGACGATTTCCGCGGCGCCCGAAGGCGTCGGTGCCCGTACGTCGGCGACGAAGTCCGCGATCGTGAAATCGACCTCGTGGCCAACCGCGCTGATCACCGGCAACGGGCAGGCAGCAATTGCACGAGCGAGTTGTTCGTCGTTGAACGCCCACAGGTCTTCCAGCGAACCGCCGCCACGGCTCAGGATCAACACATCGCACTCATCGCGCCCGACGGCAGATTCGAGCGCCGAGATAAGTTCGCCGGGTGCTGCATCGCCTTGCACGGCCGCCGGGTAGATCACCACCGGCACCGCCGGGAAGCGTCGCGCGAGCACGCTCAAGATGTCTCGAACAGCCGCGCCGCTGGGTGAGGTAATGACGCCAATTTGTCGCGGCAAGCCGGGCAGTTCCTGCTTGCGTTCTTCGTCGAACAGACCTTCATTGGCCAATTTCAGCTTCAGCGCATCGAAGCGGCGTTTGAGCACACCTTCGCCGGCGGGCTCCATCTGCTCGATAATCAACTGATAGTTGCCGCGAGCCTCGTAGATGCTGACACGCCCGTAAGCCAGAACGCGGTCGCCATTCTTAAAGCCGACCGCCGGTCCACGCTGCCGCTGGCGAAACCACGCGGCGCTGACCTGCGCGCCGTCGTCCTTAAGGCTGAGGTAAATATGGCCCGATGCGGGCCGCGAGAGGTTAGAGATTTCACCTTCGACCCACAATCGGGCGATGCCCTGCTCGAGCAGCGTTTTAACGCGCCGATTCAGTTGGCTGACAGAGATTGCTGCGGTTGCGGGGTCATTCGCTGACATGCGCTCAGTATATCGAACCACTGGCCGTTTACCCGCAATTCCGAGCCGCGTACAATTGACCGATTCCGTTCATTAAATCCGAAGAACACACCATGCGCATTGCCAAGGAAGCCCTGACATTCGACGACGTCCTCCTGCAACCCGGTTATTCCGAGGTTCTTCCCCGCGAGGTCGATTTAAGCACATCGCTGACCCGTGAAATCCGGCTCAATATCCCGCTGCTGTCCGCGGCGATGGACACTGTCACCGAATCGAGGCTGGCGATCGCGCTGGCGCAGGAAGGTGGCATGGGCATTGTTCACAAGAACATGGCCATTGAAATGCAGGCGAAACAAGTGCTGAAGGTGAAGAAATTCGAATCCGGCATGGTGCGCAATCCGATCACCGTGGCGCCGGATATGAGCATCCGGGAAGTGATCGACCTGACACGGGCCATGGGTATATCGGGCGTACCGGTTGTGGACGGGAAGAACACGGTCGGCATAGTGACGCATCGCGATTTGCGCTTTGAAACTCAGCTCGATGCGCCGGTCTCGACGGTCATGACGCCGAAAGAGCGTTTGGTGACCGTCAAAGAGGGCGCGGACGAAGAAGAGGTGCTGTCGCTGTTGCACAAATACCGGATCGAAAAAGTGCTGGTCGTTGACGATAACTTCGAGTTGCGCGGCATGATCACCGCCAAGGACTTTCAGAAGGCGATGGATTTCCCGAACGCGTGCAAGGACAGCAGCGGCGCGCTGCGAGTCGGGGCTGCCGTCGGTACCGGGCACGATACCGATGACCGTGTTGATGCGCTGGTTGAGGCCGGTGTTGACCTGCTGATTGTCGATACCTCGCACGGCTTCTCGAAAGGCGTTCTCGAACGGGTTACGCGGGTTAAAAGCAGCCACCCTGACGTGCAGGTGATCGGTGGCAACATCGTAACCGGCGACGCGGCGCTGGCATTGGTAGAGGCCGGAGCGGATGGCGTTAAGGTCGGTATTGGACCGGGTTCGATCTGCACCACACGTGTGGTTGCCGGCGTCGGTGTTCCGCAGATAACGGCTGTTGCCGAAGTGGCGGAGGCATTGAAAAAGTCGGGTGCACCACTGATCGCCGACGGTGGCATACGCTACTCCGGCGACATTTCCAAAGCGCTGGTGGCCGGTGCGCATTCGGTGATGATCGGCGGATTGTTTGCCGGCACCGAAGAATCGCCCGGTGAGGTTGAGCTTTATCAGGGTCGCTCGTACAAGGCCTACCGGGGCATGG
>VAPL010325542.1_pt1 | contig 16187 bp, 14 predicted proteins | sample 3395061 | NCBI WGS metagenome assembly VAPL01 (sample SAMN08290444, study PRJNA428436) | hydrothermal vent metagenome | isolation source: Deep-sea hydrothermal vent chimney 2 | place: Pacific Ocean: Juan De Fuca Ridge | depth 2182 m m | reverse complement strand
ATCCTGGATCAGCTCACGTAATTCATCGAGCACCGGATCGAGATTCAGCAATGCCACCGGGTCGCCACGATGTGTGGCACACGACAGACCTTCAAGAATCAATTGCAATCCATAGGGATAGCCATCACCGGAAATTTCCCGCTGACTCAACTCCAACTGATGTAAAACGGCTTCAATGCGTGATTTCTCAATACCCTTGTCGGCTACTTCCTGCAAGACATCCAGCACCAATGATTCCATCGCATGGGTGTGCTCCGGACGGCTGCCTTCAAGCCCACAGACAAAACTCATTTCACGATTCGAGGCTTCCAGCCCGCACAACGGTGATGGCGCACTGCCCAGGTCCGTTGTCTCCAGTGCGCGGCGCAACGGCGAGGAACTGTCGTCCAGCAACACCCCTTCGAGCAGTTGTGCTTCCAGTTGTTCCTTCAGGTTAATGCTGGGGCCCAGCAGCCATCCCATCACCAGGTGTGTCTTGTCGCCCACATCGCCAGGCTCATCAAAGGCATAGTTCTCCTGTACATAGACGGGCGCGTGGTAGCGTTTTTCATCATCCACAGCAATATGTACATCCAGGCATTCGAAATGCGACAGCGCCTTGTCATGAATCCGTGCATGATGCTCGAACACCGGAATATCCCCAAAGGTCATGAAGACAGCGTTGGAGGGATGATAGTGCGTTTGATAGAACGCCTTGAGTTCGTCATAACCCAGATCGGGTATACATTCCGGATCACCCCCACTGTTGTAATGGTAGGTCGTGGTCGGGAACAGGTACTTGGTGAGGGTTTGCCAAAGAATGCTGGCCGGCGAACTCATCGCACCTTTCATTTCATTAAAGACGACACCCTTGAATACGAGATCCGTTTCAGGGTTATCCGGTTTGGCAAATTCGACACGGTGACCTTCCTGGGCAAAATCCAGTTCGTGCAGACGGGAGAAAAACACCGCGTCCAGATACACATCCATGAGGTTATTGAAATCCTTGCGGTTCTGGCTGGCAAACGGATAGGCCGTCCAGTCACTGCTGGTAAACGCATTCATAAAAGTATTGAGCGAGCGACGGATCATCATGAAAAAAGGGTCTCGTACCGGGTAGTGCTCGCTTCCACACAAGGCCGTATGTTCGAGAATATGTGCAACACCACTGGAATCCATTGGCACAGTGCGCAGGGCGACCAGGAAAACATTCTCGGGCGTATCAGAAGCCAGATGGTAATGTGCCGCACCGGTAACCTGGTGCCGGTATTCCTCGACCACCAGGTTCAGGGATTCGATGCGCTCACTGCGAATCCACTCAAATGCATCATGCACCCGGGACGGGGCTTCCTGAATGGAGCTGTCGGCCACTACACTGCTCATATAAATGAATATCCTGTGAGTTATAATCTGAATGAATGACGCGATTGTAACGCGCCGGACAAGCGTAATGCCATGATGCATTGCCCGGACACTGATGGCCCAGTAGAATGCAGCGAATTTCCCCAATAATACAACGCCAATGAAACTTGTCTCATTCAATACCAACAGTATCCGTATGCGACAGCACCAACTGGAAAAACTGGTCGAGGATCATTCACCCGATATCATTGGTATACAGGAAACCAAGGCACAGGATGAAGATTTCCCGCTGTCGATGATTGAGGATCTTGGCTATCACGCCGTATTCCACGGGCAAAAAACCCATTACGGTGTGGCCATTCTGTCAAAACAGGCACCACAGGCGGTACGCAAGGGCTTTCTACACGACAGCGAAGATGCCCAACGGCGTTTGATCAGTGCTGATTTCACCCTTGCCGATGGCCACACCCTGAGTGTCATAAACGGTTATTTTCCACAGGGCGAAAGCCGTGATCACGAAACCAAGTTCCCGGCCAAGCAAAAATTCTACCGGGATCTGCTGGAACTTCTGCAAACGCAATACGACCCGCAGCAACGGGTTGTAGTAATGGGTGACATGAATGTGGCGCCGCTGGACCAGGACATCGGCATCGGTGCAGACAATGCCAAACGCTGGCTGAAAGCCGGAAAATGCAGTTTTCTGCCGGAAGAGCGGGAATGGCTGCAAAAACTGGCAGACTGGGGTCTGACAGACACTTTTCGCTACCATTACCCCGACGTTGACGATAAATTCAGCTGGTTCGACTACCGCAGCCGTGGCTTTGAACGCGACCCGAAACGCGGCCTGCGCATCGACCTGGTAATGGCCACCCGGCCGCTAATGGAACATTCTACGGATGCCGGAATCTCATACGAGGTCCGCGCCATGAATAAACCGTCGGATCATTGCCCCATCTGGGCACGATTCGAACTCGACTGATGACTAACAAGGGTGTTGTCACACCTGAAGGGAAACGTACAATGCGCCTCATGAAAACAACGCTGTACACCACATGGATGTTTTTAGGTGCCCTGCTGCTTGCCGGCACAACCTCTCTCGCACAGGCCATTCCTGACCCAGAGACTGACCACGACCCACAGCCAATTATTGCCGAAACCATCAGCAAGCTGATTCATCGTCTGGAAGAAAACCGTGACCGGATAAAGCAGGATAATTCCATCGCCTACCGCATCAGTGATGAACTGATTGCGCCCTATATCGACTTTCCACGCATCACACGGCTGGTCATTGGCAAATACTGGCGTAATGCCACAGATGCTCAGCGACAGCGTCTGGTCAACGAAATCCAGACCCTGTTGATACGTTCCTATGTTACGGCAATGACCAGTTACGCCGATGACATCATTGCCCACAAGGACAGTGTTCGCTACCAGCCTTCGCGCTACAAACCGGGTGACCGCAAGGCTTCCGTACGCGCGACCATCGAGATAGATAAAGGCCGGACAGTCGATGTGCAATACCAGGTTTATCTTAAAAACGGGGAGTGGAAAATTTACGACATTCGTATCGAGGGTATCAGCCTTGCGATTACCTACCGAACAAGCTTTGGCGAAACCATTAGACGGAATGGGTTAGACAGTCTCATCGAACAATTGGCTGAACGTAACCGCAATGGCGAAGTAGAACTTCCCGCCACAATCGCCAAACCATTCAAGAGTAAAGCAGATCCGGCGCAGCACTGATCTCCACTCACGACTCGTAATCAGGAACTTTTTGGAGCCAACCTCTGGCGAGGTGGCATCTGCAGGAAATACCCTTCTGCTTCGATCTGCGCCATCACTTCAATGACATCGGCCTGTGCCAGCTTGCGCAGTGTATGCAACTTCACTTCGGTCACCTTTTCGAGATTTCCGAGCAGCGTCTTAAGCGCGTCCGGCACACGATCCAGCCCCTCATCCTTTTTGATGAACAAGTAGTAATCAAACTGCCGGAGACTTTTGTAGATGACGCACTGCATGACTGACCACCCGTTCAGGAAAGACTTCGCGCCAGATCGGCGGTAATACCTGACTCATCCAGTGCCGCCCAATCCTCGCGATTAAACGTAATCATATCACCGCAACCCCCGTTCAAAACAGCAGCGCAACATCGCCTCCGCCACCCGTTCAGCACCGTTGCTAACGCAGGTAGCCACCTTGAGGCCAAGCGCCCGTTCTACCGGCTCACTCAATTTGCCACTTTCCAGTTGTTCAGGTTCAACCCGAACCGCAGCCCGGTGCATGTCCAGCCAGGTGAGCAGACTATGTTCTTCCGGCCAGTCAGGACGTGGGATGTAGAGCAAGGGCGTTCCGTTGATGACACACTCTGTCACCGTGCCGTAACCGCATTTGCCGAGTACCCCGTCACAGGAAGCCAGCAGATCGGTAAACATCAAACCGGTTTGCGACAGCAAACTCGCATCAGGATGAACAACCTGCCAACTGTCACTGATCAGCCAGTGTATACCCTGATTGGTCGGCCAGGATTCAATCGGGAATCGGGCATCCACACCACCCGGAGCAACCAGGACAAGTGCAATATCGTCATTGATTCCCAGTCTCTGCCTGAGTTGTCGCCGGCAGTCCCGGCCCTGCCTTGCAATCGGGCCGACGGATTGAGTGTTGTCGAGAAAAGTCATTGGCATAGACGGTTCCGGACAAAAGAAGGTGTGTGCCGAAGCATAGGCGGTTTCCATCTGGTCCAGCACGCGAGGCGCTTCCTGCCGACCGGAAAAGTAGTGTCGGTAAATATCCGCCCAGTTCAGCGAACAAAGCGCAAAGGCCGGAATGCCTGCCTGTTCAGCACCGGCCAGCGTCAGGTACGGGACATCCGCCAGTACCAGGTCGACCTGCTGTTTTTCGAGGAATTGCGCCTCTGCGTTGACCTGTGTAATCCAGTTATCGTGCAATTGTGCATAGCGTGCCGCACTGGCATCGAGATCAATCGCCAGCGCAGAATGCATCACCAGTCCAAAGTCGGCAGCACGCCTGATGTAATGGAAATCACCTTCTACGCGTTCACGCAAAAAGGTCTCGGGCAAGGTACTCACAAGGGTTAGCGACAGACCAGGCAAGTGCCGGCGCAGTGCATTAAGTACCGGCGCGAGCTGTGCTGCATGACCAAAGCCGTGCGGTGTAATGGCAACAAGCAGGTGAGTCATAAAAAAGTATTACACGCGCATCTGCCGCGCACAGTCAGAGCAGCCCTGCCGCCTGCTGGTCAGCATGATAGGACGACCGCACCATCGGTCCGCTGGCTACCTGACCGAATCCCATGGCTTCACCGATTTCACGCAAACGGTCAAATTCATCCGGGTGGACGAAACGGTCAACCGGCAGGTGATGCCGACCGGGTTGCAGATACTGCCCGAGCGTGAGCATGTTGACATCATGGTCGCGCATATCACGCATAACCTGCTCAACCTCTTCCAGCGTTTCACCCAGACCCAGCATCATGCCGGATTTGGTCGGCACATCGGGGTGCTTCTGCGCAAAGTTTTTCAACAACGTCAGTGACCACTGGTAATCGGAGCCAGGGCGTACTTTTTTGTACAGACGCGGCACAGTTTCCAGATTATGGTTAAACACATCCGGTGGTGCCTTGTGCAGAATATCCAGCGCACGGTCCATACGACCGCGGAAGTCCGGCACCAGTATTTCGATATGGGTATCGCGGTTGCGCTCACGAATCGACTGAATGCAATCGACAAAGTGCCCGGCACCACCATCCCGCAGATCATCGCGGTCGACCGATGTCACGACCACATAGCGCAAGCCCATGGCCTCGATGGTTTCCGCAAGGTGTCGTGGTTCTTCCGGGTCAAGTGGATCAGGGCGCCCATGGGCCACGTCACAAAACGGGCAACGCCGTGTACAGATATCACCCATAATCATGAAGGTCGCTGTACCGTGCGTAAAACATTCCCCAAGGTTCGGGCAAGAAGCTTCCTCGCACACGGTAAACAAACGCTGTTCGCGCAAGATACTCTTCAGACGCTGAACTTCCGGGCCGGCCGGGGACTTTGCCCGAATCCAGGCCGGCTTGCGCATCGGTCGTCCGGTCACCTCAACCTTGATCGGGATACGCGAGGTCTTGGCTTCACCACGCTGGCGTTTGGGTTGTTGGTCTGACATCAGTCATTAACTCTTCAATGATTTATATTTTCTGCCGTGTGGCCTGTTCAAGCCGTGCCAGCAAACCGGGTAGCCAGTCCTGTGCCACGGCATCGACATCGGTGGTAACGCCGAGGTCGCATAATTGTGTCACTTCCATCCCCGCATAGCCGCAGGGGTTGATGCGTGAAAAAGGCTCCAGATCCATATCCACGTTAAAACTCAATCCGTGGTAGCTGCAACCACGCCGGACACGCAAGCCCAGCGCAGCGATTTTGGCACCATCCACATACACACCCGGTGCATCGCGGCGCGCGCGTGCAGTAATACCCTGCGTCCCCAGCCAATGGATCACTGACTGCTCCAGCAATTCCACCAGACCGCGGATACCCAGGTTGCGCGCACGCAGGTCCAGCATCAGGTATGCCACCAGTTGCCCGGGACCGTGGTAAGTCACCTGACCGCCGCGATCTACCTCAACCACCGGAATATCGCCCGGTGCCAGCAGGTGTTCGGGCTTGCCGTTCATCCCCAGCGTGAACACGGGGCGGTGTTCCAGTAGCCAGATCGCATCGTCACCTGGACCACTACGGTTTTCCGTATGCGCCTGCATCCGCCGCCACACCGGTTTGTAGTCGCTCAGGCCAGGACGGCTGATGCTTATCGAACCTGCATCGGGATCGAGGCAGCTATCGGCTATATCTGTGGCAGAAGCAGGTATTATCACGGCAGGGACCTAAAGCACCATCAACATGTCTTCACAGGCGGTCAACTCACGGTACAGGTCATCCAGCTGCACCTTGCTGGTGGCACGCACGACAAAAGTTGCGGACAGGTAGTTACCCTTGCCACTGGCCACGATACGCATATTTTTATCATTAAAATCCGTTACATGGCGACGAACGATCTCCAACGCGCGGGCCTCGAAGCCGGACGTCGCCTTGCCCATCGCCTTGATGGGAAAGTCACAGGGAAATTCCAGCAGTGTCTCTTTCTGTTCCATGGCGCACATCATAGGGCATGTTCTGGCAATTTACCCCGCTAGCTGGTCGGGGAATATGGAAGTACTCTTTCGCAAGCCCGGCAAGCGCGCACTTCAGCCAACAACTTATCGAGTCGGCGTTGTACTGCTGCGTTTGTATCAGGCACTTTCTCCACGTTCACCATTATCTCTGTTCGATCGTTCGCAATATGGTTCCAACCACGCCAACGCATCCGCTTCCCGGGTAAAAACCCGGGTCGGGTAAGGAGGTCTGTGGAACTTCATGAAAATTTCAGCCAGGGCGCGGGTAAAAACCGATTTAACAATAATGGCCATGGCATTGACGAGTTCAACCGCCGCTTCGCTCGAGGCAAACTGCTGTGCTTCGTGTTCAGCTTCTGCAACCGTCATGGCATAAATCAGCAGTGGGCCACACTCACTCCTGATTTCCCGGTGTTGGTGATTCAGATTCTGAACATCTTTCAGCGTAAGCTGGTAATCTTGCGGATATTCGATCCGCATAATACCGTCATCGCCCAACCAGATGCGTGGTGTTGGTTGCATGCCTTTCCCTGTGTTCAGCGATTTGTTTGCGGCACTATCACATAGAGCGCAATGGCATCACAAGGTTTTCTGATAAAACTGTTGCCGAACGGGATCAGGCAACAAGCTCATTCAGATTGAAAATCGGCAACAGAATGGCCAGTACGATCACCAGCACTACGCCCCCCATGAGCAGAATCAGAATAGGCTCAAAAAGCCCCATCACGGCAGAGATCAGGGTTTCAATTTCACGCTCCTGATTGATGGCAGCACGCTCCAGCATTTCTTCCAGCTTGCCGCTGGCCTCACCACTGGCGATGAGATGCACCGTCATCGGCGGGAAGTAACCACTACTCTCCAGCGCAGCTGAGATACTCGCACCTTCACTCACCTTGCGTGTCGAGTCCTCGACCGCTTCACGCATCGGCAGGTTGGACATCACTTCGGCGGCAATACGCAGACCGTCCAGCACCGGCACGCCGCTGGCCGTCACGATACTGAAGGTACGTGCAAAGCGCCCTGCATTTACGCCGCGCTCCAGCCGACCGATGATGGGTATCTTGAGCAATATGTTATGGAAACGACGCTTGGGGCCTTCCTTGCGCAACATCCAGCTGAAAGCAGAAACACCAGCCCCTATCAGCAGCAACATAACAATGCCATAGCTGCGCAAAAAATCACTGACGGCAATCAGGCCAGTGGTCAGCGGCGGCAAATCCTGACCGATATCCTCAAATACTTTCACCACCTGTGGCACCACGTAGGTCATCAGGCCAATGACGACACCTACTGCAACCACTGTCAACATGGCCGGGTAGAACAGCGCCAGCTGAATTTTCTGCTGCATCTGCTGGCGGTTTTCGGTGTAGTCGGCCAGTCGTTCCAGCACCACATCGAGATGACCGGACTGCTCACCAGCGGATACCGTGGTGCGATACAACTCTGGGAAAATGTGGGGAAAGTCACCCAGCCCTGTTGCCAGCGTATGGCCTTCCATCACGCGGGCGCGTACGGCCAGCAACATACTTTTGAGACGTGCTTTTTCATTCTGCTGGGAGGCAGCCTGCAAAGCTTCTTCCAGTGGCAAACCGGATTTCACCAATGTCGCCAACTGGCGGGTGATCAGTGAAAGATCGGTGGAACTGATGCCACGCCGCAGGCCGCCACTCGGACTCCTGGACGCCGATTTGCTCTCGTTTTGACTGGCTTCCTGTACCTCCAGCGGCGTTAACCCCTGGTCACGCAATTGCTGGCGGATCTGGCGAGGCGTATCACCTTCCAGTACACCTTTTTTTTCCTTGCCGCCGGCATCCAGCGCGACGTATTCGAATGCACCCATCGTGTTTGCCCGATCAGCCTTCGCGGCTCACGCGCAGGACTTCTTCAACAGAGGTTGTTCCGGCCAATACGCGGCGCCAGCCGTCTTCACGAATACTCGTAGAATGACGGCGGGCCAGCTTCTCCAGTTGCTGCTCGCTTCCACCATCGTGTATGGCTGTGCGACTATCGTCATCGATTTCGATCAGCTCATAGATGCCGGTTCTTCCTCTGTAGCCCAGATGATTGCACACCGAACAGCCTTTGGCGTGATAAATCGTTGGCGGGTTTTCTGTGTCCATAGCAAGTAATCCACAATCGGTAGTTGAAGCAGTATAGGGTTCTTTACAGCTATCACACAGTACACGCACCAGGCGCTGAGCCAATACGCCAATCAGACTGGATGACAGCAGGAAAGGTTCGACGCCCATATCTCTCAGACGTGTTATTGCACCGACAGCGCTGTTGGTGTGCAAAGTAGAAAACACCAGGTGACCGGTAAGACTGGCCTGTACGGCAATCTCTGCGGTTTCAAGATCACGGATTTCACCCACCATGACAACATCAGGATCCTGTCGCAGGATGGCGCGCAAACCACGTGCAAAACTCATTGCCACCTTGGTATTGACCTGTGTCTGACCTATACCGTCGAGATAGTATTCGATCGGGTCTTCCACCGTCATAATATTGAGGCGGTTATCATTGAGACGTTCCAGCGCTGCATACAGGGTGGTGGTCTTGCCGGAACCGGTTGGGCCGGTGACCAGTACGATACCGTGGGGACGACGGATCAATTTATCCATCAGTTTCCGGTCATGCTCGGCCATGCCCAGATGCGTAAGATCCAGACGACCAGCCTGTTTGTCGAGCAGACGCAACACCACACGCTCACCGTGACCGGATGGCAAAGTGGAAACACGTACATCGACAGCGCGACCGGCGACGCGCAGAGAAATACGCCCATCCTGTGGTAGACGTTTTTCTGCAATATCGAGTTTCGCCATTACTTTGATGCGCGACACCAGTAACGGTGCCAGTACGCGTTGTGGTTGCAGGACTTCACGCAACACGCCATCCACACGAAAGCGAACCACCAGCCGGTTCTCGAAAGGCTCAATATGGATATCAGAGGCGTTTTCCTTGACCGCCTCGGTGAGCAGTGCATTGATCAGGCGGATGATGGGTGCATCATCTTCGCTTTCCAGCAGGTCTTCGGTTTCCGGCAAGGCCTGAGCGATGGTAAACAGATCCAGATCATCGCCCAGATCCTCCATCATTTGCATGGCTTCGTTGGATCCTTGCTCATAAGACGATGCAAGCAGGGCATCGAACTGTTCCGTACTGATTTCCTGCAGCCGTAGCGGACAACCCACCTTGCGACGCACTTCAATCAGTGCCTGTGGATCCACGTCGGGGCGCAGCATCACGCTGGCATGGTCTTCCAGCAACTCTGATACCAGCACACCATGACGTTTGGCAAAGCTGAAACCTGGCCGCCGGCTGCGTCCCGTATTCGCTTCATCCGATATTTCAGTCGTCGTACTTTCGAGATCTGTTTCAGCCATCTTGGTCGGAGCCACTGGCGTCAGCGGAGGGCTTGTCTTTGCCGGAAGGTTCGAATGGTGGCGGTAACTCCAGCAAGTCGTTCACCTCGTCGAACCTGGGCAGCCTGGGCATACGCGCACGAGGGATTAACGGTATCTTGTCACCGTGCAGCTCAAACTGACGAGCGCGCAGCAGATTGTACTTACCGGCCGTGTATTGGTCTGTGGTGTCTTCATCGCGCAGGATCACCGGGCGGATAAATACCATCAGATTTGATTTTTCACGATTTACACCGGTTGAACGGAACAACGCGCCTATGATCGGTAAATCGCCAAGCAATGGCACCTTCTGTTCCGTTTCTGTTACCCGGTCCTCAATCAACCCGCCCAACACAATGACCTGTCCGTCCTGAATCAGCACTTTGGTCTTTATGGAGCGTTTGTTGGTAATAATATCGCTGGCCGCAGCACTCTTGGCTATCGAGGAAATTTCCTGCTCGATTTCCATCATGATGGCATCACCTTCATTGATCTGTGGCTTAATCTTGAGTGTGAGGCCCACATCCTGGCGTCGTATGGTCTGGAAGGGATTGACCGTATTACCCGCACCAGCCCCTGCAGTATTCGAGAATGAGCCCGTCACAAAGGGGACATTCTGACCGACGACTATTTCCGCTTCTTCATTATCCAGCGTGGTGATTGACGGGGTAGAGAGGATATTGGCATTGGTGTCAGCGGCCAGCGCCTGCAATACAGCACCCCACTTGAGCTGTCCACCATCGGTGACATTACCACCGCCGACGATAAATCCAGGTGTAAATCCGGGTACTGCGCTACTCGCAATTCCGCCAATGATTGATGCAGCAGAGAGTCCACCGGTATTGTCGAAATTGGTTCCACCCACTGGGGCACCATTGCTTCCGATACCATTAAATGCCCATTGCACACCCAGTTCACGCGCCTTCTTCTCGCTGATTTCCGCGATAATGGCATCGACCAGCACTTGTGACCGGCGGATATCCAGCTGCCTGATCACAGCCTCCAGTGAACGCATCAATGCGGGCGGTGCGGTGATAACCAGTGCATTGGTTGACTCGTCTGCCTGGATATCCAGTTGCTTGTCGATATTGCTGGACGCAGCAGGCTTGCCTTTTGTCTTCACCCCCTGAATCTTGCCGACGCCGCGCAACGTCTCGACGAGGTCAGCCGCTTTTGCATACTTCAGGTAAATCACCTTGGTGTTACCACCGCGTTCCAGCGGGGTATCCAGGTGAGAAATAATGGCGCGCAGACGTAGACGGCTGGAACGATCCCCACCCAGTAACACACTGTTGGTTCGTTCATCGGCTACCAGCGTCTGCTTGGAACCCGGCGAACCCTTGGCCTGCCCGGGACCACCGCGGCTGAGGGCATTCAGTACCCGCACCACTTCGGCGGCAGACGCATGCTCAAGCCGGATAACCTCAATTTCGCTGTCACTAACCTTGTCGATACGGCGAATAATGCTGACCAGCCGCGATACATTTTCGGCACGATCAGAAATAATCAACACGTTAGTTGTCGGGTAGGCCGCCAGATGACCTTGTTGCGGTACCAGCGGGCGCAGAATCGGCACCAACTGCGCCGCAGCCACATTATCGACCTGTATCACCCGCGTCACCATTTCGTCGCCCCGGCCCGGCTGAGCATCAGTGGCATTGGGGATACTGTCCTGCTTAGCGCTGACATCGGGAACAATCTTGATCACCTGACCGCTCGGCACGGCCGCGAATCCATGGACCTTCAGGATAGAAAGAAAGACCTGGTAGACCTCCTCGCTGTCCATCGCACGCGAGGAAATCACCGTCACCTTACCCTTGACCCGTGGATCAACGATGAAATTCTTGCCCGTCACTTCCGCAACGGTACCAATCAGTGCATTGATATCGGCATCTTTTAGGTTAAGGGTGATGGTCTGCGCAACCAGCGGCGCTACCCACAGCAGACAAAGTGCCAACAAGCCATTCCGCCATACTTTTTGTCTGATTGTCAGCCAATCCACTGCGTCTCTACTCCCGCTTACCGCGCTGATGGCGGCAAGGTTAAATTAAGTGATATTTCCTGTCCGTTGCGCAACAGGGTGACACCAACCGAATCACCCTTGCCCAGTGCCTGCATGGCTTTCATGCCTTTCGCCGGGGCATCGATTTTTATCCCATTGATCGAGGTCACAATATCGCCCGGTTTCAGCCCCAGTTCCTTGAGCGCACCGCGCTTCTTGCCAGGCTGCAGACGAAAACCGATAAACTTGCCACTCTTTCGTGCCGGTGTCGCGCGCACATAGTTCAAAAATGACGCCGGGTTCTGCTTGATCTCTTTGCGGTATTTGCTGAACGCTGTCGCCCGGACCCTGTCATTGCGCCCACCTCTACGACCCACAGCATTGCGGTTGGCCGATCGTACTGCCGATTTATTGCGATTCTTCGGAAGCTTGAGCGTCTCGAAGCGCCCACCGCGCTCGAGAATGATCCGGTCCACGTAGATCTCGGACAATTTCGCGTTACCCGGCAGAGGATCACCTATCTCGTAGGTGTCCTCCTTACCCTTCGGGTCAGCAATAATCGCCCATCCAGCGGCAGCCGCCTCATCGCTCGCGAAAACCCCCTTCAGCGTCAACCTCAGCCGCGTTTCCGGCGCACTGAGCGTTGCGGCTCTTTTCACGGCATTCTGCCGCCCGGCCTCACCAAACAAGTGCCAGCCAGCCAGCTCCCTCTCACTGGAAGTGGCTGGCTTACGCTGAACCGGCTGTGGAGCGGCAGACACCATCAGCGCATCGCCCTCGTCAGGTGGTGATGGCAACAGCAACCAGCTCAACCCCGCCAACTGCCATGCCAGCCAGATAACAAGCAGGCCATTGATAATATTTATAAATAACGAAACATGGTCCGCGCGAAACGGGTACCGAAACACATGCTGTGGAAGAGCAAGACTTACCATGGGTTTATAGCTTCACAATATCCCTGAACAATTAACCACGGCCGGATAATAAAGAACTTAAATGATCGCCGCTAATGTCTTAATTTTATCGGACTTTCTGATTCTAGCCCAATTTTGACATAAATATCCGTACACCGTTTCAATACAACATACACAGGGAGCCTTTTCAGGAGGCAGAACGCCGCCGACCACCACCTCGTCCATCACGTCTCCCGCCACCGCCATGCTGCCCACGTCCGGGCGGCGCCTTGTGCTGCGGTCGTTTTACCGGCGGCAGCGGGGTAGCCAGCATATCATCCGTTACCTGCTCGACCGGGATACTGTGTTCTATATAAGCCTCGATATCAGGCAACGAATACACAAAACGCTCGCAAGCAAAGGTAATGGCATCCCCGTCGGCGCCCAACCGGGCTGTCCGACCGATACGGTGCACATAATCCTCTGCTTCCTGCGGCAAGTCATAGTTGAACACATGGCTCACATCGGGAATATGAAGCCCGCGCGCCGCCACGTCAGTTGCCACCAGGACCGCCAACTCACCGTCCTGAAATTGCTTCAATAATGTCTGGCGTTTTTTCTGTGGAACGTCGCCGGACAATATGGCGGCCTTGTGGCCATTGCCTTCAAGATAACTCCACACCTTCTCGGCATCACGCTTGGTGTTCACAAACACAATAGAGCGTGTAGCACCGATCTGTTTCATCAGACCCAGCAACAACGGGATCTTTTCATCATTGGCTGTGTGGTACAGCACCTGTCTTACCCGCTCGGCCGTTACCTGCTCGGCCTCGACCTGAACCAGTTGCGGACAGTTCATGTGCTCGTAGGCCAATTCGTTAACACGATGCGACAAGGTGGCGGAAAACAGCAACCCGAGTCGTTGCTCCGGTGGCGGACATCGTCGCAACAGGTAGCGTACATCCTTAATAAAACCAAGATCGAACATACGGTCTGCTTCGTCCAGTACCACAACCTGCGCCTTCGTCAGTTCGAATACGTGTTGTTTGAAATAATCGATGATACGACCTGGTGTGCCGATCAACACATCAACGCCCTCAGAAATATGTTTGCGCTGGATATCGTAATCCGTTCCGCCGTAAGCGATACCAAGCCGCAAACCGGTATGTTGCCCCAGTAACATTGCGTCACGATGAATCTGTATCGCCAGTTCACGGGTCGGCGCCAGAATAAGCGCGCGCGCCTGTGTCGGTTTGCGACCTTCCGGTGCAGGGTTCGCCAATAGATGATAGAAGGTTGCGATCAGAAACGCGGCCGTCTTGCCGGTTCCGGTTTGCGCCTGGCCGGCGACGTCCAGGCCTTTCAGCGTCAGTGGCAAGGTTTTTTCCTGTATCGGTGTGCATGCTAAAAAGCCTGCATCCTCAATACCTTGGGTGATTTTGTCGGGCAGATCAAAGCTGCTGAAGAGGATTTCGCTTAAGTGATTTTGTGTCATAACTGCGGAGCATAACGAATTTATTCACGTTTATCCCGAATTTAGACTTGCAATCGAACGGTTTTTGAGCTGAAATTACCTCCACTGCACAGCGGCTTGCCGGCTTTACGATAGAAATTGATGGACTGGCACCTTCCCGCTCAGCAGTGAAGACGTCTGAAACAGACCCATTCGAATTCGACACTCCATTACTATTTTCCATTTTTTGTATCGTGGTCAGGAGGCCCAAACGTGAGCGATAATATCGTTTATATAACCGACGAATCTTTTCAAAATGAAGTTCTTGATTCATCCCGGCCCGTACTGGTGGATTACTGGGCTGAGTGGTGCGGCCCCTGCAAAATGATCGCACCCATCCTGACTGAAATTGCCGATGAGTACGAAGGCAAGATCAAGATTGCCAAGCTGAATATCGATGACAACCCGCAGACGCCGCCCAAGTATGGCATCCGTGGTATTCCAACGCTGATGCTGTTCAAGGATGGCAACGTTGAAGCCACCAAGGTTGGTGCGCTGTCGAAATCCCAGCTGACTGCCTTCATTGACACGAACCTGTAATGTGCTGCCTGACAACAGCATGCTGAACAACACCCGGAGGTTGTTACCGACCAGGGTTTGAACCATCACGACAGCATTACTGCAACAGTAATGTGCCGCTAATCGCCACTGCCTTTCTTATTCAGTGGCGCCTTTTCAGCAACCCAATACGACTAAAAATGCTTATGAATCTAACAGAACTCAAACAGAAACCTGCTTCCGATCTCATCAAGATAGCCCAGGGCATGGGCATTGAGGGTACGCGTTCACGAAAACAGGACGTTATCTTCTCGATTCTTAAATCGCACGCCAAAAGCGGCGAGGATATTTTCGGCGATGGTGTACTGGAAATCCTTCAGGATGGCTTTGGTTTCCTGCGCTCGGCAGACAGCTCCTATCTCGCCGGCCCGGATGATATTTATGTCTCGCCCAGCCAGATTCGCCGTTTTGGCCTGCGTACCGGTGATACGGTCTCCGGTAAAATCCGGCCACCAAAAGAAGGCGAGCGTTACTTTGCACTACTGAAAGTCAACGAGATCAATTACGAGAAGCCCGAGAACGCCAAGGGCAAGGTGTTGTTCGAAAACCTTACACCACTACACCCGAACGAACGCCTGAAACTGGAACTGGGCAACGGCAGTACGGAAGATATTACCGCACGTGTTATCGACCTGGCCTCACCGATCGGCAAGGGGCAGCGTGGACTCATCGTATCGCCACCGAAGGCCGGTAAAACCATGCTGCTGCAGAATGTGGCGCAATCCATCACCACCAATCACCCTGAGTGCTACCTGATCGTATTGCTGATCGATGAGCGCCCGGAGGAAGTGACGGAGATGGCACGCTCGGTGCGCGGCGAAGTTGTTTCGTCCACCTTTGATGAACCGGCCAGTCGCCACGTACAGGTCGCTGAAATGGTCATCGAGAAGGCCAAGCGACTGGTGGAACACAAGCGCGACGTGGTGATCCTGCTGGATTCCATTACCCGCCTCGGCCGCGCCTACAATACTGTTGTACCGTCTTCCGGCAAGGTATTGACCGGTGGTGTTGATGCCAATGCCCTGCATCGGCCGAAGCGTTTCTTTGGTGCGGCACGTAATATTGAGGAAGGCGGCTCGTTAACTATTATTGCTACTGCACTGGTCGAAACCGGCTCACGCATGGACGATGTGATTTACGAGGAGTTCAAGGGTACCGGCAACATGGAAATCCACCTCGACCGCAAGATCGCCGAAAAGCGGGTTTACCCGGCCATTAACATCAACCGTTCCGGTACGCGTCGCGAAGAGTTGTTGACGAAACCGGATGAGTTGCAGAAGATCTGGATCTTGCGCAAGTTGTT
>VAPL010636208.1_pt1 | contig 16218 bp, 17 predicted proteins | sample 3395061 | NCBI WGS metagenome assembly VAPL01 (sample SAMN08290444, study PRJNA428436) | hydrothermal vent metagenome | isolation source: Deep-sea hydrothermal vent chimney 2 | place: Pacific Ocean: Juan De Fuca Ridge | depth 2182 m m | reverse complement strand
TCATAAACAATAATATCACCAGGTTGAATTTCATCATCAGCTAATCCTAAAGCAGCTTGTGCTTCACCAAATGTAGCAGCTACTTCACCTCTTGGTAAACCGTGAGGTCCATCAGGAAATTCTGAAGCAGGAATACTTTTTACAAAGGCATCTACTTGTGGTAATGTTCCATTATCTGGAGTAAGATCTCTCAGAGAAACAAAAACATCAACAGATTGGAATAACCCACCGTCTTCTTCATCTTGTTCTTCAAGACTTACTCTCCATTCCGAATCTGGAAGACTTGAATTTACTGTGCTACTAATAACCGCAAGTGTTCTTAAAACAGCACCGGTCTCAAAAGTACCAAGTACTTCGTCAATTGTATTGTTTCCATCCTCACAAGAGTTGAAAGAAACAACTATCATTAAGGATAAGAAAATTTTAATTATGTTTTTCATAATGTTTTGATTTATTATATTAATTTGCTGGACTTGTTACACCTTGATCCCAAAATACTTTCGTACTTAAATCAGTTCTTTGTTGAATATTAGGATTGGCTATAATCTCATTACCAGGGTAAAGCAATGTTCTTGGAAATGTTCCAGGATCTGGCTCAATATTTCTTGAGATAGTTCTAGGATAACCCGTTCTTCTAATAAAGTTGAACGAATCAGCTCCACCACCATACAAAGTTACAAAATATTGCTCACTTAAAATATCCATTTTATCACTTTCCAATGGGAATCCACTACCATCTACACCAGAGGTCATAGGAGCAGCGTTAAATTGGTCAAGTATCATAGTTACAAATGCATCAACTGCAGCTTCATCTGGTGCTTGTGAAAAGTCTGCGCCACCATCTAAAGCTCCAAAAGACATTACTTTAGCAATTGATTGTCTTAAGGCTCCTTCCATATGTGCTGCAGCACCGGCTACATCGCCTAAAGCTAAACTTGCTTCTGCTTTCATAAAGTGCACATAAGATGAAAGGTAAATAGGTTCGATACCTGCACCTCCACCACCTTTACCTAAGGCAACGAAATTTGTATAGTCAATACCTTCACCTATCCATGGGAATGCATCTGCAATTCCATCAAAGCTACCACCTGCAGGATAAACACCTTTAGCAGTTCTTGTAAAGTTATCTGGTGGAATACCTTCATCATTTCCATGAATTCTACCCCAGTAACCTAATTTATTAGAACACCAGATATCTGCATCTGGAGTAAATTGATAATGATTAGGTATTTCTTGTAAAGAACATTGTAAGGTTTCTCCATTAGGATCACTTGTTAAATCTAAACCGCTAGCTGGATCACCAAGTACATCACCAGGATTTCCAATTAAACCTAAGATATCTTCTATCAATGCATAGTTACCAGGAGTTCTCCAGTTTTGTCTGTAGAAATAGTAACGTCTTCTTGGATCGCTATCTGGTCCTTCATCACCATTCTCTCCAACCATTTTGTTTAATAACCATGTATTATTGTAAATATTTGCCCCATCAGATCTGTAATCAGTATTATAATCTGGGTGACGGTTATCAGGTTGTAATTGATTGGTTCCGAATTTAAATGAGAAATCATCTGCAGGACTTTCAATAACGTCTGTTGCAGCTACAACAGCGGCATAATTACCCACGGTTAAATCTGCACGCATCAATAATGTATTTGCTAATTTAGTCCACTTATCGGTATTTCCACCGTAAAACAAATCAGTAGCACTACCTATAGAAGCTCCTGTTAATAAAGTTTTAGCTTCATTTAATAAAGCAATTGCTGCATTATAAACATCCTGATCATCATCTAATGAAGGATTTGGAAATTCAGTTGGATTGTTTGCTTGAGAGAAAACAATATCTCCCAATTCATCAACTAATAACATCATAACATGTGCTTGCATAATTTTTGAGATTCCAAGATGGAACGACAAGTCATTATCTGCACTATTTAAAGCTTCTATATTTGCAATGTCAGGAATCATTCCGCTATACAAGTTATTCCATGGTCCGTTAAGTGTACCAGGGCCTAAGTTCTCGAAATAATTTCTTCCGAAGAAATAATCTATTCTTCCTAATTGCGCATTAAGATTATTAAACGTAGCAACAGAACTCCAATAGTTCAATTGTATGGTATTTAACAAAAGATCTGCATCTGCTTGATCAGGAGACAATCCGTTAGGGCTAACTGTATTTTCTAACTCAAAGGTTTCACATGAGTAGAACATCGTGCTAGAAACAACGATTGTCATTAATAAAAATTTATATATTTTTTTCATAATTTGTAATTTAATATTTTTTAAAATGATGCTTTTATACTAAAGCCATACCTCTTAGAACTAGGACCATTTAAGTAGTCAAAACCTCTACCATTACCAACACCAACACCAGCTACATTAGGGTCAAAGTTTGCACGATCAGGCGTGTTATAAGCGTCATACCACATGTTGAAACCACTAGCTGTAATTGTTAATGCTCCAAATGGGGTTTTCTTTAATACATCTGCCGGGATAGAATACCCAAAAGAAACTTCTTGTAAACGAATAACAGATGCATCATACACAGTTAATTCTTTAGGGCCAAATAATATATTACTAAAATAGAATGTAGAATTATTTATTTGTTTTGTATTTGGCAATCCTGTAGATTCTTGAACACCTGGAAGAATAAAAGTATTCTTTCTATCGGTAACAATTAAACCACGACCTAATAATGTTGCAATTGTTGTAGATGCAATATCACCACCTTTTACATGACTAACTTGAACATTCAAATTAAAGTTTTTAAATCTCAAGGTATTAATAAAGTTCATAACATAATCTGGATTCGGGTTACCTATAATTGGTGTAATAGATCTACCATCATCTAAAACGATGTTGTCTTCTGTTTTATAACTACCTGAACTGTTTACGATAAAGTTATCGTTAGCATCTCTTGCAATTCTTGTTCCTACAAGTACACCTAATTGTTCTCCTTCAATTGCAGCATTCGCACCTAAGAAGGCAGCTGTTGATCCTGCAAATAAAATTTGATCATCATCTTGTTGTGTAACGATTTCTTTACTAGTTGTAAAGTTAACTCTAGAATTCCAGTTAAAGCCTGAGTCTTCATTTTTGAAAAGATCTATTCCTAAATCAACTTCCCAACCACTACCTTCAACTTTACCAACATTGTCTTGAGTTTGTGTAAAACCAGAAGACGGAGCCAAAGGTTTGAATACAATCAAGTCTTTTGTTGTTCTATCATAGTAAGATAAACTTACATTAACTCTGTTTTTCCAAAATCTCGCGTCGAAACCTACTTCAAATTCACTCATTAATTCTGGTTTAAGATCTGGATTTGCTTTAAAGTTACTAACCGAGTTAGTTACCAAACCACTTGATCCTCCAATTCGTCCACCATTAACTTGTGTATTTTGATTTACTGTACCCACTGTTGGATATCCTGTAGGGAAACCAGCAGATTGTCCAAGACCAGCTCTAATTTTTAAATAGTTTAAACCATTTTGAGATCTGATTCCTCTCCATGCAGTAGTTGGTAAGAAAGATGCACTAACACTTGGATAGAATTGAGTATTGTTTTCTGAAGGTAAATTAGATACCCAGTCATTTCTTGCAGAAATAGTAAGGTAAACCCAATCTTTAAAATCTATAGAAGCTTCACCAAATGCTCCAATAATATTTCTTTGTTGTAAGAATTGAATTGGTAATTGGTTTTCAAAGTTAAAGTGTCTTTTTACACCAAAAACAATTTGACCTGTACTGGCTACACCTTGTTGATCGAATTCTCTTGAACGAGTAGTTCCACCTAATACAAAGTTTAATCCAATATTTTCAGTAAGATCGTAATTACCATTAATTGCTGCATAGTGATCCCATATTCTAACGTTGTTATCCCAGGTGTTTAAAAACCCAAAAATAGCATTGTCAAAGTTTACACCATTTTTATTTGAAGATGCTTCATTTCTTTCATTATAGAAATCAATACCTGCACGATAAGTAACATTTAAATTATCATTTATATCGTAAGTTATAGATGCTGTACCAAATACTCTATTTGTTAATTGGTTATTACTTGCATTTTTAACAGACCAGTTAGGATTAATAATGTCGTTACCATTACGATAGTAAATACTTCCACCATTTTCAGGTAATTCAAATGGTAAGCCATTTAAATCAACATTTCTAGGTGTAAAAAATACATTACCAAAAACAGACCATCCTAAAGTACCATTACCTCTACTTGCCGCAACAGGTGGAGAATCAACACTATTTCTTGTATAGTTCAACGTAGCATTCACAGTAAATTTATTACTTAATTTTGCACGACCCCCAACAGAGAAGTTATTTCTTAATACTTTATTTCCAGGAGTAAACCCTAATTCATCAAGGTGTCCATAACTAACATTATAGCTTATGTTACCATCTGTAGAAGCTCCTCTTATATTGATATTGGTATTACTAATACTACCAGATCTGAAGAAATTCTCAACACTATTATAAGGTTTCCATTCGTAACGTTGACCTGTAAATTCTTGATTAAATTGGTTATCACCTCCTAAGAAGTTATTTAAAAACGCAGAAGAACCATATGGATGCTCTACAGTACCATCTGGTTGAATAATTCCTGCAGGGTCATTTAAATAACCATCTACACCATCTGCTGCAAAACCAGGCCCCCAGTTACTAAAGAACCAACCAAATGATTGATCGAAACCACCACCATATTGATCTTGATAATCTGGTAACGATGCTATTTCATTAACAAAATAAGAACTAGAAACCGTAATTTCTGTTTTCTTAGGTCCTGCACCTGCACTAGATCCAGATTTTGTAGTAATTACAATTACACCATTTCTACCAGCAGAACCATAAAGAGTTGCTGCCGCTAAACCTTTTAAAACATTCACACTTTCGATGTTGTTAGGATCTAGATCTAAAAATCTACTTGATCCAACATTACCATCTAAAAAGTTTCCTTGGTTGTTTGTGTCACTACTAAAAGGAACACCATCAACTATAAATAAAGCCTGGTTGCTACCATTAATAGATGAATAACCTCTAATTACAACACTCGTTGCCGAACCGGAAGTACCACTTTGATTAATAATTTGCACACCTGAAGCTTTACCTTGTAGAGCTCTCGCAACGTCACCCGTTGGTTTTTGTTCTAACTCATCACCCGAAACTTCACTTACAGCATACCCAAGAGCTTTTTTCTCTCTTTTAATACCTTGTGCCGTTACAACAACTTCATCTAAAGTATTTGATTCAGACACCATTGTTACATTGATTATACTTTCACTACCAACAGCCCTTGTAACAGTTGTCATACCTACAAAACTAAATCGAAGATTATCTCCTGTATTAGTATTGAGGGTATAGTTACCATCAAAATCTGTTTCAGTACCTGTAGAAGTACCTTCAATCAATACACTAACACCAGGTAAAGGCCCGGTTTCATCCGATACTGTACCAGTGATAGTTCTCTCTTGTGCAAAAGTTATTTGCACAATAAACGCTAGTAAAAGCGTCAAAATTCCACTTAACTTTGTTTTCATTATATAAATTATTTGAATTAATTTGAGCCAAAAATCTTAATAAAAAGTTAATAAACCAACTTTTTAACATAATATTTTTAAAAAAAAGTTAAAAAACTGTTAACTACAATGACTCTTATGGTATGAAGATGAGAAATTATCAAACAAGTTGCGTTGTTTTAAAAAAAACTAACAATTTTAATGTGTAGCTTTGAATTGTTGAGATTAAAGGGGTTGTCATCAAACTTTCCAACAGCATAACTTATATTTAAAAGACCAACTTTAGTAAAAAAAGCGTATCCCAGTCCTAAACTGAAAATTTGAGAACTTTCTTCTAAAATTTTGTTTTCTATGAATGCATAATCTGTTATGGTATAAAAATAGTTCGAGTTGCTAATTCTAAACCTGTATTCTAAATTAAAGATGCTATAAGCCGAAGTAAAAATACTTTCTTCATTTACGCCACGCAAGTTGTTTATTCCACCTACTCTATACAATTCATTATTTATGTAATCATTTGAAATTAACATCGCACTTTGATTTTGAATATATACATAACTCTTTTTATAGATGTTCCAGTTGAAATTAGTAGATAGAGACAACTTATATTGATTGGCTTTTATATTTTCAATTGTACGTGAACCAAAATAGGCTCCCATATCAAAACTAAAATTTATAGGAAACAGTTTGTCGGAAACTAATTTCTCATAAGTGTAATTCGCACCGTAAAATAGATTTTTAAATGATTTTATATTGGCAGTGGGGTTTTGTAACAAATTATTTGAGTTTTCTGTATTGAAACCAGCCGTTATCCTTGACCTTGTATTTAATACATAACTCAAATTAATATTGGTTGTGACATTACTAAAAGTAGAATCTTGTCTATAAAGCTCAAATGTTGCTTTTGGAATTAATGGTATATTAAAAATGTATGGTGTTTCGGCACTTATAAAAAATCGCTGACTTTCATTACCATTGTTTTTCCAAAAAAGAGCTATGGTTTCACCACTGTTAAAAACATTGTTTATCGATAAGTCAAGATATCCGTTAAACGACAGTCCACTTTCCTGTTCATCAGATGAGAACCCGATTATTCCGTCAAATCGATTGGATCGTTTTTTGTTTAGATATAAATAGATATAGGTAGAGTCGTTGGTAAATAATACTTCGGGGGCTTTCTTTTCTTCAACAAATGAAATGTTATTGATGGCAATGGATGCATTGATCAATTTTTCTTTATTAAATACAGAGCCTATTTTTAGATTTAACTCATGTGTCAAGAAATTTTTAGGAAAATTTTCATAACCCTTAATAATGATCTTATCAATTTTTCTGGGTTTACTGTCTATAATTTTAATTTCCGCTATAGCGGAATTGTTTTTAATTTGGATATTGTGTAAGGATACTTTGATAAATGTATTACCGAGATCTTCGAAATATCTAACTATAATTTGAAGTGTTTTTGAGACTTCAGAAAAGGGAATTTCGAAATACACATCGTTAAATTTTTTTGATATTTGATTTAGATTGTTTTTTGAGAATACATCTTTTGATAGATTGGAGTAATAGATTTTTAAATTTTCAATTTTATTTCCTAATAAATATTGTGCACTGTATAAAGAATCATTCTTGTATAATGTGTCTAAAGAGGCGCTTAAATAGCCTTTATATTCCAACTTAATTAAAACAGAATCTATTTCTTGAAACAGTTCGTCTTTTGATGCGTGTTTTTTTTTGTAGGAAATAGATTGGAGTTCTTTGTTGTTTTTTTCATTTACCGCTTTAATTTCCAGATTGAAATTCTGAGCACTTGCAACAGAAAAATTGAATACAAAAAATAGTATATATATATATGGTGTATCTATTACTTTCAAATTACCTGTTTTAAAAAGGTAAATATCACCTTATTTTATGAAAAGAAAAAAGGAAATAGAAAAGAGAAATTAGTATTGATAAATTAGTATTGAGAAATCTGTATTGAGAAGTTCATTATACAATACTTAGTACTTTACATTTAATACTTAACACTTATATTGTCAACAATCAGCAACCAGCAAACAATTTCCAAAAGCCAGCTACCATTTGTTTCACCTTCCTAATTTCCAATATTTAAATAAACTTTTTGGTAAAAATGAAACACCAAAAAATCAATTCAATATAGTTTGAATAACAAGAAAAAAGTTATACATTTGCAAACTCTTAAAAATAGAGATTTAAACAATTTAATTTAATTAAAAAATAGTATGCCAACTATTCAACAATTAGTACGAAAAGGAAGAACCAAAACAACCAAGAAGAACAAATCGGCTGCTTTGAATTCATGTCCCCAACGTCGTGGAGTATGTACTCGTGTTTACACAACTACACCAAAAAAACCTAATTCAGCTATGAGAAAAGTAGCAAGGGTAAGGTTAACCAATGGTAATGAGGTGAATGCGTATATTCCTGGTGAAGGACATAATTTACAAGAACACTCGATAGTATTGGTTAGAGGTGGAAGAGTAAAGGATTTACCTGGTGTAAAATACCACATTGTTCGTGGTGCTTTAGATACAGCAGGAGTTGAAGGACGAACACAGCGCCGTTCAAAATACGGTACAAAACGTCCAAAAAAATAATTTTAAAGCTTTAATGTAAGAATAATGAGAAAAAGATTATCAAAGAAAAGGATTCTTTTACCAGATCCAAAGTTTAACGATCAGTTGGTGACAAGATTTGTTAACAACTTAATGTTAGACGGTAAAAAATCTGTCGCATTTAAAGTGTTTTATGATGCTTTAGATATCGTTGAAAATAAAAAACAAGACGAAGAAAAAACGGCTTTAGAATTATGGAAAGATGGTCTTTCTAATGTAATGCCACATGTTGAAGTTCGTAGCCGAAGAGTTGGTGGTGCAACATTTCAAATTCCAATGCCAATTAGAGCAGATCGCAAGATTTCTATGGCAATAAAATGGATGATATTATATGCTCGCAAGAGAAATGAAAAATCAATGTCTCAAAGATTAGCAGGAGAAGTATTGGCTGCTGTTAAGGAAGAAGGTGCTGCAGTGAAGAAAAGAGTTGATGTGCATAAAATGGCAGATGCTAATAAGGCATTCTCACATTTTAGATTTTAATTAATTAAGAAATGGCAAGAGATTTAAAATTAACTAGAAATATTGGTATTGCTGCTCATATTGATGCAGGAAAGACCACAACTACAGAGCGTATTCTTTATTATACAGGTGTTTCTCATAAGATAGGTGAAGTTCATGATGGTGCTGCCACAATGGATTGGATGGAACAAGAGCAAGAAAGAGGTATTACAATAACCTCTGCTGCTACTACTTGTACCTGGCAATTTCCAACTGAAAATGGAGTACCAACTGCAGATGCAAATGGATATCACTTTAATATAATTGACACTCCGGGTCACGTTGATTTTACGGTAGAGGTTAACCGATCACTAAGAGTATTAGATGGTTTGGTTTTCTTGTTTAGCGCCGTTGATGGAGTTGAACCACAATCGGAAACAAACTGGAGATTAGCAGATAATTACAAAGTTCCCAGAATAGGATTTGTCAATAAAATGGATCGTCAGGGATCCGATTTTCTTAAAGTAAATAAGCAGGTAAAAGAAATGTTAGGTTCAAATGCTGTACCTATCGTTCTGCCCATTGGTGAAGAAGAAGATTTTAAAGGAATTATTGATTTAGTAAAAAATAGAGCAATCATTTGGGATGAAGATAATAATGGATCTACTTTTAAAGTGATTGATATTCCAGAAGAATTAAAAGAAGAAGCTCATGAGTTTAGAGCTTTATTGATTGAAGAAGTGGCGAGTTATGATGATAATCTTTTGGAAAAATTCATGGAAGATGAAGATTCGATTACAGAAGATGAAGTACATGCAGCCTTGAGAGCTGCCGTAATGGATATGGCAATCATACCAATGGTATGTGGTTCTGCTTTTAAAAATAAAGGAGTTCAATTCTTATTAGATGCTGTTTGTCGTTATTTACCTTCACCAATAGATAAAGAGGCTATAATTGGAATAAATCCAAATACAGAAGCCGAAGAAATTAGAAAACCTTCAGTTAAAGAGCCGTTCGCGGCTTTGGCATTTAAAATCGCTACCGATCCATTTGTTGGACGTTTGGCGTTTTTCCGTGCTTATTCTGGTCGTTTAGATGCAGGTTCTTATATATTAAATAACCGATCTGGAAAGAAAGAACGTATTTCACGTATATATCAAATGCATGCGAACAAGCAAAATGCAGTTGATTTTATTGAAGCTGGTGATATTGGTGCAGCAGTTGGTTTTAAAGATATTAAAACAGGTGATACCATGTCATCATTAGATGCTCCAATAGTATTAGAAAGTATGGATTTTCCCGATCCGGTGATTGGGGTTGCAGTAGAGCCAAAAACAAAGGCAGATGTTGATAAATTAGGAATCGGTTTGAATAAATTAGCTGAAGAAGATCCAACCTTTCAAGTTAGAACAGATGAAGCTTCAGGTCAAACCATTATTTCTGGAATGGGTGAGTTACACTTAGAAGTTTTAATTGATCGTTTAAAACGAGAATTTAAAGTTGAAGTTAACGAAGGTCAGCCACAAGTTGAATACAAAGAGGCATTAACAAAAATTGCACAGCACAGAGAAATTTATAAAAAACAATCTGGTGGTCGTGGTAAATTTGGTGATATTGTATTTGAAATGGGTCCAGTTGATGACGATTTTGAAGATACAGGATTACAATTTAAAAATGTTATCAAAGGTGGTAATATTCCTAGAGAATTTATTCCAGCTGTTGAAAAGGGTTTTAAAATGGCAATGAAAAACGGTCCTTTGGCAGGATATGAAATGGATAGTATGAAGATCACCCTATCGGATGGATCTTTCCACCCGGTAGATTCGGATGCACTATCGTTTGAATTGGCTGCAAAACTGGGTTATAAAGCTGCATCAAAAGCTGCAGGTGCTGTAATTCTTGAACCAATTATGAAATTAGAAGTAGTAACTCCCGAAGAAAATATGGGAGATATTGTGGGAGATTTAAATCGTAGACGTGGACAAGTAAATGCAATGGATGATAGAGCAGGTGCTAAAGTTGTAAAAGCAACAGTACCTTTATCTGAAATGTTTGGATACGTAACGACCTTGAGAACTTTATCATCTGGTAGAGCAACTTCAACAATGGAGTTTTCTCATTATTTCCAAACTCCTTCTAGTATTTCGGAAGAAGTAATAAGTAAAGCACAAGGATAATCTACTAAAATTTATACCATGAGTCAAAAAATTAGAATAAAATTAAAGTCTTACGATCATAATTTAGTAGATAAATCTGCTGAAAAGATTGTAAAAACAGTAAAAAATACAGGTGCTGTTGTAAACGGACCAATTCCGTTACCAACACATAAAAAAATATTTACAGTATTGCGTTCACCACATGTAAATAAAAAATCAAGAGAGCAATTTCAATTGTGTTCTTTTAAGAGAATTTTAGATATCTATAGTTCTTCTTCAAAAACAATTGATGCTCTAATGAAGTTAGAATTACCAAGTGGTGTTGAGGTTGAGATAAAAGTCTGATAAGATTTTATCGAAATTTCCACGCAGATGGGAATCTTAATCCAAAAGTGAAGCTATTTGGGATCTTGAAAAAATAAAATTAAAACTTTTAGTTTTAATTACATGTCCGGAGCGATAGACGAAGGAAAAACGGAAAAATACATTCAGGGTTGAAGTATTTTGACCCTGTTTTTTTTTCAAATTAATTCCGCTATAGCGGAATAGAATAAGAATAAGTTGAATAATAATAAGTATAAAAGATACTGAAACGAGTTCAGTATAAATAATTAAATAAACAAAAATGTCTGGGTTAATAGGTAGAAAAATAGGAATGACCAGTATTTATGACGAGAACGGGAAGAATATACCGTGTACAGTTATAGAAGCAGGTCCTTGTGTAGTTACCCAAGTCAGAACCAAAGCGGTTGACGGGTACGAAGCCTTGCAACTTGGTTTCGATGACAAAGCAGAAAAACAGTCGGGTAAAGCGCTTAATGGGCACTTTAAAAAGGCTGGTACAACTGCTAAAAGACGTGTCGTTGAATTCCAAGGATTTGAGCAAGATTTAAAATTAGGTGATCAAGTAACAGTTGATCATTTTGAAGAAGGAGAATTTGTTGATGTATCTGGTACATCAAAAGGTAAAGGATTTCAAGGTGTTGTAAAACGTCATGGATTTCAAGGTTCAGAAAGAACCCACGGTCAGCAAAGTATGAACAGAGCTCCGGGTTCTGTTGGTGCGGCATCGTATCCTGCAAGAATATTTAAGGGTATGCGCATGGGCGGAAGAATGGGTGGAGAAAAAGTTAAAGTTCAAAATCTTAGAGTTTTAAAAGTGGTTGCGGATAAAAATCTTTTGGTAGTAAAAGGTGCTGTTCCCGGTCATAAAAATTCATATGTAATCATTCAGAAATAATGAAAGTAGCTGTAGTAGATGTCAACGGGAAAAATACTGGAAGAAAAGTTGAGCTTTCAGATGCTATTTTTGCAATAGAGCCAAATGATCACGCTATTTATTTAGATGTAAAACAACATTTAGCAAATAGAAGACAAGGAACTCACAAAGCGAAAGAAAGAGCTGATATTTCGGGAAGTACTCGTAAGATAAAAAAGCAAAAAGGTACAGGTACTGCTCGTGCAGGAAGTATTAAATCTCCAATTTTTAGAGGAGGTGGTAGAGCTTTTGGTCCGAGACCGAAAAGTTATTCCTTTAAATTAAACAAAGGACTTAAGAAATTGGCAAGACTATCTGCTTTGTCAATTAAGGCAAAAGAAGACAATATAGTAGTGGTTGAAAAATTTAGTTTTGAGGCCCCAAAAACAAAAGAATTTATAAATATTTTGAAGTCATTTGAACTGGAAAATAAAAAATCTTTGTTTGTGTTGGATGGGTCAAATAAAAATGTATATTTGTCATCACGAAATTTGAAAAGAACTAATGTTGTAAACAGTTCACAGTTAAATACTTACAGTGTATTAAATGCGAACAAAATAATTATTTCTGAAGCGTGTTTAGAAGAAATTGAATCAAATTTTAGCAAATAATAGTCATGAGAATATTGATTAAACCTATTATTACGGAAAAGGCAACAGATCAAAGTGAGTTGAGTAACTGCTTTAGTTTTGTTGTGAAAAATACGGCTAATAAGATTGAAGTGAAAGAAGCAGTTGAAAGTGCTTATGGAGTATCTGTTAAGGCGGTTAGAACGATGAATTATCCTGTAAAACGTAAAACTAAATTTACGAAAAAAGGAGTAGTATCTGGTATGAAAGGCGCTTATAAAAAAGCAATTGTTCAATTAGCAGACGGAGAAAATATTGATTTTTACAGCAATATCTAAGATAATAAGATGGCATTAAGAAAATTAAAACCAGTAACCCCGGGTCAACGATTTAAAGTTGAAATCGATTTTGATGTTGTAACGACGGATAGACCAGAAAAGAGCTTATTGGCTCCTATTAAAAGATCGGGAGGTAGAAATAGTGAAGGTAAAATGACCATGCGATACATAGGTGGTGGTCATAAGAGAAGATACCGAATCATTGATTTCAAAAGAAATAAAGATGGAATTCCTGCGACGGTTAAAACAATTGAGTATGATCCTAATAGAACTGCATATATTGCACTGTTGCATTATACAGATGGTGAAAAGAGATATATAATTGCTCAAAATGGTTTGCAGGTTGGTCAGAAAATAGTATCAGGAGATAAGGTTGCACCAGAGATTGGAAATACAATGCTTTTGAGCAGTATTCCATTGGGTACCGTTATTTCTTGTATTGAATTAAGACCAGGACAAGGTGCTGTAATAGCAAGAAGTGCTGGATCATTTGCGCAGTTAATGGCAAGAGAAGGAAAATACGCAACCATTAAATTGCCTTCAGGTGAAATAAGATTGATCTTATTAACCTGTAAAGCAACAATTGGAGTGGTATCTAATTCAGATAATCAATTAACTGTATCCGGTAAAGCGGGTAGAAGCAGATGGTTAGGAAGAAGACCAAGAACTCGTCCGGTTGCAATGAACCCTGTTGATCATCCAATGGGTGGTGGTGAAGGTAGAGCTTCTGGTGGACATCCAAGATCGAGAAACGGAATACCGGCAAAAGGATTTAAAACTCGGTCAAAAACTAAAGCGAGCAATAAGCATATTATTGAACGTAGAAAAAAATAATTAGATAGAAAAGTATGGCACGTTCATTAAAAAAAGGACCTTATGTTTTTCATGCATTGGAAAAGAAAGTCCAAAAAAATATAGATTCAGGCAAAAAATCGGTTATCAAAACCTGGTCGAGAGCCTCAATGATAACACCAGATTTTGTTGGTCAAACTATAGGCGTTCATAATGGCCGTCAGTTTGTTCCGGTATATATTACCGAAAACATGGTAGGTCATAAATTAGGTGAATTTTCTCCTACACGTTCATTTAGAGGACATGCAGGTGCAAGAAATAAAGGTAAAAAGTAATAAGATATGGGAGTTCGAAAAAAATTAAGAGCAGATCGACTTAAAGAAGAGCGTAAAAGCACTTATGTTGCAAAACTCAATGGTTGTCCGACATCACCAAGAAAAATGCGTTTAGTTGCAGATTTAGTAAGGGGTGTTGAGGTAGAGAAAGCACTTCAGATATTAAAATTCAATCCTAAAGAAGCATCGATAAATCTTGAAAAGTTGATGTTATCTGCAATAGCAAACTGGCAGGCGAAAAATGAAGATGCAAATATTGAAGATGCTGGTTTATTTGTAAAAGAGATCTATGTTGATAGTGCAACTATGTTGAAAAGATTACGTACTGCACCACAGGGTAGAGCACATAGAATTAGAAAACGTTCAAATCATGTTACTATGATTTTAGGAACAAATAATTTAAGCAATTAGTAAAGAGCATGGGACAAAAGACAAATCCAATTGGAAATCGTTTAGGAATCATCAGAGGCTGGGAATCAAACTGGTATGGTGGTAATGATTACGGAGATAAAATTGCTGAAGACAGTAAAATCCGTAAGTATATTCATGCTCGATTATTTAAAGCAAGCGTATCGAGAGTAATTATTGAGCGTACTTTAAAACTTGTAACTGTTACTATCACTACTGCAAGACCAGGTATTATTATTGGGAAAGGCGGACAAGAGGTAGACAAGTTAAAAGAAGAGCTTAAAAAAATTACCGGTAAAGAGGTGCAAATCAATATTTTTGAAATTAAACGCCCAGAATTAGATGCAAAATTAGTAGCTGCTAGCATTGCCCGTCAAATTGAAAATAGAATTTCTTATAGACGTGCTATAAAAATGGGAATAGCTGCAACCATGCGTATGAATGCTGAGGGTATTAAAGTTCAAATTTCAGGTCGTTTGAATGGTGCAGAAATGGCACGTTCAGAAAGTTATAAAGAAGGAAGAATTCCTCTTTCAACTTTTAGAGCTGATATTGACTATGCATTAGAAGAGTCCAATACAACTTATGGTAAAATAGGAGTTAAAGTTTGGATTATGAAAGGTGAAGTTTATGGGAAGAGAGAATTATCTCCATTAATTGGTTTGTCTAAAAAAGGCGGCGGTGGCGGTAAAGGTCATGGAAGAAATAAACCTCATAGAAGATAAATTTTTTAAAATTTAAAAAATGTTACAACCAAAGAGAGTAAAATATCGTAAAGTACAGAAAGGGAAGGGCAATATGAATGGCAATTCTCAAAGAGGTCATAGACTTTCAAATGGTATGTTCGGTATTAAGTCATTAGAACAAAATCTACTTACGTCTCGTCAAATTGAAGCTGCACGTATTGCTGCGACAAGATATATGAAAAGACAAGGTAGTTTATGGATTAAAATATTTCCGGATAAGCCTATTACAAAGAAACCATTAGAGGTTCGTATGGGTAAAGGTAAAGGTGCCCCAGAATATTTTGTTGCAGTAGTAAAACCGGGAAGAATTATGTTTGAAGTTGGTGGTGTGTCTATTGAAGTAGCTAAAGAAGCATTGCGATTGGCTGCTCAAAAATTACCGGTAAAAACAAAGTTTGTTGTTGCAAGAGATTTTGACAACGCATAATATAAGGAAGAACACTTGAAACGAGCATGACAAAAGCTTATCGCTAAAGAGAATTAATCAATAGCGAACGTGACCGAAAAAAAAATAAGAGAGAACACATGAAACAATCGGAAATTAAAGAATTATCAGTGGAGGAGTTAATCGAGAAATTAACTGTAAACAAAAAAAATTATACTGATTTGAAACTTGCTCATGCAATTTCACCTTTAGAATCTCCAATGCAATTAAAAGCTGTTCGACGAACAGTAGCAAGAATTGCAACAGAATTAACTAAAAGAGAATTACAATAATTGTAATTGATTTGAAAAGATGGAAAAAAGAAATCTTAGAAAAGAAAGAATAGGAGTAGTTTCAAGTAGCAAAATGGAGAAATCTATTGTTGTTGCTGAGGTAAAACGAGTAAAGCATCCAATGTACGGAAAGTATGTATTAAATACGAAAAAGTATGTTGCACACGACGAGAACAATGATTGTAATGAGGGTGATACAGTAAAAATAATGGAAACTCGTCCGTTAAGTAAAACCAAATGTTGGAGGTTAGTAGAAATCTTAGAAAGAGCTAAATAATTATGTTACAACAAGAATCAAGATTA
>VAPL010347851.1_pt1 | contig 16219 bp, 13 predicted proteins | sample 3395061 | NCBI WGS metagenome assembly VAPL01 (sample SAMN08290444, study PRJNA428436) | hydrothermal vent metagenome | isolation source: Deep-sea hydrothermal vent chimney 2 | place: Pacific Ocean: Juan De Fuca Ridge | depth 2182 m m | reverse complement strand
GGCAGCAATTGGTCTAAATCTAGCGGAGATGACCATGAGTCCACGCACCATAGCCGCAGGCTTACTTCACGACACAATAGAGGACACGACCGTTACAGCTGACGACATTAAAAAGCAATTCGGTGAGGAAATTCTTTTCCTTGTTGAAGGAGTTACTAAACTAAGTTCTGTTCGATACCATGGCGCTGATCGACATAATGAAAGCCTGCGTAAGTTATTCGTTGCCACAAGTCAGGATATAAGGGTATTAATTATTAAACTTGTTGATCGATTGCACAATATGAAGACGCTGCAGTATGTGTCAAAAGAAAAACAGTTGCGCATCGCTCACGAAACACTCGAAATATATGTACCAATAGCGCACCGTCTTGGAATGGGTAGTATTCGTAAAGATTTAGAGGACTTGGCTTTTCCATATGTGTATCCAAAAGAAAGCAAACATATTTATAAACTACTTAAAGAAAGAAGTAGTGGCAAAGAAAAGCATTTACAAAAAACTCTTAAAACCATTAAAAAAGCTCTTGGCAAGGAAGGTTTTACTAATTTTAGAAGTGAGGAACGTATTAAAGGACACTATAGTTTGCATCGGAAACTTGAAAGAAAAAACTTTGATATATCAAAAATACATGACGTCTCAGCACTCCGTATTATTGTACCTACAGTAAGTGACTGTTACAAAGTCCTTGGGGTAGTTCATGGTATATGGAGACCTCTTCCAGGTAAAATTAAAGACTATATTGCATTTCCTAAACCAAACGGATATCAAAGTATTCATACCACTGTATTTACAGGAACAGAAGGAACTATTGAGATTCAGATTCGTACAGAACAAATGCATCACGAGGCACAATTTGGAATAGCTTCGCACATTTCATATAAAGCGAAAAGTCGCGGTGAAAAAAACATTGGCATAGATTGGATACGTCAATTTATTCCTAGTATAAACATTAGGACAAAAAAATATGGCGATACTTTAAAGGCTAAACAAAAAGCTAAAGAGGATATACCAAAATGGATTAAACAGGTTGCTGAAGAAGACATAAGTTCAACAGAATTAGAAAAAGAAGAGTACTTAAAAGAAATCAAAACTGACTTTTTCAGTCATCGTGTTTTTAGTTTTACGCCAAAAGGAGATGTGATTGATCTGCCCATAGATTCAAGTCCAATTGATTTTGCTTATGCTATACACTCCGATATAGGTAACCATGTTTCTGGGGCCCTAGTAAACGGTAAAATGGCGTCTCTTGATACTAAACTTCATAATGGCGATATAGTTGAAATACAGACAAAAGAAAAAAGTAAGCCTACAAGGAAGTGGTTAGACTTTGTGAAGACTACTCTGGCGAAACGCCATATTAGAGCAACTCTCACTTAAAACCATATAGAATAGATCTAAATAGAAAAATTCTTTACAGAATAAAGGTCTTCGTCATTCCCGTCGTCCTCTTTCTCGTTTTCTGAACGGTCGTCTAATGGCACATCTTCTATGGAATCAGTTTTTACTGTGTCAGTGGATAATATTTCTTTAGGTGTGTCAGAACTGTCTTGTGTTCCTTGGCCTTCGGGCACGATTCCTTCTCCGGAAGGAATCGTAAATGAAACAAGTCTTTCAATAAATTCTTCTTCTTTCTTTTCTTCAGTTTTTTCATCTTCACTAACAGTGCCATCGTGTGTTTTCGTAACTATTTCTCTATTTATTCTTTCAAGAATGCTGTGAAGATCATCCATAGTAAAGTAGTCAATGTGCACCTTTCCACCATCGTCACGTTGTTCTATCTGAACACGTGTACCAAGAGTATCTGTTAGTTGCTTTTCGAGCTCTATTACTTCTGGGTCAATTGCATATTTCTTTTTACGGACTCTGTCTTGCGCTATACGTTGTGCAATACTCTCTGCTTCTCGTACAGTAAGTTTCTTATACAAAATCTCTTTGAAGAGTGTGTGTTGTTCTTCATCTCTTCCTGTAAGCATTAAGATTGGCCTTGCATGACCTTCGGACATCTTTCCATCTAAAATAGCCTGCTGTACCTCGTCAGGCATATTAAGTAGTCTTATGGTATTTGAAACATATTCACGACTCTTTCCTACTTTCTTACCAACTTCTCCATGCTTTAAGCCAAACTTATCTACAAGCTGTTTAAATGCACGTGCTCTATCAATTGGATTGAGATCCTCTCGTTGAAGATTCTCAATAATTGCTAGTTCCAGCTTCATTTTGTCAGTCTCATTACTCGTCCTGATTATGACGGGGACTTGAGGAAGTCCTGCGATACAAGAAGCTCGCAAGCGTCGTTCTCCTGCTATAAGCTCGTACTCAGTAGATAGTCCACCGTCTTCCTTCTGAATCTCGTGGCGAGTAACGACAAGAGGTTGGAGTATTCCATATTGACGAATAGAGTCAGCAAGTTCTTCTAACTTACCAGCGTTAAACTCTTTACGTGGTTGAAATGGATTTGGTCGAACCTTTCCAACTTCTACCCAAAATATTGAATTGTTATAAAATTCTTCCATAATTAATTACCATTGTAACATTAAATTGTCTCTGGAATAAAATTACTGTACACTCTATTCATCGCTGGAGTGGTGGAATTGGTATACACGTACGACTCAAAATCGTATGCCGCAAGGCTTGAGGGTTCAAGTCCCTCCTCCAGCACTTTGTATAGAAAACTAAATATGGACTCAAAATCGTGTCTCGCAAGGGATGAGGGTTCGTCGAAGAAACTGTAAAAGCTGCTTTTTCAGGTTCAGGTTCAATTGCTGTAAATTCATCTTCTGGAGTTACAGAGGCAAGCCAAGAAGATGATTATGTAGAAGCCTCCGCCCAAGAAGCCAAAAAACTGCGCGACCAAATGCGTGAAGCGGGCGGTAATTGCTAATTATTTTTATGCAACGTCAAACGGCGACCCTCGCAGGTCGCCGTTTTTTCTTTTTTGATTAACTTCCCTCTTACTGTTGTTCTTTAAGATAATTAACCATTGTGTTTGCATCACTCACTTCAAAAGGATCTTCTTCATAATTGTCTGAGAGACCTTCTTCTATAAACATCTTTTTAATGACACTGTCGTCTACGAACATGCTGTATCTCCAAGAACGATCTCCAAATCCAAGATTGTCTTTCTTTACCATCATCTCCATACCACGAGTGAAATCACCATTGCCATCTGGGATTAATTTTACGTTTTCTACACCTTGAGCTATTCCCCACTGAAACATTACAAATGCATCATTTACTGAAAGACAATATACTTCATCCACCCCAAGTTCTTTGAGTTCATCATATAAAGTCTCGTATCCTGGCAAGTGAGTAGAAGAACACGTAGGAGTAAATGCTCCTGGAAGTGCAAACACTACAATTTTTTTACCTTTAAATAAGTCGTCACTTGAAACATCTTGCCACCTGAAAGGATTGCTTCCTTCGACACTCTCATCACGCACACGTGTCTTAAATACTACATCTGGGACCTTGTTCCCCTCCATTTTGCGATTATCCATGATATGTTATCTTTGATTATATTAATTATGTGCCATATTATACCATACAGTATTGACCACAAAGAATGACTATCAAAAAACCTAAAATAATAACGGTCGTAGGACCAACGTCTTCTGGAAAGAGCGACCTAGCTGTAGAAATAGCTAAAAAATTTAATGGCGAGGTTATTTCTGTTGACTCAAGGCAGGTATACAAAGGACTCAATATCGGTACTGGTAAAATCACAAAAACAGAAATGAAAAGAATCCCCCACCATCTACTTGATGTAGCAAATCCAAAAAAAGTATTTACAGCTTCTGATTTCGTCAAAGTTGGAAATAAGGCAATATTGGATATTTTAAAAAGAGACAAGGTTCCAGTTCTTGCTGGCGGAACAGGGTTTTATTTAAGTGCACTTTTAGGAGAGATTTCTCTTCCAAATGTACCACCAAATAAAAAACTAAGGACTTCCTTAGAAAAACTTTCAAACAAAGAACTGTTAGCTAAACTTAAAAAACTTGATCCAGAGCGTGCACAAGTAATAGACCAATACAATATTCCACAAATAATTCGCTCTATCGAAATAGCTAATGCTATAGGAAAAACTCCGAAAAGTACGTCTAAGTCTCCATATAAAGTCCTTAAAATCAGTATAGATGTAGATAAAATAGTTCTTGAAGAAAGAATTAATAAACGACTTATGTCTCGATTACGAAAAGGAATGTTAGCTGAAGCTACGCGACTTCATAAAAATGGTCTATCGTGGAAACGAATGGAGTCACTTGGACTTGAATATAGATACATGGCACGTCATCTTAAAGGAGAAATAACCAAAGATGAAATGATAGAAAGTCTAAAAATAAAAATTCGACAATACGCAAAACGTCAACGAACATGGTTCAAGAGAGGTAAAAAAATTAAATGGTTTAAACTGACTGAAATTAAGAAAATAGAGAAAGAAGTTTCAAAGTTCTTACATTAATAATGGCTTAAAAAAGGAAGCCCAGTCGCAATGCGACTGGGCTTAATTTATTTAAAGTACTGTTGCAAAATGGACTTTGACACAATATCTTCCTTTTTTTGAGAAGTCTATTGTAAAACGTTCTTCATCCGTATAATACATATTCACGTGTGCGTCTCGTGAAGTACTGAAAACTACATAACCAGGATCAACTAACTGTGTTTGCATTGAGTATTTGTAAAACAAGTACCCAAGTGCATTAGGAAACTCTTGAATTTCCCAAACTTTCCCAAGCATGAAATCTTTATTTGCATCACCGTTAACAGCATGGAATCTTGTTTTCATGATCACAACACTTCGCACATTCTCAGGGTCAGACTTCCTAAGTGAGGATAGCTCATCCCAGATAATTCGTGCCAGCTTACTTGAACAATCATTGAGATCTCGCATCTCTTTGGGTGAATAGTCGTCTTCAGTCTTGTCACCCATGAGTTGGTTCAGTAGTTCTTGTTCGAGTACTTTAAAGGAAGGAGGTATGAGCTGAGTAAATTCAGTGAACGGAAAGACGCTATAGATGTCGAGTCCTCCAGTATAACGGTTACATTGCACAAGAGATTTGCCGTTGCCAAGGTCAGGTCTTGCAACACCAAGATTAAATTCTGCTTCTGAAATCATGCTTTCACCATGCTTGCGAGCTCTTACGTAAACGTCTTTAATTTTTTTGTTCAACTTAATTGCAAGTGCAAAAACATCTGGGTCAAAATGATATAAACTGTCGTCGCTTGAACGATGGTCGTACAAAAAGAAGCGGCTTTCTTTCATAAGATCAAGAACTACTTGTAAAGCGTGCTCAGCTTGTGCTTCAGTAAATTCAAAATTGGTCATTGTGGTGTTCCTTTCATGGAGTACCAGTTTTTCAAAGATCAAAGGTGTCGCATTATGCGGTACCAAGTCTACCTTAACAAAAAATATTGAAAAGCACCATTTTAATGAAATAATGTTGGGAATCTGTTATTGCGGGCCCACGAGGGCTCGAACCTCGGTCGACGGTTTTGGAAACCGTTATTCTACCACTGAACTATAGGCCCAATATTTTACTAATAAACTACAAGTCACATTACTATAACGCAAAAACCACTTGTGAGCCAAGTGGTTTTTTATAGTAAAAATATGAAGTTTTTTACTTCTTGGCTTCTTTGTGAACCACCTGCTTTCTACACCACTTACAAAACTTCTTGAGCTCAATCTTTCGCTCAACTAGTTTCTTGTTTTTACTTGTCCAGTAATTAACTCTTTTGCAGTCCTGGCAATTCAGTTTTAATAGTCTATCTTGTGACATATGTTTTACTTATATATTCAATTTAACTCACACACTATATGCGATAATCTATACTAAGTCAATGAATTAAGGCTGTTTATATAAGATATTAAAAGGATGGCCCATATTCTTGTACACTACTATTTACTTTCACTGGTGATGTGTCCTTTATTAGAGTATTGGACTGTGTTGATGTTTGGGATGATGAAGTATTACAGTTAACGCCCTTGAGTACATCAGTAATCTTACCTACACCGTCTCCAGTTAAGGTTGTAAGTAGAACGTTTACCACTAACCATCCCGTAAGAATAATTATAATTCCTATAAATGCATTAGTGAATATACTCTTAGCGTTAGATATTCTCCCCGGATCACTCCCTCCAGTGAAATAAAGAAATCCTGCATATGCAAACAAAAGTGCAACAACCGCAAAGGATACTTTTATTATAAAATTGATAACGTTTTCAGCTAGTAATGCTAAGTGACACATATTACACTCTGGTCCATCGCACGGAACAAGTCCCCCTTGGGCATAGGAAATCTCTGGAGAGATAAAAAACACACCAAGCCCAGTAACCAATATAAAGGCGATAACGAGTATTATGGTTATGTTTTTCATAATGCATTTAATGATATATGTAAAATGTGGTGGTTACAAGGTGGATGAAGTGGTTAATATTTTCAAATCCTGCCTGGCGTGACAAACAAAATCACCCCATGCTTTCACATTGGGTGATTTTGTATTATTTATTTGGCGCAGGTTTCTAAGCTCACTGCGTTCACTAAGAACCTCCTGCCCTAGCTCGCGGTAACAATTTTTAAGGAAAAAGAAAAATCGTTACATCGCTCCGCTTCACAGAAACGTAAAAAACGAGGAACCAACCTCGTTTTTTTACATTTCTGTGCGCCGGGCAGGATTTGAACCTGCGTAGGGCTATGCCCGTCAGATTTACAGTCTGATGCGATTGACCACTCCGCCACCGACGCATTTGCACTCACTAGTCATTGAGTAGCAATTATACTACTACTTTTTGCTTCTTCGCGCGAGTACGCACAGGCGTACGTCGTGCTTTTGTTTGTTTTTTCTTTATATTAAATACAAATTCTCTTTCTGAAGGAAGGATTTCTTTAGTTTCATTTGTCTCTGTGTCCTTAAGATTTACTGAAATAGTTCCACCACCCATAACACCTCTAGAAACCATCATCCCCGCAATAGGAGTTAATATCTTTGATTGTATAAGTCGCTTAAGTGGTCGCGCACCGTACTGTGGGTTATATCCCTCTTTTGCTAGATATGAGAGTACCTCAGAGGATACATTTAGTTTGATTTCTTTATTAAGTAATCGCTCTTTTACAATATCTACTTGAATTTTTACGATGTCTTCTATTGCTTCTGGAGACAAAATATCGAATACTAAAATCTCATCGAGTCGGTTTAAGAACTCTGGCCTGAAATGATCTTTTAATTCTCGCAATACCTTTCCTTTGGTATCATCGTATTCTGTCTCATCTGTATCTCCGCTATTACTAAAACCAAACTTAGTCATATTATCAATATGTCGCGCGCCTATGTTTGATGTAAGTACAATAACTGTGTTTTTAAAGTTTACTTTGCGTCCCTTTGCGTCAGTTAAATGACCACTATCAAGAACTTGAAGTAAAATGTTAAACACTTCAGGATGTGCTTTCTCAATCTCATCGAAAAGTAATACGGAATATGGTCGATGTCGAACAAGCTCAGTTAGACTTCCCCCCTCTTCATGTCCAACATATCCTGGAGGAGCACCAATCATCTTTGATACCGAATGATTCTCCATATATTCAGACATATCAACTCGTATAAGAGCACTGTCGTCGTCAAAAAGGAATTGTGTTAAAGCTTTTGTTAATTCTGTCTTTCCTACCCCTGTTGGTCCAAGAAAAAGAAAAGAGCCAATAGGTCGATTAGGGTCTGAAATGCCAGCACGTGAGCGTTTTACTGCATCAGAAATAAGCTTAACGGCATTGTCTTGCCCAACTATGCGCTTTTTAAGCTCTTCTTCCATTCTACTCAATTTTTCTGCTTCTTCTTCTAACATCCTCTTCACTGGTATATGTGTCCACCTTGCTACCACGTCCGCAATATCTTCTTCTGAGACTTCTTCTTTTATTATTCTTCGTGAGCTTTGAAGCTTCTTGAGTCTCTTTGCTTTGGTAGCTAAGTCTTTTTTATGTCGTGGAATCTTCACATAACGAATCTCAGCAGCATGAGAAAGGTCAGCAACAGCTTCCGCGCTGTCTGCCTCTACTTTTAACTCATCGAGTTCTGTCTTTAGTATTTTTATATCATTTAAAACCTCTTTCTCATTTGTCCATTTTAGCTCTAACTCAGAAGTCTTTTCTTTTAAATTAGAAATTTCTTTTTCTATTTTCTTTGTTCGTTCCTTTGCTTTTTTATTTCCTGAGGCAGTTTCTTTCTTTAATGCTTCCTTCTCTATCTCAAGTCGTAATATTCTACGGTGAGCTTCCTCAAGCACTGGTGGTTTATTCTCAAGAGAAATACGAAGAGCAGAAGCAGCTTCGTCTATAAGGTCAACAGCTTTGTCCGGCAAAAACCTGTCAGAGATATATCTTGAACTTAAAGAAACTGCGGCGATAAGTGCATCGTCAGTAATACTAACTCCGTGGAATAGCTCATATCTTTCTTTTAATCCACGCAGTATCGCGATAGCATCTTCTTCCGAAGGCTCATTAACGTGCACAGGCTGAAAACGTCGAGTCAGCGCAGGGTCTCGCTCGATATGTTTTTGATATTCTTTAAGGGTCGTAGCACCGATAACACGTAAATCTCCACGTGCTAGGGCTGGTTTTAACATATTTGAGGCATCCATAGATCCTTCTGCTGCACCTGCTCCAACAAGGGTATGTATTTCATCTATAAAAAGAATTATGTCACCTTGGGCACGCTCTACTTCTTTCATAATATTTTTAAGGCGCTCTTCAAACTCTCCGCGATATTTTGTTCCAGCAATAAGCATGCCTAGATCAAGAGTGACTAACTCTTTTCCCTTTAGAGATTCTGGTACGTCCCCGCATGCCATTCGTTGTGCCAACCCTTCTGCAATAGCTGTCTTACCTACACCAGCTTCACCAATTAAGATAGGATTGTTTTTAGTTCTTCGTGAGAGAATCTGAATAACACGTGTGATTTCATTATCTCTCCCAATAACAGGGTCTAGTTTATTTTCTGACGCAAGCTTTGTGAGACTTCTTGTGTAGCGAGCAATAGCTCTATTTTGTTTTGGCGCCGTGGCATCGGTGTCGTCACTCTCTCGTAATTCATTAAAAATATTAAGTACTGAGTTTCTGTTGATTTGGAATTGTCCAAGTATGTTTTTTGTCTGTCCTGGATTGTCTATTATAGCTATTAATAGATGCTCAGTTGAAACAAACGAATCATTAAAACTCTCTGCGACTTTGTTTGCATCTTCAAGTACAGTGGCGAGCTCTGGCGTTAAATACAATTGATATGATGGGGACGAAAGTACTCCTCCTCCTTCACTGCCCTCAATAGCCTCTAAGAGTGCGTCTGTAAGTAAAATAGTATCTACCTCCATTCTCTCAAGAATAGAAAGGACCATGCTCTCTTCTTGAAACACGAGAGCAGTAAGAAGATGTAGTGGATTGATATGGTTTTGCCCACGCTCAATAGCCAGCTCATGAGCCTTTTTTATTGCATCTTTTGCTTTAGCTGTAAAATTATTAAATGGGGTCATAAAATTATTTATTAGAAAATATAGACGTAGTAGATTATACAGTAATTACTACCCTATTCTACCCCAACTACATTTGCTGCAAGCTCTATGATTTGAGACCGCACTGTTTGGATTGGAGTAAAGTCACCGACTCCATGTATGCGACTTTCTCTTGTACTTATACCAACAACTTCTCCAAATATATTAAGTATTACTCCCCCTTTTTCTATCTTACTACTACTTATATTTGTTTCTATTGCTGTAAGGACTGATATTGTTTTAGGCTCTTCTGTCGAACCTTCTGCTACCTCTAGAACCTCCTCCTTCTCATCAAGACCAGAGATTATTCCTAGTGCGATACTTGTCCTTTTAACACCACTAAGAGTAAGTGCTGTCTGTCCAAGTTTAAGATTATTTATGTTTCCGTATTTTATACTCCCAGGTACAACACCGTATTCTTTGGTAAAGGTGAGTTGTAGTAGTGCAGTTGATTTACTTAACGTACCCGCAACAACATCTCCAGATATTTCTTTACCGCTTGATAGCGTTACAGAATATAACCTATCTTGATTTAAGATTGAACTGTCTGTTGCCACTGCAACCACTCCATCTTTTGAAACAATCACTCCTACTCCAACATACACAGGGTCGTTTGCAGTTTTTTGGTAAATCTTTACAATCTTGTCTTTATTTTTCTCAATAGCTTGGATAACAAGGTCTTCCTCATTTACCACGATAGTTTTCTCAGTCTCTATTACTGTTGCTGTCTGAGTCTCGCCTGGAACAACCCTCTCGATAGTTCTTTCAACTACTCGATTTATTGTTTGAGTAACAACAGGTGAAGCTTCTTCAAGGAGAGTTACTGTCACTATACCAGTTGCGATTGACGTAACAAAACTCACAAGCAAAACAAGTAGTACAGTCTGTGATTTTGTAAGTCTTTCAATATCCATATGAGACTATGATACATAACCTTTTAGAACATGTCTATGTAAGTTTTTTACACAATATAAATAATCTATTACTCTAATTAAAGATTACCACTATAATCCAGCTTTGTCAAACTTATTCACTTCATCCACGAGTACCGAGATAACGTAATCAATATCTTTCTTTTTAACTCCCCTTCCAAAAGAAAACCTTATGGAACTTTTTGCCATTTTTATACCAAAACCTTCGTCTTTATAAAGGGAAGCTACTACGTATGAGTATTTTCCATTTCCATGTCCTAGACATGCGCTTTTAGTTGCCACAGCAATACCGTGCTCGTCCAGTGCAATCATTAAGTACTCATTATCAATTCCCGGAATTGATATATTTACATTATTTGGTGAGCGGAGTTTTGAGTCACCATTAAGTACAGCTTTTGGAATATGTTGTTTTAACTTCTCTAAAAAATATTTTTGTAATTCTGATATTTCTCTTACTTCCTTTTCTATATGTAGCACAGCTTCAACAAATGACTCTTTCATGCCAACAATAAGTGGTATATTCTCTGTACCAGGACGTAGTCCATGTTCCTGGTTTCCTCCTTTCATTATCGATTCAAGGTTTACACCTTTTCGTCTATATAAAAAACCGACACCCTTCGGTCCATAAACTTTCTGTCCATCTATTGTCATCAAATCAACATCTATATTCTTTGGTATACAGTCAAAATAAAGTGGGGCTTGACTAGCATCAGTGTGGAAAATTATCTTAGTGCCCATTTCTTTTTCGTGTGCTCGTATTTCTTTAGCTATTTCTTTAATTGGCTGAACTGTGCCTATTTCATTATTCACATACGATATAGAAACAAACAGCGTCTTTTTTCTCAAAATTGCTCGCACTGCTTTAGGGTCAATAACTCCATTCTCCTCAAAATCAACCATGTCCACCGACACGCCCTTGTCTCTAAAAAAAGTGAAGCAGTCAAGTACTGACGGATGCTCCGCTGAGCTTGTAACGATATGAATATCTTTTAACTCTCCACCTTCTTCAATCAATGCACTTATATGCCCTATAATAGCTAAATTATTTCCCTCTGTTCCACTTGATGTAAAAATTATTTCTTCTGGTGTGGTCTGGATTGAATCTGCAATACCTTTCCTACATTCATTTAGTACCCGCTTAGATATTTCCCCTTCTTTATGTAGCGCCCCTGCATTTCCAAAATGTATACTAAAGTACGGTTCCATTTTTTTAAGAAAACGTGGCTCAAGAGGTGTTGAAGCTGAATAATCTAAATATATTCTTCTCTCTTTAGAAGATGTCCAAGAAAAATAGTGTCGTAATTTGCTTATTAGGTTTTTCATTCACACTATTGTATACCCACACACTAGTATTGTCATGGTTCTAATGTGTGAGTACCTTTTGCAAAACAGTATGTAGAGTGTATAATGCCTATTTATAAAGCCTTTTGTGGCTTTGGGTCTTTAGTACATTAAAAGCGCCCCCACGTATAACCTCGATAATTTCACATGACAGCATTACTCTCAAATAATACTGAAATAGTAATATATGCGCTTATTGCAATTGCGCTTATATCTATCATATGGAATATTCGTATCGAGATTAAATTACGTCGACTTCTATCTGGTAGAGATGCTCGTAGCCTAGAAGACACCATAGTACATATAAAAGAAGGTCATGATGAGCTACACCAATTTAGAAAGGAGATAGGTCAATACCTTGAGCTTGTTGAGAAACGACTAACGCGAAGCGTTCAGGGTATAGAGACTATCCGATTTAATCCTTTTAAAGGTATGGGCTCTGGAGGCAACCAAAGCTTTTCTACAGTATTTTTAGATGAGTCAGGTAATGGTGTTGTGCTGTCAACATTACACGCGAGAGACAGAATGAGCTTCTTCTCAAAACCAATCGTTAATTTTACTTCTACACACGAGTTGACTGATGAAGAAAAAGAATCAATAGAAAAGGTGCGCTCTTCTATGAAAATTACGAACGTAAAGAAAAAATAGTGAGTGATAAAAAGTAAGAATGTATACAGACTTATGCGATTCCTCGCAAGGAATCGTGTCCGGAGACCGATCATCCTCGCAAGGAATCGTGTCTGATATCTCTCAAGATATCATGTCCGGAGATCGGAGACTAAAAAATATAATAATATGGATAAAGAAAACAAAACTAAGAGGGCTCCAGTTATTGTGGTTATGGGACATGTTGATCATGGGAAATCAGCGCTTCTTGACTATATCCGAAAGACCAATGTAGTAGAGGGTGAAGCTGGAGGTATAACGCAACACATTTCAGCATACGAAGTTGAACATAAAGACAAAGAAGGCACAGTGCAGAAAATTACTTTCCTTGATACCCCTGGACACGAATCATTCTCAAAGATGCGAGCACGTGGTAGCAAGGTTGCTGATATAGCAGTGTTAGTAGTTTCAGCAGAAGATGGAGTGAAGACTCAAACACTAGAAGCGTATAAAACTATTAAAGATAATGGTATTCCATTTATAATTGCTATCAATAAAATCGACAAACCAGAAGCAAATATTGAACGTACAAAGACGAGCTTACTTGGACATGAGATTTATCTTGAGGGGGCTGGTGGCGATATACCATGGGTAGCTATATCAGCAAAAGTAGGCACGGGTGTGGATGACCTCCTCGATATGATGCTCCTTGTGTCAGACATGGCAGAGCTTACTGGGGACATAAATAAAAAAGCAGAAGGTGTTGTACTAGAGTCTCACCGTGACAACAAAAAAGGAATATCTGCCACGCTACTTATTAAAGATGGATACATAAAGAAAGGAGATTTCATTCAATCAGGAGAAAGTGTGTCACCTGTTCGAATAATGGAAGACTTTACAGGTAAAAGCATTGCAGAGGCGCAGTTCTCTACCCCAATTAATATAATAGGGTTCAATGTCACACCAAAAGTTGGGGAATTATTTAATACTTATAATTCTAAAAAGGAAGCTGAGAAAGTAGCTCTGGCGTATAAAGAAGAAAACAAAAAGACTGAGAAGCAATCTGCACCAGTAACAATAGCTCGCGACAGCGAAATAAAATTAATACCAATAGCGCTCCGCGCAGATGTGCTTGGGTCAATTGAAGCAATAGAACATGAAATTAATAAAATATCACACGAGCGCGTAGAGATAAAGATAATACAAAGAAACGTTGGTACAGTAACAGAAGGAGATATAAAACTAGCTCTTGGTAGCCCCGACTTATTGATAATCGCTTTTAATGTAGGTACAGATAAAGCTGCTCTAGATCTCGCCACAAGAAACGGTATCAAAATACATTCGTTTGATATTATCTATAAGCTGGCTAAGTGGCTTGAAGAAGAAATAAAACAACAAGCCCCTAAAATAAACACTGAGGAGACAACTGGAAGTGCTACTCTTCTAAAAATATTTAGCAAAAACAAAGATAAGCAAGTAGTAGGCGGTAAGGTAAATACAGGATCCATTAAAGTTGGTAGTGTTGTTAATATAACCAGACGCGACAACCGCATAGGCACTGGAACTGTTATTGGACTACAACAACAAAAAGCCGCAACTAAGGAAGTTGAAGAAGGAAGCGAGTTTGGAGCACAAATAGATTCACGTATTGAATTAGCTCCAAACGACACCATTGAAAGCTTTATTATCGTTAAAAAGTAAGTTACTATTATGACTTACTACACTCGGATGCAGTTTGAGACACAAGTGAAAAATGGAAAAAGGCATATTATACATATGGCGTCTGACATTTTTCATGAAGTGACGAAGAAATGCGCCGAGTGCATAAGTCATAATTATGTCCGATAGAACTTTAAAGGTATCATTACTTGTTAAAGAAGCTGCTGCCGATTTTCTTAACAGGGAATCTAATCACACGTCACTTATTACCGTGACTAACGCAACAATTTCAAAAGACTTCAGTAATGCTACTGTATTTTTTACAGTTTTTCCTGATGATCAACAAGAACAAGTTCTTCATTTCACACGCAGGAAAAGAGCTGACTTTAAATCATATTTAAAGTCTCGCCTTCATTTAAGGAGAATACCCTTCGTTGATTTCAAAATAGACGAAGGAGAAAAACATCGCCAAAGAATCGATGAGATTTCACAGGAAGTAGAAGAATAATGTAGAAAGTTTAGTATAATAGAATACTGACCACGTGGCGAAGTAGTTAACGCAGCGGTTTGCAAAACCGCCATACGCGGGTGCAGATCCCGCCGTGGTCTCAAGTTAAAATATCTTGTCTTCAAACGACAAAAATATTTTTACGTAAATATGCCGGGATGGTGGAATTGGTATACACGCAACACTTAAAATGTTGTGGGCGTAAGCCCATGCGGGTTCAACTCCCGCTCCCGGCACAAAGAGAAATGAACCTCGTCTGAGAAGACGAGGTGATTTTCTTTTGTAGCCGGGAGCGGGAGTTGAAAGACGGAAGCGGTATACAAGATGCGTAGTGAAACGGAGCAGGCTTGTCGCTGAGTCGGGGTCGAGAGTACTTAGTGCATAGCACTTAGTAACTCGTGACCAACTCCCGCTTCTAATAGAAAAACAAATTTGTTTTGTAACCTTTTTCTGTTACTATAACTCTTGTTATATTACACAACATCCGCCTATAGCTCAGTTGGTAGAGCAACCGCCTCTTAAGCGGTGGGTCGCAGGTTCGAGTCCTGCTGGGCGGACAATGAAATAAAATACTCCCATTTTTGTGGGAGTATTTTATTTCATTTCTTCTACACTGGACTCGAAAGACGGAAGCCCGCGTGCCAAAGCACGAGAGAGGGCTGAGTCGGGGTCGAGAACACTTAATATTTCAGGAATACCTGGACTAAAATATTTAGTGATTCGTGACCGAGTCCTGCTGGGCGGACACGCGCAAAACAAAATACGCTATACCTATGGCGTATTTTGCTTTAACAAGCAAACTGCTTTGCTTGTGGAGCTTGTCCGAGACGGAGCAATGTTTTGTTGCCTGTTTTTCCTAAGACAACAAAACCGCGAGCCCAGACCAAAAGCACTTAGTAGATTTCAAGCGAAGCGAAAAAATCTATTTAGTGACTTGTGGTGACTAAGTGATAAAATAAGGTTTGCGAATTTAGAAACCTGCGCCGAGTCCTTTAAATTAACAACTTGTGATGACGAGGTACACTGCTTTTTGTATGTACTCGTGTCTGAGACGGAGTGATATTTTGGTACGATGCATCGCTCGGAATAAATCAAACAAACACCACTTGAAACAAAATCAATACTAAACTATACTAGTGGACACATATTAATGTGCGAGTGGTGAAATTGGTAGGACAAACAGTGTTTAAACACTGTTTGTCCCCGTCGAGTGAGGAAATGTTCGTTATAAAAAATTGATAGTGTGCGCGAGTGGCGAAATTGGTAGACGCGCTAGTCTTAGGAACTAGTGGGGCAACCCATGGAGGTTCAAGTCCTCTCTCGCGCACAGTGTCTATTTTTTATAGAACATAGTAAAAGGTATCGCAAGATGTGGAGGTTCAAGTCCTCTCTCGCGCACATAAAACAAAAAACACCTAGCTTACACTAGGTGTTTTTTGTTTCACGAACTTAAAAAGAAACATTATCATTATAATGAGAATAAAAGTTACCACCTCCACTTCCTCTCCTCTCTATCACACCTGGTATAATCACATTTTGATCCTGTACACTAAAAGTAGATTGGAGCATTCTAATCAATCCCCAAATTGAAACCATTACAAAAAGAGCAATAATTCCATATATCATAATGTCTCGCCCTTCGGATT
>VAPL010112553.1_pt1 | contig 16223 bp, 15 predicted proteins | sample 3395061 | NCBI WGS metagenome assembly VAPL01 (sample SAMN08290444, study PRJNA428436) | hydrothermal vent metagenome | isolation source: Deep-sea hydrothermal vent chimney 2 | place: Pacific Ocean: Juan De Fuca Ridge | depth 2182 m m | reverse complement strand
TAATTGATGCCGCACTTGCGCACGAAATCAATGCCAGCCTGATCATCCACCATTTCGGCGATGGTCTCGATGCCCAGGTTTTTGCACAAGGTCGCCATGCTTTCCAAAAGAGCCTTGCCGCGCAAGGCGCGCTGGGCGTCCTTGACCACAGGGCCGTCCAGCTTGACCACATCCACTTCAAGGCGCATCAAATAGCCGAAACTGGCCGCACCGGCGCCAAAATCGTCCAGACACACCTTGTAGTTGTCCGCGCGTAAACGCTGAATAAAAGCGTTGGCGCGATCCAAATCCTTCATTTTTGCCGATTCCGTGATTTCGAACAAAAGCCGCCCTTGCGCCCATTCGTTCTCGGCGAGCTTGTGGCGGAGCCCGTCGATATACCAATCCGAGGCCACAGACTGGCCGGAGATATTAACCGCGACCGAGAGCGGGCTGTTGCGCGGAATGGAATTGAGAAATTCCAGACTTTTATCCACCACCGCCAAATCAAACTCGGGAATGAGCCCCGTTTCCTCGGCCATGGTGATGATCTCAAACGGCGAGACTCCTTCTTGAAAACGAGTCAGAGCCTCATAATGGTGGATTTCACCCGTACGGACGTCAACGATGGGATGAAACACCAAATGAAAGGCGCGGTTGGCTACTGTGGTCTTGAATGTGGAGACCTTATTCGCCGCATCCTTGACCAGACTGGAAAGGTTGGAGGACAGCTCATGAAGGTTGAACCCCCCCCCCGTATCATCTTCCTTGAAACGATTGATGGCGTAAACAAGACCGTTGGCCAGATCCTCTTGGGAAATATTTTCGGCATCGACATTCAGCGTCGCCGCCTTGATATCGACGCCCTTTTTGGCAGGGTCGTAATCGCGTGCGACTTCGGCAAGCTGGGTTTCCAGACGATGGACATCCAGGCCCTGGTCATGGACCAGACCGAATTTTCCTTCCTCCAATTGCGCCGCACTATCGCCATCGATGGAATTGGCGCGCAGGTAAACGCCAAGGGTTTTGCTCAAATCCGCTTGTTGTTTCTCATTCAGGCGGCCCTTCAGTTCCTTAATGCCCGCCATATCGATCAAGGTCAGTTGGTTGTCCTTGAGCGCATCACCATCAGCGATCTTGAGCTTGCCGCCCAAAACGTCGGCGAAGGAGGTTGCGTCATACAGGTTGCTGTCGCCGGCACGTTGATGGCCGCCCGCCATCAGGCCTCCACTGGCCTGGCGCGATACCCGCATGGCAAGGAAGTAGTGGTTGTCCATTTCTTTCAGAAAATAACCCGCAAAACCGATCGGCAGCGCCCGTTTCATCTTGCCTTGAAAGCGGATATCGACATCTTCGATGCGACCTTGGCGTTTCGCTACGTTCAGAAGGCTTCGCATAAGGCCTATGTCATCGGGATGAACGACCTCTTCCAGCTTGCGGCCACGCATCTTTTCTTGCGGAATACCGGCCAGTCCCTGCCACGGTCCACCGGCGAAAACGATGGTCTCGTTCGTATCCACTTCCAACAGAAAATCCGCCCAGCAAAAAGCGAGCGCCACGAACCGGTCACGCTCGGACTTTAAATTTTCCTGGCCGGGCGGCGCAGGACGGAGCGTCGAGGGAAAAGCGCCTGTCTGCATTTAACGTCCCCCCCCCATAACCAAGGTAGAGATTTTTGCATGTGTCAGTTGCACCGTAGCACTCTGCAAGACATATTCGCAGGACATTTCGCAGGACATTTCGCAGGACATTATGGGCGAACGCACTGCGCCGCGAATTGACTTTTGCTCGGACACGGCCCATCTAGAAATATGACATCGCCAAGCCCCTTGCAAACCGCCTCTACACCGTCTCCCTCGGGAACGCCGTCTTTGCCGGCGGACACGCACGCTTTGCTGTCCGACACGCACACATGGGTATTCGATCTGGACAATACGCTTTACAGCGTCGAAGCCGATCAATCTCGCCATATTGACACCCGTATCAGAGACTATCTCGCTCAAGCTCTCAATGTGGGCCTTGAAGAAGCCCATTGCATCCAAAAAGATTATTTTCGCAAATACGGCACGACCTTGCGCGGCATGATGCTCAACCACGCCACGGAACCTCAGGCGTACCTCGACTTCGTCCATGATTTCGACGTCACAACCATTCCGACCTCGGCGGGACTGGACGCCGCGCTGACGCGCCTGCGCGGGCGCAAGGTGATCTTCACCAATGCCGATCTGGCGCACGCCCAGCGTATTTTAAAGCGCCTCGGAATCGTGCATCATTTCGCGGGCGTCTTTGATATCTTCGCCGCCGACTTTGTCCCCAAACCCGCACGTGTTACCTATGACAAAATGATCGAGCACTTTGCCATCGACCCCCACCGTGCGGTGATGGTCGAAGATATCGCACGCAATCTAGAGCCGGCGGCACAACTCGGCATGGTCACGGTGTGGTTGCGCAGCGCTACGCCGTGCGCCATCGCCGGCGCGCAACCAGACGGCCCCCACGTGGATTACGAGATCGACGATTTGACGGCCTGGCTGCAGGCGCTGTAGGGTTGTAGGGCTGTAGGGCTGGACAGCGTGCGTCGCACACCGTATGTTCCGGGAAATTTTGCTCCCGTTTTCAACATGCGAGTTCCGCCACCATGAGTTACTCCGATTTAGAAACCACCATCGACGCCGCCTGGGATCGCCGCGACGCCATCACCGTGGAGACGACCGGCGAAGTCCGCGAGGCCGTGGAAGAGGTTCTGAACCTGCTGGATTGCGGCCAGGTTCGCGTCGCGGAACAACGCGGCGTCGGGGAGTGGAAAGTCAACCAGTGGCTGAAGAAAGCCGTGCTCTTGTCCTTTCGTCTCAACGACATGGGGATGATCGAAAACGGCCCCGGCGGCGCCCACTGGTTCGATAAGGTGGATAGCAAGTTCAAGAATTGGGACGATGCGCGCTTTCGCGCTTCCGGGATTCGCGCGGTGCCCAACTGCGTGGCACGGCGTGGCGCCTATATCGCACCCGGCGTCGTCCTTATGCCCAGCTTCGTGAATTTAGGCGCCTATGTCGATAGCGGCACCATGGTGGACGGCTGGTCCACGGTGGGCTCATGCGCCCAGATCGGCAAGAACGTGCACCTGTCCGGCGGGGCCGGGATCGGCGGGGTACTGGAACCATTGCAGGCCAATCCCACCATCGTCGAGGACAACTGTTTCATCGGCGCGCGCGCCGAGGTGGCCGAAGGCGTGATCGTCGAGGAGGGTTCGGTACTGGGCATGGGCGTATTCATTTCCGCATCGACCAAGGTCATCGACCGCGCCACCGGTGAAATCTTCTACGGTCGCGTGCCGGCGTATTCGGTGGTGGTGTCAGGTTCCCTGCCCAGCCATCGCACCATGCCCAACGGCGAGCCCGCGCCGAACCTGTATTGTGCGGTAATCGTCAAGCGCGTGGATGAAAAAACCCGCGCCAAGACCGGCATCAACGAGCTTCTGCGCGACTAGACGAGATGGCGATCCTCGACCCCGTTGAACTGACGCAAGCCCTGATCCGCTGTGTGTCCGTCACGCCGCACGACGGCGGCGCACTCAAAATTCTGGAAGACGCGCTGAAACCGCTGGGGTTCTTGTGTCATCGCCTGCCTTTCAGCGCGCCGGGGACGGCGGACGTGGACAACCTTTATGCCCGACGCGGCACTCAAGGGCCGAACCTTTGCTTCGCCGGACACACCGACGTGGTCCCGCCCGGCGATGAGGCCGCATGGACCCATCCCCCCTTCGGCGCAGAAATTCACGACGACGTCCTCTTTGGACGCGGCGCGGTGGATATGAAGACCGGCATTGCCGCCTTTGTCGCCGCCACGTCGCGGTTTCTTGATGAACGCGGCGATGATTTTCAAGGCTCGCTTTCTTTTCTCATCACCGGCGACGAAGAAGGACCCGCCACCAACGGCACCGTAAAGGTCCTCGAATGGATGCGCGAACACGGCGAAGTCATGGATGCATGCATCGTCGGTGAACCCACCAACACGACCACCCTTGGCGAAACCATCAAGATCGGGCGCCGCGGCTCGCTGAACGGTTTGATCACCCAACACGGCACACAAGGCCATGTCGCCTATCCGCAACTGGCCGACAACCCGGTGCCGAGACTGATCGAACGGCTGCATACACTCATCAACACACCGCTGGACCAGGGAACGGCGCATTTCCAACCTTCCCACCTGGAAGTCACCACCTTCGATGTGGGCAATCCGGCGACCAACGTGATCCCCCGCACGGCACGGGCAGGTTTCAACATACGCTTCAACGATCTCCACACCCCGGACAGTTTGAAAGCTTGGTTGCACAAGCTGATGGATGGGGCCGCCGACCATTTGGACCTGGACATTGAAGTCTCGGGCGAAGCGTTTCTCACACCACCGGGACGCTTGACGAAAATCATGAGCACGGCCATCTCGTGCGTAACGGGATTGACGCCGGAACTCAGCACCTCGGGCGGCACCTCGGATGCCCGGTTCATTAAAAACCACTGTCCGGTTGCGGAATTCGGTCTGATGAACGCCACCGCGCATAAGGTTGACGAATGCGCGCATGTGCACGACATCCGCAGCGTGAGCGACATTTATTTGGAGATGATCCGGGGCTACTTCACGACCTCATAATGAGGTCATCTTCAACGCATTACGTCCCTTTTGTGAAGCCCTGCACGGTCAAAGCATGTCCTTAAACGTGCAAAAACAATATGTGTTTCAATTACTTGGCACATGAAAACTTTTCCTGTTTTTCCCTCTGCACGGAAAAGGGTATGATGTCTGCGCGCATAACAAAATTTTAATTATAGGGGAGCGCATCATGCAGATTTATGACGCCATAGAAGGCGGCGCCACGCCGATCTCTTCGCCTGACGATCTTGGCGAAGACTTTCAACGGATGAACGACGCCAACGAGCAGATCAAGGAACTGGCTGAAACGGCCGACGGTGTTTCATTGGAAGCCGCAAATCAAACCCATGAAGCCATCATGACCATCGAAGGTGCCGGTGAAAATATCAAGGAACTGCTGGAATCCGTCAGGTCCATCGAAAATCGTCTCGAAGACCTGACAGCCGCGCTGGGAAGAGTCAGTCGCGTCGCGGAAAATATTGAAGCCATCGCCAAACAGACCAACCTGCTGGCCTTGAACGCGACCATCGAAGCGGCGCGCGCAGGCTCTGCGGGCAAAGGGTTCGCGGTCGTCGCGGGAGAAGTCAAAAACCTTTCCCAGGAAACCAGCAATGCCACCCAGGAAATCACCGAAACCGTAACCGAACTGGAAACGCAGATTTCAAATCTGACGGAAGCGAGCAAAGCCAGTCACGCCAATGCCCTGACGGTCAGTACGGATACGGAGAATGTCGCCGAAGCCGTCGATGACCTGGATACCATTTTCAGTTTGCTGCAAACCCATGTGTCGGAAATCAAAACCGTATCCGACGGCAATCTTGCGATTTGTGCGCGGATATCTTCTCGCCTAAGCAAAAACATTTCGGGGCACGGAATGATCACGCACGACGCCGCCGAATAATCTACTTTGGGACGCCCCCGATTTCAATCGGATGAATCGTAGGCAACGTGCATGAGATACAAGCCATCCGGCGGCGCGGTGGGCCCACCGGCGGCGCGGTCTTTGGCTTGCAAGGCACGGCGCACGTCGTCGCGTGTCCATTTACCTTCGCCGACCCGCTTTAAGGTTCCTGCAAAATTGCGCACCTGGTGGTGCAAGAAGGACCGGGCGCGGACTTCAATATGGATTTCTTCACCCCTGCGCGCCACCGTCAGTTCGCTCAACGTCTTAACCGGAGAACGGGCCTGACACTGGCTGGCGCGAAAGGTGGTGAAATCGTGCTTGCCGATAAGAACCTGGGCCGCATCGTGCATGGCCGCCGCATCAAGGGGTGTGGGCACCCACCACACATGGCCACGCTCTAGCGCCGGACGGGCGCGGCGGTTCAAAATACGAAACAGGTAGCTTCTTTGTGTCGCGCTGAAACGCGCATGGAAGGCGTCGTCCTTGATTTCAGCATCAAGCACGCTGAGCGGATACGCTTTGGCGTGGAAATTAATCGCATCGCGCACGGTCTTGACCGTAATATCGTCGCGCCGCAAATCGAAGTGCGCCACCTGGCCGCGGGCATGAACCCCCGCGTCGGTACGCCCTGCACCGTGAACCCTGACGGTTTCACCACAAAAGGCCTCGATGGCGTTTTCAAGCACTTCCTGCACGCTGAGGGCGGAATTCTGGCGTTGCCAGCCGGCGAACGGTCCGCCGTCATACTCGATGGTGATTTTGTAACGTTTCATGGTGGGCCGATCACTTCAGCACGCTGCCGCGGACAATTGGATTGCCGTTCAAAAACGCCGGCGCATCGACCGGGCCACGACCGGCGCGTTGCAGACGTTCAAGGCGCAATGCACCTTGGCCGCACGCCACCAGAAGCTTGTCGTCCAGCGTCTTCCCGGGGGCACCGGCACCATCTTGGACCCCGGCAGCTAGAACACGCACCCGCTGTGCGTTCCATTCGAACCACATCAACGGAAAAAATCCCCGCACCCGTGCGGCGATCTCGGTGGCCGAACACGCCCAGTCGATACGGGTTTCCCCCTTGTCTATTTTTTTTGCATAGCATACACCATGCTCAGGTTGGGGCGTAAAAACAAGGGTTCGCGCCACGGCCCCCGCCAGCACGTCGACGATCAAACGAGCCCCCAAAACCGCCAGCACGTCGTGCAGCTGCGGGGCGTTCATCGTAGCCGGTATCGGGACTTGCGCCGACAACACCATCTCACCGGTGTCCAGGCCTTCATCCATGCGCATGATGGTAACGCCGGAGGTCTCGTCCCCGGCCGCGATCGCGCGCTGGATCGGCGCCGCACCGCGCCAACGCGGCAACAAGGACGCGTGGATGTTAAAGCACCCCAACGCGGGCGCATCCAAAACAGCCTTGGGAAGAATCAAGCCATACGCCACCACCACGGCGGCGGCGGCGCGCAAATCCGCGAAGGCCTTTTGTTCATCGTCGTCCTTTAGCGATACCGGCGTTCGCACTTCCAAGCCGTGCTTTTCGGCAAAAGCGTGCACAGGCGAAGGCCGCAGCTTTTGTCCACGTCCGGCCTTGCGCGGCGGCTGGGAATAGACGCACACCACATCGTGCCCAGCTTCCAAAAGCGCTTTCAACGCCACCACGGAAAAATCCGGCGTTCCCATGAAGACGAGTTTCAATTTTTCGCTGTGATCCATTTATACCGTCAGCGGTCTTCCACGGCGCGTTTTTTGCAGTTTACGCAAAATCATATTGCGTTTGAGACTGGACATATGATCGACGAACAAGGTGCCGACCAGATGGTCCATTTCATGTTGCACGCACACGGCCACCAGGCCGTCGGCGTCCAACTCGCGTACATCGTTGTGATAATCGAGATAGCGCACCTTAACCGCCCGGGGCCGCAGCACATCACCATAATAATCCGGCAGCGACAGGCAACCTTCTTCGCGCAGTTCTTCATCCTCGGACGCCCACACGATCTGCGGATCGGCCATGAAAATGGGCTGAGGGTCTTCGTCCTTGGCCGACATATCCATCACCAGGACACACTTTTTCACCCCCACCTGAGGTGCCGCCAGACCGATGCCATTGGCCTCGGACATGGTGCCCAGCATATGGTCCATCAGTTTGCGCACCTCATCATCCACGCAACCGACGGTTTCAGCCCTGATTTTGAGGCGTGGATCGGGAGCGATGATAATCGACAACACACTCATGTAACCAGTCCTCCCTCAACGGCGCGCATATGCAAATGCGTGAGGACTTAAGGCCTCGGCGCGCCGGCGTCAAGAAAGGTTTTGACGCCAAACGGTCACGCCATTGCCTTTACACCGTTCATAGGGCACAGTCGGCGCCATGGAAGCCTCTCCCCTTTCCGCCGTTTTAATCATTGTCGGCTTGATTCTGATCACCATGCTGGGGATGATCCTCCTGCGGCGCAGGGAACAGCAAACGGACGGCCTCGCCCAGCAGCTGACCCAAAATCAAGCCGAACTGGCGATGCGGCTGCAAGTCATGAGCGAAGCCCAGGCGCAACTCAGCCGTTCCATGGAAGAACGCCTCGAAGCCGTCTCGAAGCGTTTGGGCGACGGTTTGAACGAGCACGGGCAACGCACCGGTGACGTAATCAAACAGGTTCACGAGCGCCTGGCCGTCATTGACGCGGCGCAAAAAAATCTGACGGAACTTTCCGATCAGGTGGTCAACCTCCAGGCTCTGTTTTCCAATAAACAGTCGCGCGGCGCGTTCGGGGAAATTCAACTCAACGCGATCGTGAAGGACTTTTTGCCATCCAACGTTTACGACTTTCAGGCTTCCCTTAGTAATGGCCGGCGTCCCGACTGCCTTTTGAAACTGCCCAATCCCCCCGGCTCCATCGCTATAGACGCCAAATTTCCCCTGGAAAGCTACCGCGCTTTGCATGAGGCCCGTGACGCGGCAGCCCATGAACGTGCCGCAAAACAATTCGCGGCGGACGTGAAAAAACACATCAAGGACATCTCCGAAAAATACATCGTTCCTGATGAAACCACCGACAGCGCCTTGATGTTCCTGCCCTCAGAGGCGGTGTTCGCGGAACTGCATGCCAACTTCATCAACGTCGTCGAGGAAAGCCATCGCCGTCGGGTGTGGGTGGTGTCACCCAACACCTTGATGGCGTTTTTAAATTCAATGCGCGCACTGCTCAAGGACGTGCACATGCGTGAACAGGCGGGGCTCATCCAAAGCGAAGTCGTAAAACTAATGAGAAATATCGAGCTGTTGGATGAACGTGTCGCGAAACTGCGCAAGAATTTCGATACGGCGAACAAGACGATCGGAGAAATCCAGATCTCTTCCGGTCGGATTAAATCCGACGTCGTGCGCGTGGAAAAAATTCAGTTGGATGACCCCGACGCGCACAAACACATCAAGCAATCCTGATACCTTTTACCGGCGGTGCTAAAAAAAGAAAAACCGCACTGTCCCCGGGCATGGGACAGTGCGGTTCATGTGGAACGCCATCCGGAGGGGGTGAGTAGTAGGATGACATTCCGTCCACCCAACTTCAACCAGGACCCCCCGGAACGGGAAGAAGTTATTGGGAATGGAAGCAACAAGGCTCACGTCTTGATTGCTCACAATGGTTGTACCATATACATGATTATCCCGTAAATAGAAAAACGCCTATAATTGTGTTACGCTTTCATAACGCAATTATAGGAGGCACACCGCAACAACCTGCGTGTTTTTTCGACTCAATCCAGAACCTTAAGAGACTGCACCGCAATATTTTCAAGCATTTGCGCAGATGCGCCGGCGCGTGCCATCACATTCAGGCCATGTGCGGCCGCAAGAAAAAATTGCGCAATGGCGCGCGGCGTACTGGTGGATGTGATTTCACCTTGTTCCTGGGCGCACGCGACAACACGGACGAAGACCTGCTCCATCTCCACCAAAGACTGACAAAATTGTCTGGACATGGCGTCACTGCAACCATAAAAGCCCGCTGCGGTATTGGTGAACAGGCAACCCTTATGGTCCTTGTCGGCTTGCGCGCGGCGCACCAGCGCCATCATGAATTCCACAAGCAAAGCACGCGCTCCGTCTACGTGCGCCCCCTCTTCAACGGCGTCGTACAATGCCTTTGTCGGCGAAATTTCAAAGTACAGCGCCATCACCTCGGCGAACAAGGCGGCCTTGTCGCCAAAGGAATTATACAAGCTGCCACGGTTGAGGCTCGTCGCCTCAACCAGATCCTGGATGGAAGCACCGTGGTAGCCCTTTTTCCAGAAAACATCGAGGGCCTGATGCAAGACCGTGTCGCGGTCAAACTGCAAGGGTCGAGGCATCGCGGGTAGAATCCAGGGGGTGTTTTTTAACCGATGGTTTAAGGATACACGTTCTTTTCAGCACAATTCAAGCGTTTCGCCACGAGCGCCTTGAGCTTCTCATTCTCGCTATCCGATTTTAACTGGCCGCACGCCGCCATGATATCGCGCCCGCGTGGATGGCGAATGGGTGCGGAAAAACCGGCATCGTTTAAAATGCGCGAAAAGCGGTGAACGGCGTTGTTCGAGGAACATTCATAACGTGTTCCGGGCCAAGGATTGAATGGGATCAAGTTGAACTTGGCGGGAATTTCGTAGCGCCGCATGAGGCGCGCCAAGGTGTTTGCATCCTCAGCGCTGTCGTTGACATCCTTGAGCATCACATATTCCATGGTAATACGCCGCGCGTTGCGGGCGCCGGGATAAGCTGCACAAGCCGCGAGCAACGCCGCCAGAGGGTATTTCCTGTTGATCGGCACCAAAACATCGCGCAACGCATCGTTGCTGGCGTGCAAACTGATGGCCAGATCGACGTTGATTTCTTCACCGCAGCGTTTCATCAACGGCACCACGCCCGACGTCGAAAGCGTGATGCGGCGTTTGGAAATCGCGATACCTTCACCGTCCATAATGATGGTGAGCGCCTTTTTGACATTCTCAAAATTCATCAACGGCTCGCCCATACCCATCATGACGACGTTCGTAAGCACACGCCCATCGCGCCCCGCTGGCCATTCGGACAATTGATCGCGCGCCACCAGTAGCTGTCCCACGATTTCAGCCACGCTCAGGTTGCGCACCAAACGCTGCGTGCCGGTGTTGCAAAAATCGCAATTCAAAGTGCATCCAACCTGGGAAGAGATACACAGCGCCCCACGATCGTCTTCGGGAATGAAAACACTTTCGATTTCGTTGCCATCTTCCAAACGCAACAGCCATTTGCGTGATCCGTCGACGCTCTGCGGCGCCTGCACGATTTCTGCGCGCCCAACATAAAAGCGTGCGCTCAGTTTATCGCGAAAAGGCTTGCCAAGGTTCGTCATGCGCGCGAAATCCGTTTCGCCGCGATGGTAGATCCAATGCCAAAGCTGTTTAGCACGAAAAGGCTTTTCACCAATTTCATGCAAGACCTGGACAAGGCCGTCGCGATCAAAGCCGATCAGGTTGGTACGTTGTGCGTTCATGGTGGCCCTCATATAATGATGTTTAAGGGCTTTCGCAAAGAAATCCGCCGCATACAGCGATCTACTTTACACCGCATGCGCGGTTGATGGCGTTCATCGCAGCGCTGAAGCCTTTCAAGGAATAGATATCGGTCGTCCGTGTGCCACGCGACGACGTCCCCTTAACCGTCATCGTCATACCCGCACGCATGGCGCGGACGAGTTTGTGATCGTCGGCAACATCGCGGGTCCAAGCGTATCCGCCTTGGGTGAACAATTGGAAAATTTTGCCCCCGTTAATGCTCAACGTGACCAAACTTCCCCTTTTATAGGTATAGCCGGCCTGGATGCTGACCTCCCCGATGCGGCCTTCCGCAGGGCGATGGGAAACGACGGCGTTGATCGTCCCGCGGCGGGTGTATTTACCCATGGATTTCTGCGGTTTGGACGAAATCAGGCACACGCGGTAGCCCTTTTCCTTTTCCTTGGCGGCGACCCAAGCACCATGTTCGGAAATCACAGCGGCGTGCGCGACGCCCACCGGGATCAGGATCGAAACATCCGATGCAAAGAGAACAAGACCAGCAAGGAGAAATAAGCGATGTATGGACATGAACGGTACTTTAACAGAAAAACCTAATCAGAGACTTAACGCAGAATATATAATTATCAGCATCGGACCTCCCCTTCAAAGGTCTTGTCAAACGGGGATTTTACTGTAAAGATTTGTTATGGTCGAACTCTGGCCGTAAAACCTTAAGATGAAATTCCACTCGCTACAGCGGCCCTAAAGTTGTAGTCCGTCGTACCTTGCGGATAGTTAAGGTGCGCACGTGTTTACCTAGGGTCTTGCTCCATGGGCGCTCCGGGTCCCGTCCGGTTCGCGTGCGCTCGAACAATCAGGGAGGATGTTTATGATTAAAAAATTGATGTCGTTTGTCGTTTTAGGTGCGGCCTTGTTTGCCGGCTTCGCCACCACGCCGGCGCAAGCGAAGGGTGACGGTTACCAGCACCATGTGGTGATGCAGGTTAACGAAAACAAAAAACCGCTGATGAACCAGACGCTGACCCTGGCGGCAAAACTGAGCAAGCACTACGCGACGTTAGGCCAAAAAGTGCGCATTGAGATCGTCGCTTTCGGCCCCGGCCTGACCATGCTGCGTTCAGACAAATCACCGGTGAAAGAACGTCTGGCATCCTACACCATGGAACATCCGAACGTCACCTTCGCCGCCTGCGGTGAAACCATCAAAGCGCTCACCAAAAGAACGGGCAAGGTTCCGCCGATCATCAAATCGGATCAAATCAAAATCGTCCCCGGCGGATTTGCGCAGATCGTCATGCGCCAGGAACAAGGTTGGAGCTACCTCCGTCCGTAAAAGACAACGAACCATTCGATATCTTGAACAAACGGGCGCCCGGCCACGGCGCCCGTTTCGTTTGGGCCATACAACAGCGTGACGGTTTTGTGAAATTCCCCTCGCAACCATTCCGTTTGGGTGGTAGCTTTTCCCCTGTCACAGCAAAATCAAAATCTGTGGAGGTCTTGTCTACGGGCGACCTGTGGCCTACTTGAGCCTGGGCGCGCCAACAATCTGGGAGGAAATTTATGCTTAAAAAATTGATGTCGTTTGTCGTTTTGGGAGCGGCTCTATTCGCGGGGGTTTCACCAACACTGGCCCATGCGAAATCCAGTGACGGCTATGATCGTCATGTTGTGATCCAGGTTAGTGACAACAACAAACTGAAGATGAATATCGCGCTCAACAACGCCATAAATCTGACCAAATACTTTAAATCCAAAGGCAAAACGGTTCGGGTTGAAATCGTTACCTTCGGCCCGGGCCTGACCATGCTGCGCGCGGACAAATCGCCAGTAAAGGCCCGTTTGGAAACCTACACCATGGAACACCCGAACGTTTCGTTCGCGGCCTGCCACAACACCATGCTGAAAGTTTCCAAAAAATTGGGCAAGTTGCCTCCGATCATCAAATCAGACCAAATCCGGGTTGTCCCGGCAGGCGTGGTTGAGATCATGAAACGCCAGGATGAAGGCTGGAATTACATTAAATTGTAAGACCGCCGTTTACAAAACACGTAACAACGGGCGCCCCAACGGGCGCCCGTTTTGTTTGGAAAATCAATTTTGCCAGAACGGCTTTAAGCCTTCATGCAATTGCGCATCGGTTTTGATGCCGATGTCGCTTAGCATCCGCGCATCCAACCTCAGCAATTGCCGGCGTTGCCGGGCGCGGTGACGCCACAGACAAACCGTTTTCCACCCGCTGTGCATGCGCGTGAACAAAAAGGACAAATTTTGCCCCGCGCTGGGAATCCGCACGGCACAGGCATTCTCGTAAACGGCTTCTCTGGTCATCATAATCTCATCCTTTGCGCGAATTGTCTTCGCTGCATATTTACGAATTCATGTGGCCCTTGACAAACGATCTTATCTGATTAACTCATGAGAAATTCTAATTTATAAAACTTTGAAACAATTTACTATTCGTCTTAAAAACGGCATTAAATTGCTATTTTTTTGCAATACTCCAAAATCAAACATTAGGTAAAATATGCCCTATGTCTCGTAACCTGCCCCCCTTGAACGCCATTCGCGCCTTTGAGGCGGCGGCGCGCCATCTGAGCTTTACACGCGCGGCGAAAGAATTGAACGTAACCCAGGCCGCCGTGTCCCACCAAATCAAGGGGCTGGAGGAACGCCTGAAAATCCGCTTGTTCCGGCGCGCTGGACGCGTTTTACTGTTGACGGACGAAGGGCAAAAATTGTTTCCCGATGTCCGCGACGCCCTGGACATTTTACATGTCGCTTTCGATGGGTTGCGCAGGCTCCATGCCGAAGGCGTGTTGACGGTCACAACCTTACCGTCGTTCGCCACACGCTGGCTGGTGCCGAAGTTGCGGCGCTTCCGCGGTTTCCACCCTGAAATCGACATTCGCCTCCATACCTCAACGGATATTGTGGACATGCGCCTGGAGGGCATCGACGTCGGCGTGCGTCATGGCCTCGGCCAATGGCCAGGGCTTATCGCAACACGGCTGATGGAAGAAGACGTCTTTCCCGTATGCAGTCCCACGATTCTGGAAGGGAAAATCCCCCTGGACAAGCCCGCCGATCTAGCGCGCCATACGCTGCTGCAGGACGCCGGCATGGATTGGCGCATCTGGCTGGAAGCCGCCGGCGTGGACACGGTTGACCCGGAACGTGGGCCCGGTTTTCTGGATTCTTCCATGGCCCTGCAAGCCGCCATCGACGGACAAGGAATCATGCTCGGGCGCAGCGTTCTGGTGGCGGATGATCTGGCGGCGGGACGTCTGATCAAACCTTTTGATATCAGTTTTCCCAACGCTTACGCTTATTGGGTCGTCTGCCCGAAGGCCGATGTAAACCGGCCGAAAGTGCGTGCCTTTCGCAGTTGGTTGCTGGACGAAGCCGAAGCGACGAGAAAGGCCGGGAAAAACGTCTGAACTTAATCGTCTTCGTTCAGTTCCGGACGGTTGGCAAATTGCGTCAAAACTTCTGGGTTCGTCAACGCTTCCTTGTTTTTGATGGCACGCCCGTGCACGGTTTCGCGCACCGCCAGTTCCGTGATCTTTCCCGAGCGCGTGCGCGGAATATCATCAACCTGCAAAATTTTCGCCGGCACATGCCGAGGACTCGCGCCGGCACGAATTTCCGCCTTGATGCGACGCCTCAAATCATCGTTCAACACCTCATTGTCCATCAACACCACGAACAGGACGACCCGGACATCACCCTGCCAGTTCTGTCCGATGGCGATGCTTTCCTTGATCTGGGGTAATTTTTCAACCTGACGGTAAATCTCCGCTGTGCCGATACGCACACCGCCGGGATTCAAGGTCGCGTCCGAACGCCCGTGAATGATAAAACCGCCATGGCGTGTCTTTTCCACCCAGTCCCCGTGAGTCCAAACGCCGGGAAATTTCTCGAAATAGGCCGCTTTGTACTTTTGTCCGTCGGGATCATTCCAAAAACCGATGGGCATGGACGGAAAAGGTCGGGTGCACACCAGTTCACCTTGAGACTCCGACACGCTATGACCCGTTTCATCGAACACATCAACGGCCATACCCAATCCTGGACCCTGGATTTCACCGCGCCACACGGGCAAACGCGGATTGCCGAGGACAAAACAACTGATGATATCGGTGCCGCCGGAAATCGAAGCCAGATGGACATTGCGTTTGATGCGTTCGTAAACATAATCGAAGCCCTCCGCCACCAGGGGCGAGCCCGTCGAGGCAATGGTCCTCAAAGTTTCAAGGCGATGGGTTTCGATCGGCGCAATGCCGGCTTTTTTGTAGGCATCCAGAGATTTGGCGGAGGTCCCGAAAAAAGTCATGCCCTGTGCATCGGCGAAATCGAACAAAACATTACCGTCGGGATAAAAGGGCGAACCATCGTAAAGCAGAAGCGTTGCCTGAGACGCCAACGCGCTGACCAGCCAGTTCCACATCATCCATCCGCAGGTGGTGAAATAAAACACTCGGTCGTCCGGGCGGATATCGGAATGCAAGCGATGTTCCTTGATGTGTTGCAGCAAGGTTCCCCCCGCGCCGTGCACGATGCACTTCGGTTTGCCGGTGGTCCCACTGGAAAACATAATGAACAAAGGATGGTTGAACGGCAGGCTGGCAAACGCAATCTCCTGCGGTTCATACTCAGCAATAAAATCACCGAAAGAAACATCCCCGTCTTGGATTCCGCTCGCTTCCGGCAAAGTGCCGGCATAGTTCACGACAATCATTTTGGTGACGCTCGGCAATTGCACGCGTGCGGCCTGCGCCTTGGCCAAAGCATCGTGCCGCTTGCCATTGTAATAGTAGCCATCGACGCAAAACAGAACCTTCGGTTCAATTTGTCCAAAGCGATCACACACGCCTTGAATACCAAAATCCGGCGAACACGACGACCACACCGCACCGATGGCCGCGGTGGCGAGCATGGCGATGATCGTTTCGGGCATATTGGGAAGATAGCCCGCAATCCGGTCTCCCTCCTCGACGCCCAACGCGCGCAATGCCTGGACCGTTTGCGAAACTTGATCGTACAATTGCGCAAAACTAAGGCGACGACGCACCTTGTCTTCGCCCCAAAAAATAAGGGCGTCCTTCGCGTCGCGGCGTTGCAGTAAATTTTCCGCATAATTCAACCGGGCGTCCGG
>VAPL011136080.1_pt1 | contig 16228 bp, 12 predicted proteins | sample 3395061 | NCBI WGS metagenome assembly VAPL01 (sample SAMN08290444, study PRJNA428436) | hydrothermal vent metagenome | isolation source: Deep-sea hydrothermal vent chimney 2 | place: Pacific Ocean: Juan De Fuca Ridge | depth 2182 m m | reverse complement strand
TGTTCTTTTGCCCTTTTACTGCGTTAAAATCTTCAACTATAGCGATGCTATGCTTGAAAATTTTGCCTTGAAAAAGAATAAAATTACTTCGCTAATTCTGCGCCATTTATTCCTTAACAGTGCCTTAAGATTTATTGATTTTCAATAAGTTAAAAGGGCTTAGAAAATCTTTTTTTTAATTTATTTTAGAGGATACTTTTTACAAACTCATCAATCTTTTCAATCCCTTTTTTTGTAATATATTTAATAAAAGCCGATCCAATTATGGCTCCTTTAGTATTTTTTGTTGCTTGCTTAAAGGTCTCATTATTTGAAATACCAAAACCAACAATTTGAGGGTTTTTCAAATTCATATTCTCAATTCGTTTAAAATAATTGGTCTGTTCTTCTCCGAATCCTGATTGGCTTCCAGTAACACTTGCACTACTAACCATATAGATAAATCCGTTTGAAATAGAGTCTATAAATTTTATTCGTTTGTCAGAAGTGTGTGGTGTTATTAAAAACACATTGATCAAACCATATTTTTCGAAGATTGTTTTATAATTATTATTATAGATTTCAACTGGTAAATCAGGAATAATAAATCCGTCAATACCAATTTTAGCACATTGTTTGCAAAAGTCTTCGATACCATATTGTAATATCGGATTAAAATATCCCATGATGATTAATGGAGTTTTAACTGATTTTCGGATATTTTTTAACTGCTCAAAAAGTTTAGCCGTAGTCATTCCATTTTTTAAAGCTTGTTCAGAACTTGATTGAATGGTTGGTCCATCAGCTAAAGGATCACTAAAAGGCAAACCTATTTCAATCATATCTACATCAGAGTTTTCTAAATTTTTGATTACTGTAACTGTATCATCTAATTTCGGATAACCTGCAGTAAAGTAAATAGAGAGTAGCTTTTTTTTTTCTAGTAATTTTTGATTAATTCTGTTCATTAATTATAGTATTGAGTATTGAGTATTGAGAAGTTAGTATCAAATATATTTCTCAATACTAACTCCTCATTTCTCACTACTATTTCAGTTTAAAATAGTCTATATATGTATTTAAATCTTTATCTCCTCTACCTGATAAATTGAGTACAATAACATCATCAGGCTTAAATTGTTTTTGTTCAAAAATAGCCAATGCATGTGCGCTTTCAATAGCAGGAATAATGCCTTCTAATTGACACAATTCTAGACCTGCTTTCATGGCTTCATCATCAGTAATTGATAAAAATTCTGCTCTTCCAGTTTTGTATAAATGTGCATGTAACGGACCAACACCCGGATAATCTAACCCTGCCGAGATAGAATATGGCTCCGTAATTTGACCATCTTCTGTTTGCATTAATAAGGTTTTACTTCCATGAATAATACCTTCTTTACCTAATACGGAAGTGGCTGCACTTTTCCCGGAATGAATTCCTTTTCCTGCTGCTTCAACAGCAATCAATTGTACATATTTATTGTCTAAATAATGATAAAATGCTCCGGCAGCATTGCTACCACCTCCAACACAGGCAATCACAACATCAGGGTATTCTTTACCTTCTTTTTCTTTTAATTGCCATTTGATCTCTTCAGAAATAACCGATTGAAAACGTGCTACCATGTCAGGATATGGATGCGGACCAACCACTGAACCAATAATATAATGTGTATCTATTGGGTTATTGATCCAATCGCGAATGGCTTCATTCGTAGCATCTTTTAAGGTTCTACTTCCAGATAATGCAGGAATCACAGTAGCGCCCAACATTTTCATTCGTGCAACATTGGGGGCTTGACGCGCAATATCAATTTCTCCCATATATACGATACATTCAATTCCCATCAATGCGCAAACTGTAGCGGTAGCAACACCATGTTGACCTGCACCTGTTTCGGCGATTATTCGATTTTTACCCAATCGCTTTGCCATTAGAATTTGCCCAATGGTATTATTTATTTTATGTGCACCTGTATGATTAAGATCTTCTCTTTTTAGGTAGATCTTAGTGTTGTATTTTTTAGATAAACGTTTGGCAAAATATAGCGGAGAAGGTCTGCCTACATAATCTTTTAATAGCTGATTGAATTCTTCTTGAAAAGAAGGTTCTTCCATTATTTTTAAATAATTTTGCCTTAACTCTTCTACATTAGGATAGAGCATTTCAGGGATATATGCGCCTCCGAATTCCCCGTAATTTCCTTTATTGTCTGCGTTGTAATTCATAATTCTATGTCATTCCCGTGAAGGCGGAAATCTTATAATTTTTTAGTTAATCAATATCAAACACCCCTAAAGTCCCCTCAAGGGGACAATCTTTTAATTTATCTTCTTAATTATTTTCATCAATCACGTTCTTTTTAAACTCTTTTAATTGTTCTACATCCTTCAACCCATCCTTAATTTCAAATTTGCTATTTACATCAATGGCATAACAGTTTCTAGATTCCTGCCGAAGTTTATCTTGAGCGGAGTCGAAAGATAGGAATGACAAGACGTTGTCAAGTTCCTTCAAGCCTATTCCACCACTTAAAAAGTAAGGTTTAGTAGATGGGTAATTTTTTAACACCTCCCAATTAAAAGTATAACCATTTCCTCCCGGGAGTTTTCCTTTGGTATCGAATAAATAATAATCGCAGACATCTTCATAAGGCTCTAATACCTTGAAATCAAATTCATTTTTTATGGAGAATACTTTGATGATTTCGATAGCTTTGTCATTGTGAGACTTTTGAAAAAAGTTGTGGCAATCAGTTTCTTTAGATGAGATTACCACGTCGTTCCTCTCCTCGTAATGACGTTTTAGGGTCTCATCATAAGATGCTGAAACAACCTTTCGCCTCTCGACTCCGCTCGAGATGACACGCTCAAGGTAACATCCTACTTCATAACGCAATGCTTCGCAAAATTCAGGAGATTCATTACCATGCAATTGTACGGCTTGTAAATCGTATTTAATTATTGTTTCAATAATATGATTTAAAGAGGCATTTACAAATACACCTACTTTTTTTATGTTCATTGGTAAATCGGGAATAATACCATCAAAAAAGCGAGCAGATTTTTTATAGAATATAAAACCAAGATAGTCAGGTTGCAATGCTGCAACTTGACTTATATTGTCTTTGTATTTCATTCCGCAAACTTTAAGCCTCACCCCAGCCCTCTCCTTTGGAGAGGGAGTTTTGCCGCTATGTTTGGAATTTTCATTCATTCATTCATTTTTACTTATTAAATCTAGATATTCTCTTCCTTTGGAGGAGTTAGAGAAGGTTTTTTATAAACTCTTTCGCACTTTTACCCGGATCATCTGTTTTCATAAAATTCTCTCCAATTAAAAAGCCTTTATAACCATAAGGTTGTAATTCTTTTATTGCATCAATAGAACTAATTCCACTTTCAGAAACTTTTATAAAGTCATTCGGAATTTTATCTGCTAAAATTTTACTCCTTTCAAGGCTTACTTCAAATGTCTTTAAATTTCTATTATTTACACCTAACATATCAATATTTGACATGATAGCCTTTTGTAATTCTTCATCATTATGGACTTCTAACAACACCTCTAAACCGATACTTTTAGCGAACTCTGAAAACTGTTTGATCTCATCTCTTGTCAATACTGCTGCAATCAATAAAATCACGTCTGCCCCATAGGCTTTGGCTTCTAACAGTTGATATTCGTCTATAACAAAGTCCTTTCGTAATAATGGTAAATTACAGCTTTCTCTTGCAATCACTAAATCATCAGTAGTGCCTCCAAAATAAATTTCATCTGTTAACACAGACATACCGCTAACTCCAGCATTTTCGTAACCTATTGCAACTTCTTCAACAATTGCTGTAATGTTAATTATTGATTTTGATGGAGACCGACGTTTAAATTCAGCTATAATTCCTGTTTTACTATTTTTTAACCTGTTAACTAAAGAAATGGTTTGTCGTTCAAAAAAAGGTACTTGCTCTAGTATTTGAACTGGAATATATTCCTTTTTTAAAGCAATTTCCTTTATTTTATCTTTTATGATTTTGTCTAAAATATTCATTGTTTGTAATTCGTCATTGCGAATCATGCTTTTTTGCGTGATGTGGCAATCTGTTTCTTTTTAGCGAGATTACTTCGTCGTTTTACTCCTCGTAATGACGTTAATTTTCACTCAATTCTTGTAATTTTCTCAACACTTTTAATCCTTTTCCAGATAATAACGATTCTTTTGCCAATTCAAACCCTTCTTTTGGCGTTATCTTTTTTACAGTAGCAATTGCCATTCCCGCATTAGCAGAAACCACATTGTTCTGTGCCTCAGTTCCTTTTCCACCTATCACATTCATAAAAATTTCTGCAGAGTCTTTTACGGTATCTCCTCCAAAAATATCTTCTTGTTTTATTTGCTGTACTCCAAAACTTTCAGGAGAAAGTATCGTTTCTGTTTGATTAGAAATTACTTTAGTATTTCCTGTTAAGGAAATTTCATCATAACCATCCAAGGCATGTAAAATAGTAAAATTCTTATCTGTGTTTTGATATAAGTAGCCGTACAATCTCGCCAATTCTAAATTAAAAACACCTACTATCTGATTTTTTGGAAAAGATGGATTAACCATCGGTCCTAACATATTAAAAAAGGTTTTTACACCTAATTTTTTACGGATAGGCGCTACGTTTTTCATTGCCGGATGAAATAATGGTGCGTGTAATACACATATTCCGGCTTGGTCTAAACATTTCTCTAAATAGTCTTTTTTATTACTAAATTTTATTCCTAAAAATTCTAGTACATTACTAGATCCCGAAATTGAAGATACTCCGTAATTACCATGCTTGGTAACTTTTATTCCTGCACCGACAGTTACAAATGATGATAAAGTTGATATATTGAATGTATTTTTACCATCACCACCAGTACCACATAAATCGACAGTATTATAATGTGAAAAATCGACTGCCAAACATAGTTCTAATAATGCATCACGAAATCCTTCTAACTCTTCAATAGTAATGCTTCGCATCATATAAACCGTTAAAAAAGAAGCAATCTGACTTTGATTATAGTCGCCCTTTGAAATATTTACCAATACTTGTTTTGCCTCCTCTTTTGAGATGGTTTCGTGATTGATGAGTCTGTTTAATAGTTGTTTCATGTGTCTATAATATTTCTTTGAATCGGTCACATGCTGTTCTCAATTAGTCACTCCCTTAGGTGTTAAACTTTTTAACATGCTCGTTTCATGCTTCTTTTGTCATTTCCGCGAAGGCAGGAATCTTTTAAATTGAATTTCATAGTATAATGGATTCCTGCCTACGCAGGAATGACAACATCTAATTTTTAAGCCAGTTTTCTAATATTTGCTTTCCATCTGGTGTTAATACTGATTCCGGGTGAAACTGTACTGCTTTTACGTCATACTGTTTATGGCGTAAAGACATTATTTGTCCGTTTTCATCTACAGAAGTAGCTTCTAATATTGATGGCAAATTTGTATCTACTATCCAAGAATGATACCTACCTACTTCAATTGTTCTTTCTAATCCGTTAAACAATGGTTCATCATTGACAGTAATATTAATACTCGTTGCAACACCATGGTATACGGTATCTAAATTGATGATGCTACCACCAAAAACTTCTCCTATTGCTTGTTGACCCAAACATACACCCAATATACTTTTAGTAGATGCAAACTCTTTGATAATTTCTTTGAGCAATCCTGCTTCATCAGGAATTCCCGGGCCTGGAGACAAGACGATTTTCTCAAATGGTTCAACGTCTTTTAAAGTCAATTGGTCATTTCGTTTAACCATTACTTCGCAACCTAGATCTTCTAAATAGTGGACTAAGTTGTAGGTAAAACTGTCGTAATTATCTATTACTAATATTTTTTTCATAATCTTTATCCTGAACTCGTTTCAGGATCTGTTTAATGTTTCATGAGATTCCTGCCTACGCAGGAATGACAAACTAAGCTTATATTCTCTCAGCAATATTCAATGCTTTTGTCAATGCTCCTAGTTTATGATATACTTCTTGCAACTCATTTTCCGGGTCTGATTTTGATACCAATCCGGCACCCGCTTGCCAATGTAATTGATGATTTTTACTTAAAAAAGTACGGATCATAATAGCGTGATTAAAATTACCTTCAAAATCCATGAAACCAATGGCACCACCATAAAAATCTCGATTAACTTTTTCATATTTTTCAATTAATTGCATTGCCATATGTTTTGGTGCTCCACTCAATGTCCCCGCTGGAAAGGTATCTGCAACCACTTGCATTGTTGGTGTTTCTTTATGCTTCTGTCCTGTAACTTTACTTACCAAATGAATAACATGTGAAAAAAATTGCACTTCTCTATATGTCTCAACTTTTACCTGATTTCCATGTCTACTCAAATCATTTCGAGCTAAGTCAACCAACATCACATGCTCTGCATTTTCTTTTTCATCAACAGATAATTGCTTTGCCAATTCGGTATCTTTTTCGTCATTACCTGTCCGTTTAATAGTGCCGGCAATTGGATGAATTTCTATTTGCCCTTTATTCACTATTAATTGTGCTTCAGGTGAGCTCCCAAAAATTTTAAAATCACCATAATCAAAATAAAACAGATACGGCGAAGGATTTATACTGCGCAATGCACGATATACATTAAATTCATCGCCCTTAAAACCTTGTGTAAATCTTTTTGACAATACCAATTGAAAAACATCACCACGAGCACAATGTTTTTTAGCAAGCTCAACATGTTGCTTATATTCTTGGTCTGTTAAATTTGATGAAATTTCTCCATCAGTAGTAAAATTATAAGTTGGAAAATTGGTTGATTTTATCAAATGATGAATTTCGTCTGTATTGCTATTGGTAGCAAAACAATGTGCAAAAATATAGGCTTCATTCTTAAAATGATTAATAGCTATGATGTTCTGATAGACTGCATAAAATATGTCAGGAATATGAAGATTGTCTTTTTTCTTCATAATTTTTATATCTTCAAAGTAACGAACTGCATCATAGGCTGTATAACCGAAAATTCCGTTGTTTATAAATTTGAACTTTGCATCTTTTTTAACTTCAAAACATTGCGTGAAATTGTGAATTTCATCAGAAACATTGGTGTTTTCAGAAATTTGAGATTGTGTTGAACTTCCATCAGGAAAGGTTTGGGTAATCGTTTCGTCTTTCACTTTTATAAAAGCAATCGGATTGCAACAGATATAAGAAAAACTATTATCATTGGCATGATAATCACTACTTTCTAACAAGATGCTGTTAGGAAATTTGTCTCTAATCTTTAGATATACACTTACCGGAGTAATAGTATCTGCTAGGATTTTTTTTGAGTATGTGGTTAAATTATATTTCATATTATTTCTGGATTCCTGCTTTCGCAGGAATGACATGCGTTTTTATTTGACAGATGCTGAAATAAATTCAGCATAAAGAAAAAGGCTTGTCGTGATTGACAAGCCTTTTATATTATAATTTAAATATACTATAGGTTTATTTCACGAAGTTTAAGTTTCGAGAGTTCCACCACCAAGTATTATTTAAAATTGTATTCATGTTTTCTTTTGTTCTGACAAATGTAGTAACATTTTTTTATTATCCAAAAATATTTAAAAATTTCTTAAAACGAACTATCCAGCTATCGGGAGTAGGGGGTATTTCGCTCGTTTTATTTTGACCTAAAGGTACAAAAAACCGAAACCTCTTTATTACACCTCCCCCAAAACTTTCTTCAAAAGTTTTGACCTCTCTTCAAGGAGAGGTCAAATCGGAAACCCCAAGGCAAAGCCTAGGGGGGTTTTTTAGATTAACCTATTATTAAGGTGCTAATTGCACCGCCCTCCATGACGTACCGTCATGAAAATAGAGATTACCATCAGTATTCACATATAGATCTCCTAAAGCTCCAGTAACTGGGTCAGCAGCTAGAGGTTCTAAACGCATTGCACCACTTATATGTATTTTTTGTTGAGGAACAGATGTACCTATACCAACATTTCCTTCTAAATAAGAATCTGCATCAGAAATAGAATAAATGGCAAAATTATCATTTGTACCTTTATTAAAATTATCATTTATATACAAGGCATATGAGTCTGTAATAACACCAACACCCTGATAATCAAGATACGAACCGAATACTCTGTTAACAGTACCATTATTAACCAAACTTTGATAGTTGATAAAAACACTATCAATTTGACTACCAGCGTTATTGAATACAATTGTTCCAATACCATCAGCCTGAGTTATGGTTCCGGAATTGTTAACCGAACTAAATAATCCAGCAGCAAAATTCACAGTTCCTACATTATCTAATTGCGGCCAAGCAGCATAACCTGCATTGATTGTACCATGTGTACCACCTACATCAGGATTAAAATTCTCTAATATTGGTCTGCTTGCAACGGCAAAATTAACTGTTCCAGTACCTAAATTTCTAGCAAAAGAAGCTAAGCCAATAGTCGCAACACTCGTTCCGGTACCATTATAATCTGCATCAATTCGTACTGCTGTATTTGTTTCATCAGTTGTTTTTACTCCTTTTACATACAATTTATGTGCGTCTGAAAAAGCATTGATACCTATACCCACTTTACCATCATAATAGGCAATATCTGGAGTAGCTCCATCTACAAACTTTCCAGCTCCTCCTGCTCCTTCTTTCCATACTGTTCCATCAAAGATCCAAACCGATTTGGTATCTGTATCATAAGTTTGTAAACCCATTGCAGGACTCACAATTGCTGTTCTCTGTGTTGTGGTCATTCTTGGCATTAAAAACCCTTTATCGGTAGCTGTAATATCTAACGCTGAAGACGCATCAGGTGTTGTTGTACCTATACCTACTTGAGCAAAACCTGCTAAAGAGATAAAAGATAATAAAGCGATTAATTTTATATTCTTGTTCATAATTGCACGTTTATCTTATTCTATAATTATTTTTTTAATTCCTTGTTTTCCTTCTTGTTCAAATCTTAAGAAGTATATTCCACCAGATACATTAGGTTTCTGCAAAATACCTGTTCCGTTATTTGAAAAAATATTTTTATAAAATTGTAATTTTCTTCCTCTTATATCATACAATGTCACTTGTAATCCAGTAAAATCATTTGAAGAATTGAATCTTATATTTTCATCACTACGAATTGGGTTTGAAATAATATTGATCTCAGTACTTAAAAATAAATCATCTATACTTAAAACTACTTGATGGTCAATACCAAAAGTAAATTGTGTAAATCCGTTTAAATCGACTTCATTGGCATTATCACTGGTAACATCACCATTTAGAAGATTGCCGGTTACTGTATTTGTGCTTGTTGCACTTACCAAATTCCAAATACTTCCATTAAGCCCAACAATAGCAACTGAATTTAATACACCTCCATTGTCATTTACCAAAGTTGTAATGTCACTATCTGTATTCCAAGGTAATGTAATTACTGCATCTCCTTCTAATTCCCAATATTCTATAGCAGATACTGCGTCAACGTCTGTTCCGTTAGATCCACTTGTTGGTGCTGAATTAAAATAAGATCCGTTTACATTTCCTGTATGATTTGCCATAACCGGTGCATACACACCATTATTGCCTATTGGTAATTTAGTTAATCCTGAACCGTAAGCGATTACTTTTCCGTTGACATACTCTTGAAGTGAACCCCAAGTAGTGCCAGCTTCTACAGAAAAAATACCCAAAGGGTCAAGTGTAACTACATTATTATTTGTAGTAAAAGGCATATCCTTTTTTAAGTAAAATTCTGAATTAGCGCCCACATATAATTCTTGAGAAAAACCAAATTGGAAAGTAAACACTACAATAAGTAATGTAATAATTTTGTTCATAAGCATTTAATTTTAAGTAAAAATAACTAATATTCTACATATAAAATAATTATAAAGTCCTTTATCCTACTCTTATTTATACTTCAATTTAAAATAAATAAGTATTGAAGTCAATACACCTGTTACAATATTGGCTAAAATAATTGAAATGCTATCAATCAGTATTCCGTATGTTAACCAAAGCATAACCCCAACAAACATTACCAAATACATCGTCAGAGACAATTCTTTTACTGATTTCGTTTTAAATGTTTTACGTACCTGGGGAAGATATGCTATCGTTGTTAAAACACCGGCTATCAAACCTACTATTTCAATGTTAAATGTCATTAGCCTACTATATTTACAATTTTACCAGGCACTACAATTATCTTTTTAGGCGTTCGCCCTTGTAGTTGCGCTTGTGTCTTTTCATGTGCCATTACTGCAGCTTCAATTTCCTCTTTGCTTAGATCTAAAGACAGTTCCATAGTAAAGCGCATTTTACCATTGAAAGATATTGGATAATTCTTAGTACTCTCCACCAAATATTTTTCTTCAAAAACAGGAAAAGGAGCTGTTGAAATAGATTTCGTATGCCCTAATTTAGACCATAATTCTTCCGCAATATGTGGCGCATAAGGCGAAATTAACACCAATAAGGGTTCTAATATTTCTCTACTATTACACTTTTGAGCGGTTAACTCATTTACAGCAATCATAAAGGTAGAAACAGAGGTGTTGAATGAAAAATTCTCAATGTCTTCTTCTACTTTTTTGATGGTTTTGTGTAAAGTTTTTAAAGCCTCCCCCGACCCCTCCAAAGGAGGGGAGCTAGTTACGTGAAAACCCCCTCCTAGCCTCCCCGAAGGGGAGGAATCTTTGTTTTCAAGAGTGAGTTCTCCCCCTTGGGGGGAGTTAGAGGGGGAATGATATAGTTTCCACAGCTTCTTTAAAAAACCGTGTACACCTGTAATACCGGCGGTATTCCATGGTTTTGCTTGTTCTAACGGGCCTAAAAACATTTCATACAAACGTAAACTGTCTGCTCCATACTGCTCGCAAATAGCATCTGGATTTACAACATTGTATTTTGATTTGGACATTTTTTCGACTTCACGACCGACGATATAGACCCCTCCCGACCTCCCCAAAGGGGAGGAGACCTCACTATAAACTTCGCCATTATCTAGAATAAATTCAGCATTTTTATATTCTGGTCGCCAATTTTTAAAGGCTTCAATATCTAGTTCGTTTGAAGCATTTACGAATGAAACATCTGTATGTAATTTATCAAAAATTAGGGTATCTCCTAAAAGTCCATAATCTTCTTTATTTTGAAGATTAGAAAACTTATCATTTATGGTTTTCTTAATTTTACCTGCTAAGCTTCTTTGTTCTTTAGACAAATCATCAGCAACAGTATTTATTACATCATCGTCTAATGATTTATAAAGGTTGAACGATATATAAAGGTTGGAGTTATAAAAGGAATTTTTAGCTTTAATGGTAGTTACTCCTGTGGTTTTTTCACCTCCACCTGTATCAATGGTAACTCTATAAACAAACGCACTCGTCCCCAAGATCATCCCTTGGTTGATCAGTTTTTTCGCATATTCATCTACGGGTACAATGTCTTTATCAAATAGAAATTTTTGCCAAAAACGTGAGTATAGTAAATGCCCTGTGGCGTGTTCGCTACCGCCAATATATAGATCAACATCTTGCCAATAGTTAATGGCTTCTTTCGAAAATATTTCTTCCTCATTATGAGGATCCATATAACGGTTGAAATAATAGGAACTTCCTGCCCAGCCGGGCATGGTGTTCAATTCGAGAGAGTAGACTCCCCCTAAATCCCCCAAAGGGGGACTTAACTTTTCGTTACTTACAACCTGATTTGTATTGGTATCCCAAGCCCAATTTGTAGCATTTCCTAACGGCGGCTTGCCGTCTTCGGTTGGTAAATACTTTTCTACTTCGGGTAGATGGATAGGTAAATATTTTTCATCGATCATTTGTGGCAATCCGTCTTTATAATATACCGGAAATGGTTCTCCCCAATAACGCTGACGACTAAATACCGCATCACGTAATCTGTAATTTATTTTGCCTTTACCTTGCCCCAATTGTTCCAATTCGTAAATAGCACGTTTGGTCGCTTTTTTATAATTCATTCCGTTTAAGAAATCACTATTCGCAATGATCGTTTTTTCTTTGTCTGCAAAAGCTTCTTCGCTAATATCAACCCCTTCAAAAATATTCGGAATTGAAATGTTAAAATGTTTGGCAAAATCGTAATCACGTTGATCACCACAAGGCACAGACATTACCGCACCCGTCCCATAACCTGCCAATACATAATCGCCTATCCAAATTGGTATTGGTTCTTTGGAAAAAGGATGCTCAGCATAAGCACCGGTAAATACCCCCGAAATGGTTTTAACGTCAGCCATTCTTTCGCGTTCGCTACGTTTTGCAGTAGCTTGCACATAATTATCTACGACTTCTTTTTGTTCGGGTGTTGTGATTTGAGACACTAGTTCGTGTTCTGGTGCTAGGGTCATAAATGAAACTCCGAAGATGGTGTCGGGTCTTGTAGTAAAAACGCTAATTCCCATTTCCTTTGTATTGTTGACCTCACCCCAACCCTCTCCAGAGGAGAGGGAGCTTAGTTTCTTACTAATTTTTAAAAGTACGTTGTCAATATCATTTAAGACTTCCTCATTTGTAAAACGCATTACGGTATATCCTTTCTTTTCTTCCAATAACAATTGTCTATCCGCATCTTTAGTTAGTTGATATTGATGAATTTTTCCATCAACTTCAATAATTAGTTGTTTTTCAATACAAACAAAATCGACAATATAATCGGCAATAGGATGTTGTCTTCTAAACTTAGAATGCAACTTCCTATTTCTTAAAGCTTCCCAAAGTTTAGCTTCTGCAGAAGTTGGATTTTTTCGCATTTCTTTTGCTCTTTCTAGCAAAATGCCATAAAATTCAGAATCACTTGTTTTATAATGAGGTTCTGCTCCCCCTCCATTGGAGGGGGTTGGGGGGAGGTCAGTTGAAGGAAGGATGGGGAAACTTACCATCGCCCCAACTGATTTTCCAATCCAATTGGTCTGTGAATCTTTTAAAGGTTGTGGCCAGTCTATGGTGTTTAATCTGTCTAATAAGCGTTGTGCATAAGCGGTAATTCGCATTGACCATTGTTTCATTTTTTTGCGCACTACCGGATGCCCGCCACGCTCTGAAACGCCATTTACAATTTCATCGTTAGCTAGGACGGTTCCTAGTGCCGGACACCAATTTACTTCGGTTTCCGATAAATAGGTCAATCTGTATTTTGCTAATATTTCTTGTTGTTCTTTTTCGGAAAACGTCTTCCATTGTTCGGCGGTAAACTGTTCTATGTCATCATCCGCGGAAGCGTTAACAGTTGTATTCCCCTTTGAAGAAAAAATAGAAACCAACTCACTAATATCTTCTGCTTTATCAGAATCATTATTATACCATGAGTTATAGAGTTGAATAAAGATCCACTGTGTCCACTTATAGAATTTCGGATCTGAGGTGCGTACCTCTCTACTCCAGTCAAATGAAAAACCAATCTTGTCAAGCTGTTTTCTGTATCCTTTAATTATATTATCACGATAATTTTCATCTGTAATCTTAGTTAATTTTTCTTTTTCAATTAATGCTTCATCTTTAATGCTCCCATCTTCATTCACATACTTTTTTAATATATTTCCTTTTTCATCTAGACAACCATCAATATTAATTTCAGTTGTATTTTTAGGATGTTGCCCGGTTTGAATGGCATATTGCTCAGCAGGCAATCCGAAACTATCATAGCCTTGCGGATGCAATACATTAAACCCTTTATGACGTTTATAACGTGCATAAATATCACTGGCAATATAGCCTAAAGGATGCCCAACATGTAAACCTGCTCCTGAAGGATACGGAAACATATCTAGTACATAATATTTAGGTTTGTCCTCCCCCTGACCCCCTCCCAAGGAGGGGGAATCATCCGGATTATAAGCTTTAAACGTTTGGTTTTCTGCCCAATATTTTTGCCATTTGGCTTCTATATCGTTGAAATGGTAACTCATTATCTTTTTTTATGAATTTTCTTATAGTAACAAAAATTATTATTTTACACTCCTAAAGTCCTACTTCGACTAGCCTGTCTTGAGCGACAGTCGAAAGGCTCAGCACAGGCTCTCTAGGGGACAATCCTAATAATTATATTTTCACTAATTATTATATTGTGGAGTTTGTAATGACAATTTTTGATTGGCAAAGTTAAGTTTAAAGTCCTAAAGCGCAAAGTAGAAAGTTTTACATTTTATATCTTTACTTCATAAATTTAGATTCCATGAAAAAAATTATAGTTATTTTAGTTATTTTATTCGTACATTTTTCGTGTGTTAAGCAAGAAAAAGCTGATCTCATTGTGATCAATGCCAATATCTATACGGTAAATGATAGTTTCGCTAAAGCGGATGCTTTTGCCGTTAAAAACGGAAAGTTTATTGCTGTAGGTACTGCAGATGAAATTCAAAAAAAATATGTTGCCACTGAAACCTTAGATGTCAATGGAAAAACCATTGTACCCGGATTAATTGATGCACATTGCCATTTTTACGGATTGGGTTTACAACAGCAAAGAGTAGATCTAACAGGTACTAAAAGTTATGATGAAGTATTACAACGTATCGTTGATTTTCAGAAAGAAAAAAAAGTAAGTTATATAACCGGTAGAGGTTGGGATCAAAATGATTGGGAAATAAAAGAATTCCCAACAAAAGAAAAACTAGATGCACTTTTTCCTGATACTCCTGTAGCAGTTTCACGAATTGACGGACATGCATTATTGGTAAATCAAGTAGCAATTGATTTGGCAGGAATAACCGTTAATACTCCGTTTTCAGGTGGAGATATTCTTAAAAAAGACGGAAAATTAACGGGTGTTATTATTGACAGTCCTATGGACTTAATTGCTTCAAAAATACCGAAACCTACTTTAAAAGAAGCTACTCAAGCATTGAAAGATGCTGAAGAAATATGTTTTGAATTGGGATTAACAACTGTTGATGATGCAGGTTTAGATAGGAAAACCATAGAACTTATTGATAGTTTACAACAAGCTGGTGAATTAAAGATGAGGGTATATGCTATGATATCTGCCGATGAGCGAAATTTAGATTATTATCTAAACAAAGGTATCAGTAAAACCGATCGGTTAAACATTCGCTCCTTTAAATTTTATGGTGATGGTGCTTTGGGTTCAAGAGGAGCAGCAATGCGGAAATCGTATAGCGATAAACCCAATCATTTTGGAGCTATGATCTTTGATACAGAAACCATTCAGAATACTGCAAAACGTATTGCAAATTCTGAGTTTCAAATGAATACACATGCAATTGGTGATTCTGCAAATCACACATTATTACAAACCTATAAAGAAGTATTAAAAGGTAAAAAAGATAGACGTTGGCGAATTGAACATGCTCAAATAGTTTCACCAGAAGATTTTGATGCTTTTAAAAATATTATTCCTTCTATTCAGCCAACCCACGCAACGAGCGATATGTATTGGGCAGAAGATAGAGTTGGTGCAGAACGCATTAAAGGTGGCTATGCTTATAAAGATCTCTTAAATAAATATGGAAAAGTAGCATTGGGAACTGACTTTCCGGTAGAGAAAGTGAGTCCTATGTTGACTTTTTACGCTGCTGTTGCCAGAAAAGATCTGAATAATTATCCCGAAGACGGATTTCAAATGAATAATGCATTGTCTAGAGAAGAAACCTTAAAAGGTATGACCCTTTGGGCTGCTTTTTCTAATTTTGAAGAAAACGAAAAAGGAAGTATTGAAATAGGAAAATTTGCCGATTTTATTATACTCGATCAAAATATTATGGAAGTTGAAATCAATGAAGTTCCAAAGATCAAAGTACTACAAACTTTTGTTAATGGTGAGAAAGTAAACTAATACCATTTCTAATTTGAATTCGATCAAAATAAAAATGAAATGTTTTTGTAATAGACTATAAAGAAAAATCAAGCATAGCAATGGTTATGGTTTGTTTATACACAGTCAAGATGAGTACAAGCTTTTATTTTGAAGTATAGTGCAAAAAGACACCTTTTTATTGAGTGAATTTAAGTTGAAAATGGTGTAATTTGTAAGGAAATAACTATTTTAGATACTATTATAAGCAAAAGTGATTTAGCTATGTTATATTTGGCAAAATAATTGTTTATTTTTGCATAGTTAAACAAGACAAAAAATTAAATTAAAAATAATATGGCATTAGAAGTTACAGATGCTACTTTTGACGAAGTAGTATTAAAATCAGATAAACCTGTTTTAGTAGATTTTTGGGCA
>VAPL010618475.1_pt1 | contig 16230 bp, 21 predicted proteins | sample 3395061 | NCBI WGS metagenome assembly VAPL01 (sample SAMN08290444, study PRJNA428436) | hydrothermal vent metagenome | isolation source: Deep-sea hydrothermal vent chimney 2 | place: Pacific Ocean: Juan De Fuca Ridge | depth 2182 m m | reverse complement strand
ATTGCACCCGATGTAAATATACTGGCCTTAAAAGCCTGTTGGCAGAAAAAACAGGGGAATGGGGAAGCCGTGTGCAGTAGTTTTACATTGGCTAAAGCAATTAACTTTGCCTTAAAGGAAGAAGCGAATGTTATTAACATGAGCCTTAGTGGCCCCAATGACCCACTGTTAACACGATTGATAGAAAAAGCATTAGACTTAGGGGTCGTGGTGGTTGCGGCCCAAAACGACAAAAACAACAAATACACTTTTCCAGCATCAGTGCCCGGCGTTATCGGTGTAAGCGGAGATAAATTAAGTCCTGCAACACGGCGTGCATCAGGTACATTACCGGCGCCTGGAAAAAATATCCTGACAACCGTCCCCGAGGATTCATACGATTTTTTGAGCGGCAGTTCATTCGCTGCTGCTCATATAACAGGAATTATATCATTATTATTGGAGCAACGCCCTGAACTGAGCCAACAGCAAATCCAGCAATTACTGCATAAAGCCGTGCGCATCGACCATAATAAACTTGCCCCACAAAAAGGCATGGCCATCGTTGACGCCTGCGAAGCAATAACGTCGTTATTAAAACTGACTAATTGCCATTGATGCAATCATGATATATACCCAATTTGAGCAACCATTTTAAACGTACCCTATTACTCCGTTAACCCTGTTTATTAACCCGATTTACCCCTTACACTTGTTTTAGTTTATTTTTATATAGAGGAACACATCATGCGGAATACAGTCATTAATCTCGCTATTGTCATTTTAATCGTTTTGTTGCCTGCCTGTGCGTCAAACAAAAACACAACGTCGGTGAATAACGAACGCAACGTAAACAATCAAGCAAAACACGGCCAGCAATCATCCAGTACAAATCAGGATAAAAAAGCAGTTAATTCGAGTTCAGATGACAATTATGATAGTTATCGCTATTGATTGATTCTGAAAATTCGCAATAGAACCAAGGTATTGAGCGGGGCTGGGTTATTTTTTCTCTCTTGGTTTGAAATTTGGATCAAACTTGCACTACTAAAGTATTAACAAATAACACGATGCAAGCTCAATCCTGTTTAAACCTCCGATACGCTATTTCGTTTCCACTTCTTATTAGCTAACTATTTAGCACGGAAGCATAAGGCATATCGATTTTCGGAATATGGCCGTCCAGCCACTCTTTAATAAAGACCGTGGTATCTTGGGTAACCTCAGCATTACCTGCATGAAAGCCTTTTTGAATTTCCGCACAAGTCTTGATGAGTTTATCGTGTTCTGCTTTGTGGGCTTCATATCCATCATAGCCCTTTTCTTGCATCAGGGTTTCTTCGGTTTGAAAATGTTCAACTACAAAATTAATTAGGGTATCCAAGCGTTCCCCAATAATTGGCCGGTCATTACCCGATATAGCGTCGTGTAATGCATTGAGCATATCAAATAGTGTCTTGTGTTGTTCATCCGGTACATCAACACCTGTTCCATATTGTTCTGCAGTCCAAGTAATAAGTGCCATTATGTCTCTCCTTGATAAGTAAAATATCTCAGTAAAAAACTCATGATTTACATATAAATTATGAAAATAAATTGTAAGAAAAGCATGTGACACCGTCAAGCATTACCGCTCGCCGATTGTTTTTTCTGGTCTTATTGATGAGGGAACGACAGAACTCAGTTGATGGTTATATACCCGACCTGTGAGGCCGGGCATAGCAAATATGACTAATTAACAGTTTTCGTTAATTTGAGAGTTATGGTATCTCCGCATTAGCAGATGGCCAGTCTGTTAGTAAAAGCACTTAGTAAAAGCACTGTGGAACACAATTTCTTGTTCGACCTCGGTGCACATCAAAAGAGGTAAATCAAAAGCCTCTTTATATTGTAAAATGCTCATGACCCCTTATTTTTTACTGGCTTATTCTTAAAATTCAAATAATTTAAGAATACTATTTGATAACTTGATAACTAAAATCAAATTTACGCTTGCGTTTTACTCACCAATCATACGAAAATAGACGGCACTCGAGAATATTTTTATATTAACATCCAACAAGGAGAAAACTAACTAATGTACAAACCATTCAACATATGTAAAAACACACGAACATTTCATCTGGTACTTTTTATGGCACTTTCTATAGGTATGTTTGCAAGTCAGACATCTTTTGCAGGTAACAGTGCTATTCAATCAATGGCAAAAATCATGATGAACGTGAATCACTATCCAAGTGACGGCGAAAAAGAGACACTAAAAAATATTGTTGGTGATAAATCCGCATCGAAACATGAACAAATTATGGCGGAATCGATGATTAATCTTCAACACAAAGCAAGCCCGGCGGATAAAGAAAAGTTAAGCGAAATCATGAACGACGATTCCGCGTCTGCTGATGCACGTGCTTTAGCAGAAATAATTCATAACTTAAACCATGCGCCAAGTGACAATGATAAATCAAAACTCGAAAAAATGATTCACTGAGTTATCACTTACAATGTATACCCACAAAACAAAACTATTCATAGAAATATTTTGAAACAGCCTCATTAGCTAAATCTAACAAATAACGAGGCTGTACCATTTTGGTTTTATTTTTTACGCCCTGCGCAGCATTAAAATTTCTCTCGATGCACGCCGTGAACTACTTAACACTCATGTTTGCAAGTAAGTAAAATGTGGCTTGCTCAAATTATTGATTCATATATTCGACAAGCATTTTATCTGCAAGATTTTTATCTGCAAAATAAAGTTTTGCGGCATCGCATAGTAGTAATAAATTTTTCAGCAGCAAACTTTCAGCCACCTAACAGTCACCTAGCAGCCACCTAAAATCAAATTAGAAATTTATAATTGAACTACATTAAACAAAAAGGCCTTATATAATGAAAAAAATACTTGTCACTGTTGATTTCTCTGATACCGCAAAAGAAGCACTACGCCAGGCCATTGCACTGGTTAAAAACACTGAATCAGAGGTATTCCTGCTCTATGTTGCTCCTCCAAACCCGGATTACATCGGCCTGAAAACATTCAACCAGGGTGAACGTGAAGAATTGGCCGATATTTTGCACAAAGAACATAACGAACTTCAGAAAATAGCACACAGATTATCCGAACAGGGAATTCAAACCAAAGCGTTAATTGTGCAAGGCGATATAGTTGATTCTATACTTAATGAAGCTGACAAAAAAAATATTGACCTGATCATAATGGGATCACATGGGTATAGTGGAATGACACGTGTTTTATTAGGCAGCAAAAGTGAAGGTGTATTACGTAGGACAACCCGCCCACTGTTAATTGTGCCCCACCGCAAATAATATTATTTCTCAAAAACACACTCAGGTATCTGCACTTCCTGTGCTTCGCAGAAACACCTGTACGTCTATAACTATGGGTTACTAAGCCAGCTTGACGAAATACTAGGCTATTCAAACAGCAGTCATCGTCGCATCAAGATTTAAATCATTACAAAAACCGATAAAGTCTTCTCGCAACTTTGCAATGGATTGCTCAGATGGAATACTAATATCCATCTGCAATGAAAACATCTGTGTGCCAGTATGTGCTGCCGAGTAGCTGTTTGTATCCATTTTTTCAATATTTATATTTCGTGTTGACAAATACGCCGTAACTTCATGAACAATCCCGGGATGATCCATCGATATAACGGCTACATTATAAGGAACACGCGAGGATACCGGCGACATTAACTCAGTACGTTTAAACAAAATCGCCAGGCCATATTTATCCTGCAGCGCACGAAGTTCATTTTCCATTGCTTCAATTGCTATATCGTTGCTTCCGACAAGCATTAATAAAGCAAATTCACCGCCGAGTACGGTCATACGACTTTCTGTAATGTTACCGCCACTATCCAGAATAGTTTTTGACAAATCATTAACGATTCCTGGCCTATCCTGACCTACAGCTGTTATAACAATATATTTATTCACAGTGAGCACCTATTTCAATTTAAAATCGTATAAAAACAATCTATTCCGTGTAGCTGCTATGCATACTTGTCATCATTTTTCTTTATCATCCGCGCCGAACAATTTTTCAAGTTCAATTTTTGCTTTATCTGCTTCTGACATATTATCCAAAACGTCATTACTTTGATCGTCGCCAGCAAACAGCGCCTCAAGATCCGTGCGTGCTTTTTTTTCAACAGCAACTTTCTCATCGTCATAAACGGCCGACCTTGCTTTAAAATAACCGCAAAAATTTGAGCGTTCTTTGTCATTCACGCCTTCTGCAATCGGTTCCCGGCAACTATTATTACTTCGAGTATCATAATATTCACACATCTTACAAACATGAACATCTGCCTTGCAAACAATGCACTCTTCATTTCGACTGAAAGGGAGCAACAAAGCCGCAAGTGATTCACCACATTTCCAACATATCACACTATCTTGCACAGCCACTCCTAGAATGCGCTGAAATTATTTTTACTAACGTTTAATTTGACGTTCAATTTTCGCCCAGGTATCTCGTAATGTAACGATACGATTATAAACTTGCATGGTACTTGGGGCGTTACCAGGCTTAGCCCCGGGCAAATTACCAGGTAATTGAATCAGATCCAGACAAAAATACCCTTCACGTTCAAACTGAAACTGTTCCCCAGCTTGTGCATCAGCAAGACTCGGCTCCACAAAACAGTGTGTCAATGTACGCAAAGAATCCGGATTAATAAAATCTTTATAATCACTAACTTTTTCTGTTGCATCATCTTGCTTCACCGCATCAGGAGTCGGGTGATTAAACAGGCGATCATAAAGGCGAATTTCTGCTGGCAGAGCATGCTTGGCTGAGACCCAGTGTATCACGCCTTTTATTTTTCGGTCTTCAGGGTTTTTACCTAACGTAGCCGCATCATAGCGACAATGTAACTCAATAATATTACCATGCGCGTCCTTGATGATTTCGTTGCAGCGAATGACATACGCATTACGCAAACGCACTTCACCACCAAGAATAAGTCGTTTGAATTTTTTTGGTGGGTCTTCGGAAAAATCGTTTTGATCAATGTATATTTCTTTGCTAAATGGAATAGTACGCGCCCCTAAACTTTCGTTATTGGGGTGGTTCGCTGCTGTTAGCTCCTCTGTTTGATTTTCAGGATAATTTGTTATTATGACTTTCAGTGGGTGCAGCACAGCCATGCGTCGCTGCGCATTGTCATTCAGATCAGTTCGAATACAATCTTCGAGCACGGCCATTTCAACTATATTATCAGCCTTTGTTACACCGATACGCTGACAAAAATGGCGAATAGATCGGGCGGTATAACCACGCCGCCGTAAGCCGGCTATTGTCGGCATACGTGGATCATTCCACCCTTCCACGAGACCCAATTCGACTAACTCCATCAATTTACGCTTGCTGGTAATTGTGTATTCCAGATTTAATCTGGAAAATTCAATTTGTTGTGGATGGCAATCAACATCTAGCTCGTCGAGAAACCAGTCATACAATGGCCGATGATCTTCGAATTCCAACGTACAAATCGAATGTGTAATACCCTCTATCGAATCGGATAAACAGTGAGTGTAATCGTACATTGGGTAAATGCACCACGTTTCACCGGTTTGATGATGCACAATGCCATGGCGGATTCGATATAGCGTTGGATCACGCAAATTAATATTCGGTGATGCCATGTCTATTTTCGCCCGTAATACTCGTGCACCATCAGGAAACTCACCAGCTCGCATACGTGCAAATAAATCAATATTTTCTTCCACGGAACGTTCACGATAAGGACTATCCTTGCCGGGCAAAGTCAACGTTCCTCTATAATCACGCATTTGCTCAGCATTGAGATCGCAAACATAAGCCTTGTTTTTCTTAATAAGCTGAAGCGCAAACTCATATAATTGTTCAAAATAATTTGACGCAAAATACAATCGATCTTGCCAGTCATAGCCCAGCCAGTGCACGTCTTCTTTTATTGCGCTGACAAATTCCAGGTTCTCTTTCTGCGGATTTGTATCGTCAAATCTAAGGTTGCACATTCCCTTATAATCATCCGCAATCCCAAAATTCAAAACTATGGACTTCGCGTGGCCAATATGCAGATAACCATTTGGTTCTGGTGGAAAACGCGTCATCACACGGCCATTATGTTTACCTGCTGCCAGATCAGCATCAATGATATGTCGTATAAAGTTACTGGATCGAATATTTTCGCCATCGTTCATATAGCTTAAATTCCTTTATTTACGGGCATTTATTTTTATATAGAAAGCATTTAATTGTGACAATTTACCTTGAATCGACTTTTATTCTGGTTTATATAAGTACTGCTGATCGATAGCTCCATCAATAGCTCTGTTCATAATGCCCGAATAATATCATATTCTTACAGACTCGATATTATGCAAATTAATATTTTTGACATAAAAAAAACCCCGGAGCGAACCCTCGGGGTTTTCAATAACATTCTGTTAGATAATAATTAGTAATTAACTTTGTACAGAAACCTGAGTTGCCTGCGGCCCCTTGGGACCATCTTCAACTTCAAAACTGACTGCCTGGCCTTCAGTCAAGGACCGAAACCCATCGCTAGCAATAGCGGAAAAATGTACAAATACATCTTTAGACCCATCATCTGGCGTGATAAATCCAAACCCCTTCGAATCATTAAACCACTTAACAATACCTGTAGCCATATAAAAAACCCCTTAAAAAATTAGAATTAATTGCATATCTTAACGAGGTTTTTTACAGCAGTAAACTGGATGAAACCTCTGGAAACAAACTTGATATTAGCGCAACGCATAGTATTCTACCTGAAATTGAATTAAAAAATCTACAATCGAGCCATATAGAAGCAAGTCCAAATTAACAAGCTAACTAGCTAATATTACAAGCAATTATCATTTGAACAATATTTTATATGGCGCCTGATTTTCAAAAAATGGACCCAGAATTAGAGTAAACTCGCTATTATTCACAACCCAGCGCCCGCAACAAGAGATTCTTTTTCCAGCTTACTCAATTGCTTTAATTCGTACTCACGCTTACAAGCTGCGGATCGGGTAATCATCATTTCTGTATAAACGAGTCTGACGGGGCGCCGAGTACGTGTATACTTCGCGCCTAAGGAGTCGTTCTGGTTATGTTCTTCAATACGACGTTCAACATTCTTGGCAACGCCAGTGTACAGCGTATTGTCATCACAACGAACGATATAAACAGACCAATTTTGCAAAAATACCTCTCTTAAGTTAATCCGCTACGCAGAAGAATCTCATAAGCTTCGCGTATTTCCCGAAATCGATTTGCATCTCCCCCTTTATCGGGATGAAATTCGCGCACTAGTCTACGATAACGTTGCTTTACAGCAGACAATTCGGCATCCGCTGGCAATTCGAGTATTTGCAAGGCCTGCACGCGTTTATCAACTGCTAAAAAACGCGCCCAAAAACCTGTCAATAATTTATCTATGTCCGACTCTACCGTCACATTAAAATTATCCCAGTCAAGATAATAATCACGCATCTTGGCTTCTGCACTTTGCGCTGGCAGACTTGAAAAATTTGTTTGTTGCAACGGTTGCAGACGAATTTCCAAAGGCGAAATAGATAAATATCGGCCCTCTTTTATAAAAATTTCTTGTATCTGATATAATGCATTCATCAACAGGAAATGTTTGCGAAAAAGTACCAAATTTGGATCAATATCATTGAATTGCATTGCTTCATTTTCTTGCAGAGCAACTAACAACGCATACTCACTCACCCCTGAAGGATGCGCTTCTATCGCCTCACGAACATTAATTAATATCGGGTTTACATGCATGTACAATATTTCAGTAGGCACCAACAACGCAGATTCGGAGCAACAATTAAACGCCTTAGGAAAGATTAGCGCAGTTAGTATTTATTTGCGATAAAAATTCGACGATCCCCATCGGCTACCCGCAACTCAAGCGCCCAACTTGGACAAATAACCTATTATTATTTAAATTGAGGGGTTTCTATTAATCCTGGATTCCTTTATTCTAACGAATTCTATGTTCTCGAAACTTCTCGAAACCTATGTTCTCGAAAAGGGAAAACAAAGTGCGAGACGATACAAAAAATGAACACATAAACCAGCTAAACAATGAAACGGGCAAGTTAACCTGGAAAGAACTTGAACCTCATTTCGCGCGAGGCGCGGTTATTAAGGTTGCTATCGAGCTGGATCTTGTTAACATTGCCACTACTTTTATACAAGACAATAAGGCACAGGTCGAGGCTTGGTTAGCAACGGGTCAGGTCACACGTGCAAACGAAGAAGATGCACGGCGTTGGGAACTTGCTGCAACTCTTTCTACTTCTACAAATAAAGACCAGCAGACATTCTGGGCAATCGTCACCGCACCCTGGATATTAGTACAAGAGATTGTCGAACAATAATCACTATTTTTTCTTCTTTTTTCTAAAGCACCTCTGAATAAACCGCTGATTAAGCCATGACAATACTGACCCTTAGCGATGTGTCTCTGGCATACGGCCATCATCCACTTTTAAAACAGGTCAATTTTCAGATAGAAACAGGTGAACGTGTCTGTCTGGTTGGCCGCAATGGCACCGGCAAATCTACGCTGTTTCGAGTAATTGAAAATTCGACACAAGCCGACGATGGCGATGTCTGGCGCAAAGATACTCTGCGTGTTTCACATCTACTCCAGCAAGTACCCCGGAATATATCAATTACTATTTATGAATTCGTCGCAGCCGGTTTAGGCGAGCTGGGTCAAATATTGGCTGAGTATCACAGCGTCGTACACCAGGCATCTCTCTCCAAAGAAAATCTAGATGCAGCATCTCTGGATAAAATGTCGAAATTACAGCAGCAAATCGAAGTGCTTGATGGCTGGAATATAGATCAGAGGATAGAAACAGTATTAAGTCGATTGTCATTACCGGCAGATAAACACGTTGTGGATTGCTCCGGCGGTGTGCGTCGACGCGTTATGCTCGCCCAAACGCTGGTAAGCGAACCCGATCTGTTGCTACTGGATGAACCAACCAACCACATGGATTTAACTGCAATTATGTGGCTGGAGGAATTTTTACTGGCATTTAAAGGTGCATTGATATTTATTACGCACGACCGCACTTTTCTAAAACACCTGGCAACCCGCATTATCGAACTTGATCGTGGCGTCCTTACCTCATACCCAGGCAATTACGACTATTATTTACAAAAAAAAGAAGAAGAACTTGAAATCGAAACCCGCGCTAACGCCAAATTTGATAAAAAGCTCGCTGAAGAGGAAACCTGGATTCGCAAAGGCATAAAAGCCAGACGCACGAGAAACGAAGGCCGGGTGAGAGCATTGCAAGCATTACGCAAGGAACGTAGCAAACGTATCGAACGACAAGGCAAAGTGAGTTTAAATATCGATACTGGGGATCTATCCGGTAAACGCGTCGTTGACCTGCGCCATGTTAACTTTAAATACGGCGATCAATGGATTGTAAAAGATTTTTCTACGCGCATCGTACGTGGAGATCGTATCGGTATTATTGGTCCAAATGGAAGCGGCAAAAGTACATTGCTAAAACTAATATTAAACGAAATTAAACCAGATTCTGGTCAGGTGATCACGGGCACAAAATTACAATTAGCTTATTTTGATCAGCAGCGAGAAATTCTCGACCCGGAAAAAACCGTCAGAGATAACATAAGCGATGGCAATGATTATATAGAAGTTAAAGGCCGATCTCGACACGTCATTGGTTACTTAAAAGATTTCCTGTTCCCGCCCGAGCGAATAGACTCACCCGTCAGGATATTATCAGGCGGCGAGCGAAATCGATTGTTGTTGGCAAGACTGTTCACTCAACCGGCAAACATGATGGTATTGGATGAACCCACAAACGACCTTGATGTTGACACACTGGAACTGCTTGAGGACTTATTAACCGAATATGATGGAACCATGCTACTGGTTAGTCACGACCGTGAATTTCTCGATAACGTTGTTACCAGCACACTGGTATTCGAAGGCGACGGCCAAATTGTGGAAAATGTAGGTGGCTACGAAGACTGGTTACGGCAGAAAAAAAATCGTATAGAAGAAAACAGGCAATCCAACAAAAGTGACCAACAACTCAACTCAAGCAAAGCTCATTCAGGCGGCAAATTACCCGCAAAAACTAAAAAGCAAAAACTGGCATATAAAGAGAGCAAAGAGTTGCAATCGCTGCCACGATTAATTGAGAACTTAGAAGCAGAAATACGACAATTTGAGCAGCGTGTTGGTGAAAATAAGTTTTATAAACAAGAAAAAGACACAATTACGATAACATTAAATAAGCTTGAAGAGCTGCGCGGCGAATTGCAACAGGCTTATGCTCGTTGGGAGTTTCTCGATTCTATTTAAGAAATCTCTGATTAAAGAAACCTCTGATTAAATCTGGGAGAGTGGCTACCCATTCTGTAAAAAGAATACTATTTCAACAACATATGAATCCCCAATACCAGTAGCAATCCTGCAAATATCTTTTTTAATGTACTAGCTGGCAATCGGTGAGCCAGGCGCGCACCAACCGGGGCAAACAGCACGCTTGTGATTATCACACCCAGTAACGCGGGTAAATAAATAAACCCAAAGCTAAAATCAGGTAATCCGATATTACGCCAGCCGCTAAAGACAAAACCCGATGCACCTGCAATCGCTAGCGGCAAACCACATGCGCTTGATGTCGCAACTGCATTGCGCATCGTCACATTACACCACAGCAGAAAAGGAACAATCATCGCCCCACCACCAACACCGACAATACTGGACACCACACCCGTAATTCCACCGACAGCCAACAAACCTTTAGCTTGCGGAAGTTGCCTAGTTGGTTTAGGCCGAAAATTCATCGCCATTTGGACCGCGACTACCAACTCAAATAAAGCAAAAAATATATTTAAAACCTGGGTAGACAGTAGTTTTGCAAAGAAAGCGCCAAACAATGCACCAAGCACGATTCCTGGCAGCAGTGTTGTAAACACCGGCCATAGTACGGCGCCATGCCGATTGTGTGCATGCACTGAAGATAATGAGGAAAATATAATTGTCGCCAATGAAGTGCCAATTGCCAGATGCATGATTAACTCAGGATTAAACCCTTGTTTCTGAAAAACAAAGGCCAACACCGGTACAATAATTAATCCACCACCGACTCCGAGCAACCCCGCCACTAAACCCGCAAACACGCCTAACAGTAAAAATGTAACGATTGACTCAATTATCACGCCCTACTCTCAATAAAATATTTTTAACTTTCCCATGCAGCTGATAAAAACCGATGAACACCCTTTGCCTTCACACAAGCCGTGCGCCTAGGTGCCACGACCACAACAGCTTATGACTTACATGCACTGAATCAAATATTAAGACAAACCCGGGATGGTTAGATTTATGTTTGTGGATAGCACATACTACAGGTTGACCTTGAAGCAAACAGCTAATTCTGCTCCAGTTTATGCGCACATTCAATACACAATAAAGCAGATGGATCGAGCTCAAGGCGTTTAATTTTTATTTCTTCTTCACACTTAACACAATAACCGTACTCATTATTTTCCATTCGTTTGAGTGCGACAGTGATTTTCTGTAATTCAATTTGTCGGCGTCGTTTAACTTCCTGCGACATCGCCTGACCTTGAAGCGCATCCATTCTTGAAACACGCCCTAACCGTGATTGATCCAACTCAACTGTCTGCGTTGCCTCGTCCCCGATCTTATCAAGGTCGTGAATCTCTTGTTGTTTATGCAACAAAATCTTTTTAAATTTGTTAAGTGCCTTTTTATCCAAACCTTATTTATCCAAACTTACTTTATCCAAAATAATGATCCAGGACAGCTTCCAATATGTTTTCGCCGCCTCGTTCTTCATCTTGATAATCACCGACAATAGATCGTTTCAATTTTTCTGGTTCTTTGCTATTGCATCTATATTTTCTGGAATAACCGTACCAGGTACATACTTATTGCCCCATTTAGCCATTGCGCTTATGACCGGCCGTAGATCCATACCCTTATCTGTAAGCATATAAGTATAACGCACTGGTTTTTCCTGATATTGAATACGCCCGATGATTTCCTCGCGTTGCAGCCGTTTGAGTCGTTCTGCCAGTATGTTGGTTGGTATCCGTTCTGGTGAGTGCTGAATTTCCTTGTAGGTTTTTGCCCCCGTCAGTAAGTCTCTGACAACCAGCAACGTCCACTTGTCACCCAATACATCGAGTAAATTCGCCACCGGGCAAGGAGATCGTTTAAATTTGGGCATCTACAAGCTCTTGTTTTATATTGATATATAACTATCGGATAGTAACTTGCAAATAAAAAGTTATTCGACTAAACTTGGGGTCACTTTCGTTTTTAAAGTTACTGGTAGTCCATCATTACAAAAATATATTTATGCAATTAATTCTCACATGTATGCATGTCTAGTTTGCATTGTTAAAAAATAAAATACGAGCATTAAACACAGTTTATCAAGAGGTAAAAATGAAAATAAAACTCTACTACATGCCGCAAACACGTGCTGACCGAGTACGCTGGATCTTGGAAGAACTGGGTTTATCTTACGAATTGAAATACATAGACCTTTTTGCAGGCGAAGGCGAGACACCTGAATATAAAAAAATACAGCCGCATGGCAGCCTACCCGCCATCGAGATTGATGGCCATGTGATGTTTGAATCCTGCGCAATTTGTCATTGGTTAACCGATCAATTCCCGGAAAAAGGCCTGGCGCCAAAATTGAACAGCGCCGCAAGACAGCAGTATGAGCAGTGGGTATTTTACTTGCCGGCGATGATGGAACCCCCCATGTGGGAAAATTTTTTACATTCACGCTTGCTCCCGGAAGACAAACGTATTCCCGACGTGATTCCATGGAATATCGCCCGCTATCAAGAAATTGTCCATGTGCTTAACGATGCACTCACTGGAAAAGAATACCTGGTTGATAACAAGTTCAGTACCGCTGACCTGTTAGTCGGCGGCGCATTGAATAATTCGAAAGAATATATTGAAGAATTTCCAACGCTACTCAATTATGCGCAACGTTTAACCAAGCGTGATGCCTATAAAAAAGCGATGGTGAACTAATCTACGTTAGTAATATTTTTACTTCTTTAAACGCAGCATCGCGCAAAGGTAAGAGCGCCTTATACTCATCGCAAGTAAATGTGTTTTTAGCTGCCTCATATGAAGGGTACTCAACTATAAGTACAAAATCTGGTTTTTCACCTTGCCCCAAATTTTCTTTAACCATATATTTATTTAATACAACACCGCCATGGGCTTCCCCATTCGCGGCTGATCGTTTTGAGTACTCCTGAAACTCAGGGGAATTCATACCACCTTCCCCAAGAACACCTTCTAATATTGCTATGCAAGTTGCCATTTAAACCCTCCTTTAGGCTTGATCAAAATTTCTACCTGGTTTTCGATAAATACCTAATTCGCGCTACACTACAATCCCCACCAAATTCATCCGCAAGATTACCCAATGCCTTACCAAGCACATACTTCATCATTACAGGCATAAAGTAATTTTTGATTCACCGTAATTCTCCTTTTTTAGAAAACGGCGAATTTAAATCAAACTTCAATTGAGGATATTAAACTATTTATCACATGTTCACGCTCTGCACGTGAGGTTTTCGTTTTACTGTAAACCCTTAGTCCGTATAAAAAAATAATTAAATGCTTAGCAAGCGATTGAATATTGATATCAGTGCGTATTTGTTTTTTTATTTTAGCTTCAGACAAGACGTTTTCGATTAATATTTGCAACTCTTTAAACATGGCGGATACTTTAGCGATAATATCCTGATCATCCGGCGGAAGTTCCAATAGCGTATTCACGAGTAGGCAGCCCGCCTGTTGCTTGTCACAATGATCATCGAGTATATCACCAAAGAATTTGCGCAATTTTTCAATAGGCGGTTTTTTTCCTTCAAGCAGTGAAAAGCGGCGTTCTTTCAAATCAGCAAAATAGTGTTCGAGGGACTGCTCGAATAAACCTCGTTTACTTTTAAATTCTGCATAAATACTGCCCCTTTGCAGACCTGTCGCTTCTGTCAAATCTGAAATCGAAGCACCATTATATCCCTTTCGCCAAAAGACTTTCATTGCATCGGTTAATACCGTAGTTCGCTCATAACTGTAGGGTCTTGCCACACTAATCTCCTATTTGCGCTATTTAAGGCTAATAAAATTTGAACGAAAGGTCAATAATTATAGTTGACCTTTCGTTCAATTAAATGCTAGATTATTATTGACCGATCATTCAATTATTAGTTTAAACAGCAGCGGAGAGAAAAATGAAGCCATTTAGCGCAATCGACACGGAAAAAGCGAATTCAAAATTGCAACAGCAATTTCAACACGTACAAACTACTTTCGGCGGTATTCCCAACCTAATGAAAATGTTTGCCAACGCGCCCGATGCAATGGAGGCGTTTACTCAGTTTTATGCAAACCTCACTCAAGGTAGCTTTAGCCAAAAAGACATTGAACAAATAGCCATACCCGTTTCAGCCAGCAACGGTTGTGAATATTGTGTTGCAGTCCATTTTTTTATTGGTGCACATTTGGGCGTCGAACGTGCGGAGTTAGTACGCAATTTAGAGGGCGCCTCTTCAGATCAAAAAATGACGGTCCTTCTACAGTTTGCAAAAGAGCTTGTTGAAAAAAAGGGACCAGTTTCTAATTCAATACAAAAAAAACTGGCTGAACACAAAATAGACCACGCGCAACAAATTGAAATCCTGTGCATCGTCTATGCGTTTTCTTTATTGAACCGCCTCAAACATCTAACACAGCCCGAGTTGGATTTCCCACCTGTTACAGAATTTAATTTTTCTACCTAGTACTCCGTCAAGGTGATTATATATGCAAACTATCGCCCTTGACGTCTATGGCACAATCATAGACCTAAGTGGAATTCTGGTTCCACTTAGTAAAATGGTAGGTAAAAAAGCCACTGCATTGTCGATTCTTTGGCGATCGAAACAATTGGAATACATTTTCCGCAGAGGATTAATGGAGAACTATGTTAGATTTGGTCAAATTACACATGAGGCACTGCAATACGCATTGACGTCACTGAACATTTCATTGTCGGCAGCTATGCAACAAGAGCTATTGGCAGCATATAGTACCTTACCCTCGTTCCCAGATGCGGCGCCAGGATTACACATGCTGAAAGAAGCGGGATGTAGTGTATTCGCTTTTTCAAATGGCGATCGTTACGACATCTTGCAGGTGCTTACAAATGCCAACCTGATAAACTTTTTTGACGGCATTATAAGCGTAGAAAATGTGAAAACATTTAAGCCATCGCCAAAGGTATACCAATATTTCGAAAAAAAGACCAAATATCAATCCAATGAGATCACACTGATTTCAAGCAATCCCTTTGACTTGATAGGTGCTACACATGTTGGTTGGACCACAATCTGGATAAAAAGACAAAAGAAGCTGGTTTTCGATCCCTGGCAAATTAAACCAGCTCACACAACGATTGATTTATTAAACGCGTCAAACCACGTTATTAAATAGCTTCATAAACCGTATCAGACCTTCCCATTACGATTAGAACAAGCCCTGCCAATGCCTCAGCCGATGCAAGGGAAATCGGCTGAAACATTTTATTAGAAATACTCTTAATATAAACGTATATATACCCACGGCGTCTGAGATTTAGGCTTAATTCTCAAAGTGACTGGCTTCGTTGGAATGCTCCATTCTCACCGTATCCATATCTATAAACCCACCGTAAGCTTTGGTTGCAGGGTCTTTCATAAACTTCGCTTCAGCCGCTTTAGCCGCAGCAGTATCCCGCCAAAAAGCCAGATCAGCCCAGGTCTCGCCATCTTGTAATAACAATAATTTCCTCATCAAAAACCCGTCTTCGTTCGCTAAGAAATTCGTATCCAACTCATCGGAACATTTTCTAAACTCATCGACGTTAACGCCATTTTTTAACTTAAAAGTAACGTACTCGACACACAAACTATTATCAAACTTCATCTTTCTCTCCTTTTCAAGTTACCCTATATTAGTAGAGGGTACGGTCGTCATTATACCGCGCCCCCCCTGACAACATGGTGTCAGCAGTGATTGGTAGTTACGGTAGTTACTTAAGTCTTAACACTTGTATTGTTAACTCTGGGGGGGGGGGAAGTTACGAAACCACAATGTGATAGTTACATTAACAAATCTGCTT
>VAPL010228070.1_pt1 | contig 16230 bp, 19 predicted proteins | sample 3395061 | NCBI WGS metagenome assembly VAPL01 (sample SAMN08290444, study PRJNA428436) | hydrothermal vent metagenome | isolation source: Deep-sea hydrothermal vent chimney 2 | place: Pacific Ocean: Juan De Fuca Ridge | depth 2182 m m | reverse complement strand
TTTCCTGATTTGATTATTTTTGGGCTGTCACAATAAGGACAATGTATTTTTTGATAACATGGCATAGAATCTCATTATATCAAAAACTACAAGTTCGACCCGCTACCTCTTTGTTATTGATGCCATATTTACTTATAATTAGTCCCCATAGAATTTATGGGGACATAGTGGGGACAATGAAAGAGATAATAACTGATTTAAGTAGTGAAAAACAAGCGAAAAGCAACGAAACACCTAGTCATAGGTTCTCTATCGCCCCTATGCTCGATTGGACGGATAAGCATTGTCGTTATTTTCATCGGCTATTAACAAAAAAGGCTCTTTTATATACTGAAATGGTGACCTCGGGTGCTATTTTGCATGGGGATTCTGAGCGTTTTTTGGCTTTTAATGCGGCTGAGTCGCCTGTTGCATTTCAGTTGGGCGGAAGTAATCCGGTTGATTTGGCTAGGTGTGCTCAGCTTGTTGAGCAATATGGCTATAGTGAGGTTAATCTTAATGTGGGGTGTCCAAGTGATCGGGTTCAAAATGGCCGGTTTGGTGCTTGCTTGATGGCCGAACCTGTGTTGGTGGCTGAATGTATTGCTGCTATGAAAGAGCTTGTTAGCATACCTGTAACTGTAAAGTCTCGCATTGGTATTGATGATCACGACTCTTATGCAGAGTTGGTGAGGTTTATCGCTACAGTTGCTGGTGGAGGTTGTCAAGATTTTATCATTCATGCTAGAAAGGCTTGGTTAAAAGGCTTGTCTCCAAAACAGAATAGAGAGGTGCCTCCCTTATGCTACGACATTGTTTATCAAATAAAACAAGATTTTCCTGAGTTAAATATTAGTTTAAATGGTGGAGTTACTTCCTTGGTGGCTGCAACTGATGTTTTACAGTATGTTGATGGTGTGATGGTTGGGCGTGAAGCCTATCATAATCCTTATTTATTAGCTCAAGTTGATAAGCAAATTTATGGTATATCGGGTGATATTAAAACGCGGCATCAAGTGGTGATGGAATTAATTCCTTATATTCAACAGCATATGTATGAAGGAGGGCGATTACATAATATTACGCGACATATTTTAGGGCTTTTTCATGGTGTGGCTGGTGCGCGGTTTTGGCGTAGATGTTTAAGTGAGAAAGGAACTAAAAAGGGTGCGAATGAGGCTGTTTTATTAGAGGCATTAAACAATATCCGACTATGATATAATTCTGCTTTATTACTGCTTGATATATAGACGGAGACGAAACGGTGGAAGATCTTTTTTCCAAAATTATTACAGAAATTGGTGAAGACGTAACCCGAGAGGGGTTGGTTGACACACCAAAACGTGCAGCTAAAGCTTTTAAGTTTTTAAATAATGGTTATGATAAAACACTGGAAGAAGTACTAAACGGTGCAATCTTTGAAGCAGATACTGAGGATATGGTTATCGTAAAAGATGTTGAGCTTTATTCACTGTGTGAACATCATTTACTGCCTTTTATTGGTAAATGCCATATTGCCTATATTCCTGATGGCAAAGTATTGGGCTTATCTAAATTGGCTCGTATTGTTGATATGTATGCCAGAAGACTGCAAATTCAGGAAAAGTTAACCAAACAAATTGCTGATGCAGTTGAATTATCAATTGGTGCAAAGGGTGTCGCCGTTGTTGTTGAGGCAAAGCATTTATGTATGATGATGCGAGGTGTTGAAAAACAAAACTCTGTTATGACTACATCGGTGATGTCGGGGATTTTTAGAGAGGACCGCAGTACTCGGATGGAATTTTTAAATTTAATTAATCGAAGTTCGAATTAATCAATTTTTATATAAGATGGTGTAATTTTTTTAAGAAAACAATATCATGTTAATTGTTTGGAGCCGATTTCGCTATTCTCCTAAAACTTGCTGAGTAACTCCTTCATTATCGTAATAAGTCACTCGACTTATGTAAATTTATATTTTTAAGTGTGTTGATTTTTTTTGAATCAGCACAGTTAAATTATCACCAAACTTAAATATTACCTTATTGAAATAACCGGAGTCTCAGATGAGAGAATATGATAGAAATAATTGTGCATTTTGTCGATTAATGCGTAGTCTCGCCTTTACCGGTGTTGGAATGGCAATTGGTAGTGGTTCTGCTTATTTGCTTGGAGCAAGCCAGGAAAATATTTATCTATCGGGTATTGTTGTTTCTACCATTATTGTTTTTGGGATGTTAGATAAAAATAAATATAAAAAGAAGTGAGGGGTCTGATGAAGCAGAATATTTTACAAAGTTGGGATAATAAGTGGCCTGAGGTTAAATCTACTAAACCCTTACCTACAGGCGAAGGTGTTGTTGACCAGGCGGGTTTTGATACGATTGAGGTGGGTAAGGTCTTTGATGTAGTCAACCAAGCCAGCACGATTACCGGACAATCAGTATTGTATCGTTCTTTAGCTCAGCCCTCTTGTTCACTGGATGAAATTAAGGCTAAACAACAAGCTGTTGAGGAAATCAAAAATAATCAGGCTGTTAGGGATAATGTAGAAAATATTGTTACCAGTTCAGCAGAAAAAGAACGGTCTTTGTATCTGTTATTGTTTGGTGAGTTTTTAGGTTCAATGGGAACTGCTCGAGAAGCTCAGCAAATTGAGGGTTATGGCTATCGGCAATACCGTCAAGGTGTACGTTTTATGTTGAATCTGAGCGAATCTATTTATTCTTCAGGAGAGCCGGAAAGCCCTTACCTTAAAGCTATCTTTAATAAAATCAATACATTTACTGAGAGTCGAGTTTATTGTTTGATGGCTGGGCCTGTTTACAATACAGAAAAAGGTTTTAAAACAAAAAAAGAGCGTAAAGGTTCGTTTGTTCCTGCGACCATATTTGTTCCTCAAATATTTAAACCATTACTTATCATACTGGTGTTAGCGGGAATTTGGATGTTTTCGCAATTTATAAGTTACAGCATTCCAGGGCTTTCTTTTGGTAGTGGTGCAATGTCTGGAGCTCTGTTTGCACCTGCTTTATTGATTTATTTTCCTGTTGTTGGAACCTATGACCGAGATAGTTGCATTATTCCCTTGCGAGAGGAGTTTAAAGAGTCCTTAGAGTTGGGTGATGCTTTGGATGCTTTGGGGCAGTTGGATGAATTATTAGCTTTTATTAAATTTTCAGAAAAATATGGGGGCGACCTTATTCTGCCTGTAATGAAAGAAAGTGAGTCTCATTCGATTAATCTTGTAAATGCTAAAAACCCAGTGCTGGGCATGCAAAATGAAAAATATGTGGGAAATGATTTTACCTTAGATAAAGAAAAACTGGTTTTTGTGACAGGGCCCAATAGTGGGGGTAAAACTGCTTTTTGCAAAACCATAACTCAGATTCAAGTTTTAGCACAAATTGGTTGTTATGTACCTGCGCAAGAGGCAGTATTAAGCGTTGCAGATAAAATATTTTATCAGGCACCTGAAATCAGCCATTTAGATGATGGGGAAGGGCGTTTTGGTACGGAGTTAAAACGAACTAAGGCTATTTTTCTTGCGACCACTGCAAAAAGCCTGGTTGTACTTGATGAGCTTTCTGAAGGCACTACCTTTGAGGAGAAAATGGAATCTTCATCTTATGTACTAGATGGTTTTTACCGTAAAGGAAATAGTACCATTTTAATCACTCACAATCATCAACTGGTGGATTTGTTCCTTGATAAGGGTGAAGGAGTTGCAATGCAGGTTGAGTTTAAAGATGACCTACCAAGCTATAAATTAGTTGCAGGAATTTCGCGTGTTAGTCATGCTGATAGAGTAGCTAAGAAAATTGGGTTTTCTAAAGAAGATATTGATAGTTATTTAGCGGATAAAAAGTAAAGGCCTATAATGAAAATTGGAACAGCACTAACAAAAAATTCAACCAAAGCGATGTTGTTGGGGAGTGGGGAGTTGGGTAAAGAGATTGCTATTTCTTTGCAGAGATATGGGGTTGAGGTGATTGCGGTGGATCGTTACCAGAATGCTCCTGCACAGCAGGTAGCCCACCGTGCTTATGTTATTGATATGACAGATGTTCAAGCGGTTAAGCAGCTTATAGACGCTGAAAAGCCCAATTTTATAATTCCTGAAATTGAAGCAATCGCAACAGCAGCTTTGGCTGAAATTGAGGCCGAAGGTATTTCTCAGGTTGTGCCCAATGCCAGGGCGGTGCAGTTAACCATGAACCGTGAAGGAATTCGAACCTTGGCGGCTGAAGAATTGGGTATTCCCACTTCTAGTTATGCTTTTGCAGAAACCTATGCTGAGTTAAAAACTGCTGTAGCAAATGGTATAGGCTATCCTTGTTTTATTAAGCCAACGATGTCTTCATCTGGAAAAGGCCAGTCAATGGTTAAATCAGAAGAGTCGCTTGAGCAAGCTTGGTTATATGCCAAGTCTGGTGGTCGGACGGATACAGGTAAAGTTATTGTAGAAGGTGCTGTTGATTTTGATTATGAGATTACGCTTTTAACGGTTAGAGCGCTAAATGAACGGGGTGTAATTGAAACACATTTTTGTCAGCCTATTGGGCATAGGCAAGAAAATGGTGATTATAGAGAGAGTTGGCAGCCTCAGGAAATGTCAGCTATTGCTATCGGAAAAGCGCAAGATATTGCTAAGAAAGTCACTTCCAATATTGGTGGTTTAGGTTTGTTTGGGGTTGAATTATTTGTTAAAGCTGATGATGTTTGGTTTAGTGAGGTTAGTCCGCGTCCTCATGATACAGGAATGGTGACAATGGTCACGCAGCGGCAAACTGAGTTTGATTTACATGTTAGAGCCATTTTAGGTTTGCCTGTTTCTACGGTATTGGATAAAAAAGGAGCTAGTGCTGTTATCTTGGGTGGAGTTGATGCTAAGGGAGTGGAATATAATGAACTTGACAAAGCCCTGGCTGATTCTGATGTTGATATTAGATTGTTTGCTAAACCTGAAGCATTTGTCGCTAGACGAATGGGGGTTGCACTGGCAACTGCTGAAAATGTGACCGAAGCCATAGAAAAAGCTGTTAAAGCAGCTAAGATTGTAAAAGTTACTTAAATATAGGTTCTTTTAATGAATGGTTTGTTGGGTTTTATAATGCTTTTAACATTTTCAACCCATGGGGTAGCTGATGTGTATAAGCGCACCGCTGCGGATGGGCGAGTTTATTATACAGATGCCCCTATAAAAGGATTTAAATATAAGCGTATTATTCGTACTAAACCCAAAGGCTATGCAAATGCATATAAGCACTTAGCAAAGAATAAAAAGAAATATGCCCCTCTTATCGCAAAAGCCGCTAAAAAATATCAAGTTGATGCTAAATTATTGCATGCGGTCATTCAAACAGAGTCTGCCTATGATGTAAAGGCTATTTCTTCGGCGGGTGCAGTGGGTTTAATGCAGTTAATGCCGGCTACGGCAAAGCGATATGGTGTCTCAAATAGAAAAAATGCCGCTGAAAATATTGATGGTGGTACTCAATATATAAAGTATTTGTTTAACATGTTTGATTCAAACCTTGACTTGGTTCTTGCCAGTTATAATGCGGGTGAGGGTGCTGTCAAAAAATATAACAACACTATTCCTCCTTACCCTGAAACTCAAGGATATGTCAGAAAAGTGCTGAGCTTGTATAATAAGTTATAGTATGCATTTTTTAAGTACTTAATATGGATGAGCTTAGCCCGCAATCATTAATTAAAGGATCTCTGGAAATTTTTTCGCTTCCAGATATTTATTTTCAAATAGCTGAGATGATTGCCGACCCACGATATACTGCTATTGACCTTGGAAAGGTTATAGCAAAAGATCCGGGTTTAAGTATTAGATTGTTAAAAATTGTTAACAGTTCTTTTTATGGTTTTCAGGCTAAAGTGGATACTATATCTCGTGCTATAACCATTGTGGGTGTTGATGATTTAAAAAACCTGGTTTTAGCAACCTCGGTGATAGATGAATTTAGCAAAATTCCTGTTGAATTGGTTGATATGACTGATTTCTGGATGCATAGTGTGCGTTGTGGTGTTATCGCTAAGTTACTCGCTAAAAAAAGTTTAGTTTTGCATTGCGAAAGGCTTTTTTTGGCTGGATTGTTGCATGATGTTGGCTCTTTGCTGATGTATAGTAAGATCCCTGTAAAGGCACTACAAGTTTTGCAGGCTGCTAATTATGACCGGCAGCTTGTTGCTGTGATTGAGCAGCAAGTGCTGGGGTTTACACATGCTGATGTAGGGTGTGAACTAATTAAGTCCTGGGGCTTGCCTGAGTCATTGTTTGAAGCGGTGGGTTGCCATCTTGAACCGGAACTTGCACTTGTTCATCGCTTAGATGCCCATTTGTTAAATTTAGCTTTTCGTCTAGCTAATTTTCTTCAGCAAGGTGTGTTGCTTGAGGATATGTTGTCTGAATTTACCGAAGAACACCTTCAGGTTATGCGGCTTGATAAGGAAATGATTGCTGATGTTGTGGATCTTGCTGGTGGCGAGTTTTCACAAATTTTTGAATTGATGGTACCTGACAAAAGATTTCATTAGAGTATTGATACGCCAAAGTTATTTAATAAGCTGGTTAGTTTTATTAATGGTAGTCCTATTAAGGCATTAGGATCATCCCCTTCGATTTTCTCAAGCAAGGTAATGCCCAGTCCTTCAGACTTAAATCCTCCGGCACAATCATAGGGTTTTTCTATATTGACATAATTTATGATTTGTTGTTCGGTGAGTTTTCTGAAGTAAACGGTGCAAATATCAATTTCAGTCTGTATCTTATTGCTTGATGAATCTAATACGCATACTGCAGTAAAGAACTGAACCGCTTGCCCTGATTGTAACTTGAGTTGTTGAATGGAATTTCTGTGGTTTTTGGGTTTACCAAGTATTTTGTTGTTACAACTTGCAACCTGGTCAGAAGCAATAATTAAATGCTTACTATTGTGCTCTTGTATGGCTTGTGCTTTTTCTTGAGCGAGACGTAATGCAAGTTGTTTTGGTGATTCTTTATCTAAGGCTGATTCATCTATGTTGGGTGCAATAGATGTGAATGTAATACCAAGTTTTAGCAGTAGTTGCTTTCTGTAGTTTGATGAGGAGGCAAGAATAATGGGTTTCATCTGAGATGTTTGTAAAAATAGTTAATATTGTTTGTGTTCTTTGAATGTTATTCATCTGTATTAAATGGATGGGTATTGACGTGGGTGTATTAACCCTTTAGAATTGATAAGTTATGTTAGATCGATTACCTGTTCATATAGATCCAGTGAGTTTTGCCGAAAGAGGCAAACAATTATCTGGCACAATTAAAATAAACGAGTTAACTCGTTTGTCTGAAATATTGCTTGATAACTCGGGAGAAATAGAAATTGACTTTTCTTTTGATAAAGAGGGAAGGGTACCTACAATTGTCGGTGAAATCAAAGCAAATTTAATTCTTGAATGTCAATCGTGTACGGAGCAATTTATTTTGCCCATAGATAAGCATTTTAAATTAGGTTTGGTTCAGTCATTAGATCAAGCTGATAAGCTGGCAAGCGACTGTGAGCCTTTGATGATTGAAAGTGTTAAAATTTCACTTAATGAACTTGTTGAGGATGAGTTATTACTGGCTTTACCTGACTTCCCTAAACATCCGTACGTTTGTATAGAGCATATGGATTTTGAGGATGTCATTGAGTCAGAGCATGATGATAAATCGGTGGATTCTAACAACCCGTTTTCTGTTTTAGCTAAACTTAAAAATACTGGAGATTAAAAATGGCTGTACAAAAAAGTAAAGTAACACGCTCAAGACGTGGGCAACGTCGTTCACATGACACTTTAACAAGTAAAACTTTATCACAAGATCCTATGACAGGTGAAACACACTTACGTCACCATATGACACCTGATGGTGTTTTCAAAGGCCGTCAAGTAGTATTGAACGACGAAGACTAATGAAGTCTGTATGAGGGAGTGATTGAACTCCCTCGGTCTTTTTTGGGGTGTGGATTTTAATTTTCTGCATTGCCTAATGTTTTCCGATCTAATTCTATATCGGTTTATTCAAAAAATTTTCTGGAGTTAGCCCCAGCGTGAGCTCAACAATTGCTATTGATGCGATGGGTGGGGATTTTGGTCCTCAAGTTACCATACCTGCGTCACTAAAATGCTTAGATGCAAACCCTAATTTAAATATTATCCTGGTTGGAGATGAAGATGTTCTTAATGAACTTCTTGTTGATGCATTGGCTAAATTTCAAGACAGACTTTCTATTCAGCATGCTTCACAGCAAGTTGAAATGGATGAAAAACCTCAGTCTGCATTAAGGAGTAAAAAGGATTCCTCGATGCGAGTAGCTATTAACCTGGTGCGTGATGGGCAGGCAGATGCCTGTGTAAGTGCAGGTAATACAGGGGCTTTAATGGCGATCGCACGGTTTGTTTTGAAAATGATTCCGGGGATTGATAGGCCCGCTATTATTTCTACTTTACCTTCAACTTTTGGGCATACCCATATCCTGGATTTAGGTGCTAATGTCGATTGTACAGCTGAACACTTGTTTCAATTCGCTATTATGGGCGAAGAAGTGGTAAAAGCCGTTGAGAACATTGCTGAGCCAAGAATTGGATTATTAAATATAGGTGAAGAGGATATGAAAGGTAATGAGCAGGTGAAATCTGCGGCTAAGTTACTGGAATCATCTTCATTAAATTATATAGGTTATGTTGAAGGGAATTCAATTAATGCAGGGTCAGTAAAGGTTGATTTAATCGTTACTGATGGCTTTGTAGGAAATGTCGCGCTTAAATCAATTGAAGGTGCGGCTAAATTATTTGCTACAAAATTAAAACAACTATTCTCGAAAAACATCTTCACTAAATGTGCTGCACTTGTGGCTTACCCTGTTCTAAAATTATTTAAAGAAAGTATAGATCCTAGGCTGTATAATGGCGCCAGTTTTATTGGTTTGCGTGGTTTAGTCATTAAAAGTCATGGCGGAGCCGACGAATTAGCCTTTCAAACGGCCATACAACTTGCTGAAGTTGAAATAGTAAAAGATGTAACACGTAAAATCAGTGATAAAGTAGCTGTCGCCCTAGAGAATAGAGAGTAACTATGAAGCGTTGTTCAAAAGTAATTGGTACAGGTGGATATTTACCAGAAACAATCAGAACTAATGATGATATCTCGAAGTTAGTAGATACCAGTGATGAATGGATTTATGACCGTACAGGAATAAAAAATCGACGGATTGCAGGTCCTGATGAAACCGCAGCAAGTATGGCTGAAATAGCAGCAAGACAAGCTATAAGTATGGCTGGGATTGAGACAGGTGAGATCGATTTAATTATTGTTGCAACCGGCACACCAGATAGGGTTTATCCAAGTACAGCCTGCATGCTTCAACATCGCCTGGAAATTCAAAACTGTGTGTCCTTTGATGTGCAAGCAGCCTGTTCAGGATCTATTTTTGCCTTGAGTATTGCTGATCAATATATTAAATCTGGTGCTGCAGATAAAGTACTTATTATCGGTGCTGAGGTTTGTTCTCGGTTGGTTGACTGGACAGATAGAGGGACCTGTATTTTATTTGGTGACGGAGCAGGAGCTCTACTATTAGATTCATCTGATGAATTTGGTGTTTTATCTACTCATATTCATTCTGATGGTGCCTATGAAGATTTACTTTATTGCCCTAACCCCCAAGTAGCCACTGAAGGTAATAAAGATGAAGATGGTTTTATTAAAATGAAAGGGAATGAGGTTTTTAAAGTAGCGGTAAATACTTTGGGCCGTATAGTTGATGAAACCCTTGTTGCAAACAACCTAGAGAAAACAGATATTGATTGGTTGGTGCCGCATCAGGCAAACACCAGAATTATTGCCGCCACTGCAAGAAAACTTAAAATGTCAATGGATCAAGTTATCTTGACCTTGGAAAATCAAGGGAATACGTCATCAGCTTCGGTTTTGTTGGCTTTGAATGAAGGGGTAAGAGATGGGCGCATTAAACGAGGGCAGCTTATTTTACTAGAAGCTTTTGGTGCTGGTTTTACTTGGGGTTCGGCTTTAATTAAGTATTAATAGAGCAGACTAAAGATCAAAGCACAAGGTCAAAATCTAACACGGTTACCTTAGTAGGGTTTTGGCTTTAGTCTGTTTTTTTATTTTGTAAATAAAAAAATCATTATGAGTGAAAAAAATAATAATTTAGCCTTTGTTTTTCCTGGTCAAGGGTCTCAGTCTGTTGGCATGTTGTCAGCTATGGCAGAATCATTTCCAGTCGTTACACAAACTTTTGAACAAGCATCTGATGTTTTAAGTTTTGATTTATGGAAAATGGTTCAGCAAGGGCCTGTTGAAGAATTAAATCAAACCCATAATACACAGCCTGCTATGTTAGCTGCAGGGGTTGCCATGTGGCGTGTATTTTGTGATCAAACCAGTGTTAGGCCTGCTTGGATGGCAGGCCATAGCCTAGGTGAATATACAGCATTAGTTTGTGCTGATTCAATTAAATTTGTAGATGCGGTACAACTTGTTGCAGAGCGTGGCCGTTTAATGCAGGAAGCAGTGCCTGTTGGTATTGGTGCAATGGCTGCGATTATTGGCCTAGATGATCAGCAAGTGATTAATGTTTGTGCTGAATGTGCTGGTAATGAAATTGTAGCAGCGGTTAATTTTAATGCCCCTGGGCAAGTTGTTATTGCCGGACATGATGGAGCAGTTGAAAGAGCAATGCTGGTTGCAAAAGAGGCTGGTGCTAAAAGAGCAATAAAGTTACCCGTAAGTGTACCTTCTCACTGTGCCTTGATGGAATCAGCCGCTGAAAAGTTATTTATTAATTTACAGACTATAGAAATTAAAACTCCAGATGTCACTTTAATTCATAATGTTGATGTTGAATCGCATGATGAAGCCAGTGCTGTTGCCAAGGCACTAAAAGAGCAATTATTCAAGCCGGTTCGCTGGGTAGATAGTATTAAGTCTATGAGTGAACAAGAGGTAACTCATTTTGTTGAATGTGGGCCTGGTAAAGTTTTAATGGGACTTAATAGACGTATTGTAAAAGTAGCAGATCATATGACAATGTATGATCCTGCCACATTAGAAAAAGTGTTGGAGCAGTTAAATGGATAAGAAGATAGCATTAGTAACAGGTGCAAGTCGCGGTATTGGTCGTGCAATTGCAGAACAATTAGTGGCTGATGGTTTTTTTGTTGTAGGCACTGCAACCAGTGATAAAGGTGCTGATTCAATATCTGCTTATTTAGCTGAAAATGGTAAAGGTTTAAAGTTGAATGTGGCAGATGCTGATTCAATTGCTGAAGTGATTAAAAAAATTGCTGAAGATTATTCTGCTCCTACAGTATTAGTTAATAATGCGGGTATTACGCGTGATAATTTATTAATGCGTATGAAGGATGATGAGTGGAATGACATTATTACTACCAATCTAACTTCTATTTTTCGGATGAGTAAAGCCGTGTTACGGGGTATGATGAAAGCTAAAACAGGCAGGATAATTAATATTTCTTCTGTTGTGGGTGCAACAGGTAATGCGGGGCAAACTAATTATGCAGCTTCTAAAGCGGGCATGGTTGGTTTTGCTAAGTCTCTGGCTAAAGAAGTAGGTTCACGCAATATTACTGTGAATACTGTGGCACCTGGTTTCATAGATACAGATATGACTAAAGGATTGGCAGAAGAGCAAAAAGAAGCATTATTGAGCTCAATTGCCTTAGGTCGATTAGGCAACCCCAAAGAAATTGCACATGCTGTTTCTTATTTGGCTTCTGACGGTGCTTCTTATGTGACCGGAGAAACAATTCATGTAAACGGTGGCATGTTTATGTCATAGTGTTGTGACATTCTTGTGTTTTCAAGTATAATTCCACGCAGTCTTCTGGGTTGACCGGGGGCATAATTTTAATAAATATTAATAAAACTGAAAGTGTATTTAAAATAGCACTTTATTTGAGGAAAATAAAATGAGTAACATTGAAGAGCGCGTAAAAAAGATTGTTGCAGAACAGCTAGGTGTTAAAGATGATATTGCTAATGATGCATCTTTCGTTGATGATCTTGGTGCTGATTCTTTAGATACAGTAGAACTTGTAATGGCTCTTGAAGAAGAATTTGAATGTGAAATTCCAGATGAAGAAGCTGAAAAGATTACTACAGTTCAGTTAGCAATTGATTATATAAATAAAAATCTATAATTGATTGAAAATTCTAGTGGATGAATTCTTGTTCACTAGAATAATGCCTTGGTTTTCAGGGTATTTTTTCTCCAATATTTAATTTTTCAACGGATTATACTTTGAGCACACGTCGAGTTGTCATCACAGGTTTGGGGGCAGTTACCCCTTTGGCTAACAATGTTTCAGATACTTGGAACGGTATTATTAATGGCAAAAGTGGCATCAGCCAAATTGATTCATTTGATATTTCACCTTTTGCGACTACCTTTGGAGGCGTCATTAGAGGTTTTGATGTCACTGAATACATAGCGGCAAAAGATGCTAAAAGAATGGATGGTTTTATCCAGTATGGTATAGCTGCTGGTTGCCAGGCAATTGAAGATTCGGGTATAGACGTGACTGAGCAGAATGCTGAGCGTATTGGTGTTGCTATTGGGTCAGGTATTGGTGGTATAACAGGTATAGAAGAATGTTATGCAACCTATGATAAAAGTGGGCCGCGTAGGATTTCTCCTTTTTTTGTTCCCGGTAATATTATTAATATGATTTCTGGAAACCTTTCTATTAAATATGGTTTAAAAGGACCTAATTTCGCGATTGTAACAGCTTGTTCAACAGGTACGCATAATATTGGTGATGCTTCACGATTAATAAAATATGGTGATGCTGATGTTATGGTCGCTGGAGGTGCAGAACGATGCACGACTTCTCCAACAGCAATGGGTGGGTTTTCTTCAGCAAAAGCGTTGTCACGTCGAAATGATGACCCGCAAGCGGCAAGTCGCCCTTGGGATAAGGATCGTGATGGCTTTGTATTAAGTGATGGTTCCGGTGTTGTTGTTTTAGAAGAATTAGAGCACGCTAAAGCACGAGGTGCTAAAATTTATGCCGAGGTCGTAGGTTATGGTATGAGTGGTGATGCATACCACATGACTACGCCATCAGTCGGTGGCGAAGGTGCGGCACGTTGTATGAAAAATGCATTACGCGATGCAGGCTTAAACCCTGAGCAAGTGGACTATATTAATGCGCATGGAACATCTACACCTGCTGGAGATGTGGGTGAAACACAAGCAATGAAAGCCGCTTTAGGTGATCATGCTTATAATGTGGCCATTAGTTCTACTAAATCAATGATTGGCCATTTATTAGGTGCTGCGGGTGGTATCGAAGCCGTTTTATCCGCATTAACTATTAAAAATCAAGTAGCTCCGCCAACAATTAACTTAGAGAGCCAAGACCCTGAGTGTGACTTGGACTATGTGCCTAACACTGCCAGGGAAATGAAAATTGATATTGCTATTTCCAATTCTTTTGGTTTTGGCGGTACTAATGGTTCATTAATTTTCAAACGTTACCAATAATCTAACAAAACAGTGTTTGCAAATGTACCTGCTCAATGGTGAAGTTAAACACTGTATAGAATTTTCGGATCGGGGGTTTCAATATGGTGATGGTTTATTTGAAACTATTGAAATTATTGATGGAATCCCTGTCTTTTTAGATCAACATATAAACCGGCTGATTGCAGGCTGTAAAAGACTGTTGATTCCTTCCCCTGACTTATCAATACTCAAAAAAGAAGCTTTTCAACTAGCAAAAAATAGCAAACATGCCGTGTTGAAATTGATTGTAACACGCGGCTCTGGAGGGCGCGGCTATCGCCAGCCTAGTACCATCGAAGCAACTCGTCTGTTCTCTCTACACCCATATCCAAGTTACCCTGGTGAAATAGCAGATCAGGGGATTAAAGTTCGTTTTTGTACGACCCGATTAGGCTCAAACCCTGTTCTTGCAGGTATTAAACACTTGAATCGTTTGGAGCAGGTACTTGCTCGTGCTGAATGGGATTCTATCGATATATATGAAGGTTTGATGATGGACTTAAATGATCAGGTCATTGAGGGAACGATGAGTAATATTTTTTTTGCAAAAGATAGTTGTTTGTACACCCCAGAAATTACTCAATGTGGAGTGCAAGGGATAATAAGGGATATTATTAAACAAATAGCGAGGGAGCACCAAATACCTGTTATCGAAACAGCTATTAGTCAAGATGATATTTATAATGCAGACGAAGTGTTTGTCACTAATTCTGTGATTGGAATATGGCCTGTTAAACAAGTTCAGACGCATAAATATAAAGTAGGGTTAATTACCCAAAAAATACAAAGCTTATTTGTTGAATTTAAGCAGCAGGCTTTAGTTAATGGCTAAAATAATAACTACTTTGGCATTGTTGGTTGCCATAACACTGGTATGGTTGTGGTCAGAATATAATCTCGCATTAACAAAGCCTGTTATTGTCGATAAACCTCATATCTTTGAGATAAAAAAAGGTGATAATTTTGGCCAAATTACTCATAATTTACGTACTCAAAAAATAACAATTAAACCCATTTGGTTTAAGGTGATTGCTTACCAGCAGAAAGTAACTCATAAATTAAAAGCGGGAGAGTACGAATTAAAAAAAGGGCTCACTATGCCCGATATTTTGGCTGTTTTTGTCGCAGGTAAACCTCACCAATATTCAATTACTTTTCCAGAAGGATGGAGCTTTAAACAAATTGTTGAAAAAATTCAACAAAACCCTCATTTAAATAAAACGCTTAAGAAAGCGAATTATCAAAATATTATGGTTGCATTAAATTCTGAATATAAATACCCAGAAGGGCTTTTCTTTCCAGATACTTATTTTTTTGATAAAAACACTACAGATATAGGCTTGTTAAAAACTGCTTACAATAAAATGCAGCGAGTTTTGCAGCAGGAATGGGAGCGGAGAGAAAAAAACTTACCTTTAAAAACGGCCTATGAAGCATTAATTCTTGCTTCAATAGTAGAGAAGGAAACAGGGGCAGCCGTTGAAAGAAGAAAAATTGCAGGTGTTTTTATTCGCCGGCTTCGTAAAGGTATGTTATTACAAACTGACCCTACCGTTATTTATGGTATGGGAGATAGTTATAACGGTAATATTCGATATAAAGACTTAAAACAAGCAACAGCTTACAATACTTATATTATCAAAGGCTTACCCCCAACTCCCATTGCAATGCCAGGAAGAGAAGCTATTTATGCCGCTATGCACCCTGAAAAAGATAAGAGTTTGTATTTTGTAGCAAAAGGTAAGGGTGAAGGTAGACATGTTTTTTCTGCAACCTTAAGAGCACATAATAATGCCGTTAACAAATACCAAAGAAAACGATGATTAAAGGGAAATTTATAACCCTGGAAGGTGGTGAAGGAAGTTTATATTCGGTTTGGTTGAAATGTAAACTATTAGGTATTATATTTGTTTGTATTATGATGTAAACATGAAGATGGATTATTACTTTAACTTAGGAGATTACATAATGACTTCAGCAACTAAAGAACAGAACCTACCAAAACATTCAGATGGCCCTGATATTACTAATTTAGTTATGGATGATCTTGATCTAAGAGCGAAAAAAGGGGTTGAGACATATGGAAAAAGGTTGAAACCATCAAATGGTAGAAATGCTCTCATTGATGCTTATCAAGAAGCTCTTGATCTAGGTGTTTATCTTAAACAACGATTAGTAGAAGAAGAAGGTTTTTTAAGGGAGCTTGATAAATCTATTGCAAACGCAAAAGAAAGTGGATCAGCTGAAATAACTGGTCTTTTGAAAGCGAAAGAAATTTATATTACCATTGTCGGCGAATAGTTTCTAGATCTCTATGACATACAGAACAATTGAATCTCATGTTGTTGAGGTTGCATCTTCGAATGGAACAAAAATACCATGTAATTATTTGAAGCATTCTCGTTTTCAAGCTAATTGTAACCTTTGTGCTGGGTTACATTATGTTTTTGTGCGATTTTCTCCAGATAGGACTTATTCGTAAGCGTCTATTCTCCCCACCTAAACAAACTCCCCCACTTACCTTAAACTCTATGTTCCAGTTTTTAATTGTTGCTTTTGTAAAGTGCTGAAAAACGGAGGGATAGAGAGAGTATCCTTTTCTACAGATGCTAGATTTATGGGGTAATGATCAATGTCATTAAGTTAAGGAAAAAGAGCTTTTTTATTTCTCCCTCTCGGCACACCG
>VAPL010204522.1_pt1 | contig 16232 bp, 14 predicted proteins | sample 3395061 | NCBI WGS metagenome assembly VAPL01 (sample SAMN08290444, study PRJNA428436) | hydrothermal vent metagenome | isolation source: Deep-sea hydrothermal vent chimney 2 | place: Pacific Ocean: Juan De Fuca Ridge | depth 2182 m m | reverse complement strand
CATTGTATCCAGACAACACAACGATATGAATAATTCCAGTGGTACGGAAATTATCTTGAAGTTCTTCCCCTAATGACTGTTTAGCGCCAACTACCAATCCTCCAAGCAAAGCTACTTGCGGATCTGGAATCAATCTCTGAATTTTAGAAAGAAAAGCATTTTTAAAACTAAATAAATATTGTTTTATAACATTTCCATGACCTCCTGACACAAACTCTAATTCAGGGAATAACACCTGGTAAAAAATATCATCTTTAGATAGAAAAGATGCATAGTCAAAATATTTCCCAGTATCTGTTGTAAAGCCTTTTGGTTTTTGCAGTTCACCTGACACCACAACTTTATCTCCATACGTAAGCTGAGGATATGAATTGGCTACAATACGCACCTTCTCTGAAACCTCTACTCCAGAAACACTTTGTAACTTAATCGTGTAGTTTGTGCTTCTCTCTCGCACATCTGGCTCATCTATTACAATACCCTCTGCAAGAATAGTTTTGTTGACAAAACTATCTACCACCGCACTACCTTGATGTATGTTCGCAACATCGTATCGTAACAATCCAAATGCTGCGGAAATAATAAAAATAACAACAAGCAACACATTCCGTCTACTTTTTAAAATAAACGACATTAATAAAACCACAGCACCTAAACTAAGTACGAATACGGAGAATTCCACCCCGAAATCAAAAAAGGAGCGCCAAAACACTCCCGTAACAAACCCACCAACAATAAGGTAGACGATATTCTTCATATATTATCCATATATATTTGCTTCTATTCCCCTCTATCCATTGCTTCGTTTGCTAGGCGATCTGCATCTTTGTTTTCTTCTCTAGGGATGTGAGTAAAGGTTATGTTAGGGAAATCTTTCTCTTGAAAATTTCTTACTTTGGTAAATTGTTCACGTAAAGCAGGTTCTTTGACCCTATAATTTCCTAAAAGTTGTTGTTGTATCAACTGACTATCAACTTTAAATTCGATTACTCTTTCATTTAACCCAAGCTTCTTTGCTTCTTCGAAACCAAGAATAACCGCCTCATATTCAGCCCAATTATTCGTCCTCTCCCCTAGATATCTCGATGCTTCTTTAAGCACTTCACCACTTTCGTCAAAAATAATGGCTCCAGCTCCAGCTGGTCCAGGATTGTTGCGTGCACCACCGTCTGTATAAATGATTATCTTCTGCATAATATTGCAAAGTATATCACACACTCCAATAGTTCGGTTAACCGAACTATTCGTATAATCCATCAAGCCAATCCCAACGTCTCTTGCCCATAGAAGGCATGCCAAGCCTAACTATAATCTCTAACTCATCCCAAAAAGTCTGACGATTTCTTTTACTTCTACAATCTTTCTTTATATGTTTATATGCCCCTGAATCAAGCCTTGACGCTATATGCGAGACAGTAGAAGAGCTGACTTGTAATAAATATTTTATTTTATATTGCGACACGCCTTCTGCAATCATAAAGATCATCATCAAACGCTTTGCAAGCATTATTTGTTCTGATTCTGTTAAAAGTTCTGAAATAAAGTTCTTACCACCAGAAGTGGTACGTAGCGATACAATAGTATTAACAAATTGTTTATCTAAGCGTTTCTTTATATCACTTTTAAGAGGTCCTTTTGACACATAAGTCATGCTCTTATACTACCACGAATAGTTCGGTTAACCGAACTATTCGTCATGTTGTCGATGCGCTATTGTGGTAAGTGTTTATGTGGAGGATAATTATTTTAAAGTATTTCTACTATACGTAGACGGAGCTCTATGATGTTTCTAAAGGTTGATTTATCTATCGTTGCTATAAGATCAATCTTATTCCTTTCTTTTAGTTTATCGCCAAAGTCGTTTATTGTTTTGAAAAAACCTATTGCTGATACTTTACCTCCTGACTTCTTCTTAAAGTCGATTTGTAAATGGTTTTTATCTTTACCAAAATCTCTGACGTCTTCTATCGTTATGTTCTCAAAAAGAAATAATGGTTTCTTATTACCTTGTCCAAATGGTGCTAGCTTCTCTAACACACTGTATGTATCCCAGCTCACGTCGTCTAGCGAGAGCTTCTTGTCTACACTCATTGGTTCTGGCTCTTTGTTCTTATCCATCTTCTTATAGGCTTTTAGAAGCCCTTCTTCTAGTTCATGAATCTTTTCGTGTTTAACTGAGAACCCTCCTGAAAAGGCATGCCCACCAAACTCCAAAAACAAACCTTTCTCTACTTTTAACATTAATTCCATAACGTCCATTATGTTTCCAGACCTGCATGACCCTTTAAGGTGCTCTCCACCATCTCTGCCCCATAAAAATACTGGTCTTTTATATAACTCAGATACATTGTTCGCAACAATACCAAGTAGAGGTGGCTTCCAGTCTGGATTACCCATAACTATCACACCTTTTAGATTATCTTCGTCTATCCGCTTTTTGACTTCTCGTGTTATTGCTCCAACCACACCCTTTCTCTTGTTATTAATTTTATCTAAGTGAGTTGAAAGCGCTCCAGCCTCTACTTCATCTTTAGTGGAGAGTAAGTTAAAGGCGTCCATTGGTATTCCCATGCGAGATGCTGCATTTATCCTCGGGACTATCATAAAACCAACATCGTCCTCTGTTATATTCCTCTGTTGTATATACATCTTTCTGCATAACTGCATAAGCCCTGGGCGCCTTGATTTACGAAGTACACGTAACCCATAGTGGGCTAAAACACGGTTCTCTCCTGTGAGCGGAACCATATCGGCTATTGTTGCGAGCCCAACCATATCAAGGAGCCATTTTTCCCATCCTTCTTTTATATTAAAGCCTACACCGCTATTAACTCTGCCAGCTTTTTCTATAAGTGCCTGCACTAACTTAAATGCGACACTTGTACCGCAAAGCATGTCGTATGGGTATGTATCACCCTTTTGTTTTGAGTTTAATATTGCAAAAGCTTTTGGTAAGTCTGCCCCAGGGACGTGGTGATCTGTGATTATTACATCTATTCCAAACTCGTTCGCTTTTTCAACTGGCACTATGTCTGTGATACCACAATCTACAGTAATTAAAATCTTTGCGTTATCTTTTCCAAACTCTTCTACTGCAGAGATATTAAGACCATACCCTTCATCATGTCTGTGTGGAATATAATTTGTAAAGTTTTCGTATTCTATCTTCTTAAAGAAGTCGTGTAGTAACACCCCTCCTGGGATTCCATCACAATCGTAATCGCTATAGATTACTATTTTTTCTTTTTTGGAAATTGCCTGTAGTATCCTATCCACAACCTTGTCCATGTCTTTTATAAGAAATGGATCGTGAAGATGTTTAACATAATCTGGGTTTAGAAATATATCAGCTTCTTTTTTCGTTGTTATTCCTTTATTTATTAAAAGCTCTTGAAGTAACTCTGGGTACATCTCCAACTCTTTTTTGTCTTTCTCTTTATAGGTTTCTTTGATTGTATAGGGGCTCATTATATCTATATGTTTTTAAATCTTGGGTTTTCACGAATTCTAGCATACAATCATATATATGAATGATTTGTTTTTAAAAATTATTAAGGGCGACATCCCCTCTGAAAAAATATATGAGGATGACAAAACATATGCATTTCTTGAGATTAACCCTAATAACCCCGGGCATACGCTCGTAATTCCTAAGGTGCATTCACGAAATATTCTCGATATTAAAGAAGAAGATTGGGTAGCTCTTATGGACACTGTACGCAAACTTGCTCCTGTTATCAAAGAATCCATGGGAGCAACTGGAGTAAACGTATATATGAATAATGAAGCGTCGGCGTTTCAAGAAGTATTCCATACTCATGTGCATATCATTCCTCGCCACGACGAAGATGGATTTCTTCCATGGAAAGGGGCTCCGTATAAAGACGGCGAAATGAAAAAAATTGGAGATAAGATTCGAGATTATACATAAAAAAGACGACCTTTTTAAGGTCGTCTTTAAACTTTCAACTGTCGAACTCGGTAAATCAGTTTGTGTTTACGTTCCCCTGAATTCAACAACTATAATAAATAGAAAAACAAGCACTGCACAAATACCAAAAAAGATCATTACGAACTGCGACGAATTTAATTTCTTAGACGGTTTAGATGTATGCATTCTTCCTATGACCATTTCAATCCTCCTCCAAAAAGACGTTGCCTATTTTTAGAATACACAAATATAGACTGGAGCACAAATCTTATGCTATTTTAAGGCTTCAATTGCAGACAATGTTCCATGTAGTAAAAACGCAAGCATTGCACCTCCGCCAGTTGAGACAAATGAGAACTTCTCCTCTATATTGAGATCTGCGATTGCGTTAAGAGTGTCTCCACCACCTGCGATTGAATAGGCGTGGCTTTCTGCAATACCAAGCGCTAAGTCTTTGGTGGCTGTATCAAAACCACGCTCATACTCTCCAAGCGGACCATTCCATACAACACTGTTCATGTCTTTAATTTTTTCTTTAAGCATTAAGACAGTCTCTGGACCGGCATCTACTATTTTTTCTTCTTTTAATACCCCGTCTGCTTTTTTTATTAATGACTTTCCATCAACTTCTACAACAACGTCAGTTGGTATTAGAACTTTTTCATTATTAAGTAGGTGTGATATATCAATATTCTCATCTGACACAACTGATGTGCCAATCTCAAACCCTTTAGCTTCAAAGAAGTTATTTGCAAGAACTCCTCCTACAAATACATAGTCATATACTTCTATAAATTTTTCTATTAGAGGCAATTTAGTCTTTATCTTTGCTCCACTGATAATAAAAATGGATGGAGACTTTGGGTTAATGGCTTTAGAGAGCTCCTCTATTTCTTCTAGTAAACGAAGTCCTGCATAACTGGGTAAATGTTTTGTTATACCAGTAAGTGATGCATGCTCTCTGTGTGAAACTGCAAAGGCATCATTTACATATATGTCAGCTAGGCTTGCGAGTTCTTTTGAAAAAGTTTCGTCATTTTCCATTTCTCTTGTGTCGCCACGTACATTTTCTAACAAGACGACTTCCCCATCTTTCATTTCATTAATGCTTGCTCTGGCTACTTCTCCAACGATGTCTGGAATAAAACTAATCTCTATTTCTTTCTTTAGTATTTCAAAAATCTTACGTGAAGACACACTGCCGTCACGTCCTACATGCCCTAAAAGGATGACGCGTGCACCTGCCATTTTAAGATAAGAAAGTGTTGGTTTAAGCGCATTAGTGGGGAGTGCACTCACTCCAGAGTCATCAATATCAATTCGAACAAGTACTCTCTTTCCTTTTACGTCTCCTGCATCTTTAATACTTTTCATCCCGTACAGAATAGGACACGGACTTAAACAATCCTTGTCACTAGATTAAATCTTTTGTTAATTATCGACTTATTTATCATATATTATGTTTGTGTCCACGATTTCGTTCGGGATTCATACTATTTTTTACTAAATTTTTTGCGCTATCTTCAACATATCACTAAACTCAGCTATTTTCAGACTTGCATGCCCTACCAATAACCCATCCACCATACCTTCGGTAAGTAACACTTCTGTATTACTCTTTCCTGCTGACCCGCCGTATAAAATAGGAACTTTGAATGCAAGATTCTTTCCAAAGATACCTGTTAATACTTTCCTAATAAAAAGTACTGTCTCGTGAAGCTCATCTCCCTTCATGGCATCAGCTTCACTTTTACCTATTGCCCAAATTGGTTCATATGCAATTATAATTTTTGAAAGTCTATTTTTAGATATACCCTTAAGTGCTGATTCTAACTGTGAGGTTAAAAAAGAAAGATGTGTGCCGTCTCTATGATCGCGATCTGATTCGCCAATACAAAGTATAACAGTCAAACCTGCTTGAGTAGAAGCGAGAACTTTTTGATTTACCTCTACATCTGCTTCGCCAAGTAGACGACGCTCTGAATGACCAACTATGACATGCGTCGCCCCACTGTCTTTAAGCATCGCACTGCTTACCTCTCCAGTAAATGAGCCTCTTTTCTCCCAAAATACATCTTGTGCTGCAAACTCGATTCTATGTCCACGATATAATTTGCTAATCTCTGATAAATATACAAACGGAGTAGCTATAACAGTCTTTACGTTTGAAAGCTTACTTGCTACCTGCTTCACTCCAATAAAGAGTTCCTTTGCCTTTGTGGCACTTTCAGGATTCATCTTCCAGTTGGCTATGATTATCTTTTTCATCCCGTACAAAATAGGACACGGACTTAAACAATCCTTGTCACTAGATTAAATCTTTTGTTAATTATCGACTTATTTATTATATATTATGTTTGTGTCCGCGATTTCGTTCGGGATTCATACATCTCGAATTGTATCACACTACTATAAAGTTTCTTCTCTCCACTGAACAAACCTAAAATCATCACTAGTATACGGAGTTAAGGGTGGAGGATTATTTGCCTGTGTCTGATCATATGAGTTATTACGCGTATTAAACCCTGAACAATAATCTGGGCAATCCCACCTAGTTGACGAACGTCCATTTGAAATAATTGAGCCATTTATTGTAAAAGAATTCTGATACGACTCACTTACACTATATCCATTGTCAGGGTGGTAGTAATTTCTTCCAAAATGACCTGTTTGAGCTATAAAAATACCTCGAATGGACATATCGTCTGGAACTACAGGAGATAATAATATATCCTCTTCCGCAATTACTGTTAACCCATCTGTACCAACTAAAGTTGAGTATTCTATATTGTTTACTAAATATATATCTGTTTCAATATTTGAATTAACTAAGTCTGCTGACACAATTGTTAGTTTACCTTTCACTGTACCCTCCAACCACAACATATCCTCCACAAAAACTAAACTACAATCTGCTGGTGGTGTGTATGTTTGAAGAAATGTCTCCGAAAGAACTTTATTGTTTTCTATCTCCCACGTCCACTGTGAGCTATATGCCCAATAACCATCTCCAACAGTATCAACTCTATATACATCAAACGTTCCATCGCTTTGTAGATAAATATGATATCCCTCTGCACCTGAATCACCGAGATAAATCCCACCACTATTTTGTGCCAAATTCTTCATTGAAGATAAATCAGCAGTAATACCATTAAAGTCAATCTGAGGTACAGGAAACTGCCATAGAGCACTGTCACCAATTCCAAAGATGCCGTCCTCGGTTGAGTCAGGGTCACATCCGCGAGATGATGTACATGTCCAACTTGCTACCGAGCTACTCACTAACGATTTATTATCTGCGTCCATGCGAACTCCATTGTTCGAGTGATACTTACCAAGGATAGTCTGGTCTTTCTTCCAATCATTTGTATTTAGGATGAAAGAGTACTCTGCTACTGATGGTCTGGAATATTTCGCGAATAGCTCTCTCTCTAGAGTGGTGTCGTTATCGGATACCCCTGTCGAGGTTATGTTTATTGAGGTAACTATTCCACACTGTGTATTACCAGTAATATCAAGAGAGAAATTCCCCACCACACCACCTTCTGGGTCTGAGTAAGAATGCACATACGGACCAGACGTCCCTGTCCCGTCTTTTAAGTCGTTAGGAAAATGTGCCAAGAACCATTTGTAATAATCTAGCCCTGCTTCAGCTATCTGAAAAGCTTTTTCTCTATTTTCTTTTGCAATCTGCACTTTATTTTGTAAAAAAACAAAACCTGAAAGCGCCGACACTATTGTAAAAAAGACGCCAGCAAAAACAAGAACCAGCATGGTTACGTATCCTCTGTTTTTATATTTTTTAATTCCTAATTCCTTATTCACGACTCGGTCTGAAGACCTCACTGCACTGCTGTTTGCCAACCAATCGCTTCGCTCTTGGGCAAACAGGGAGGCTCTGCACTGCTGTTTGTATCCAAGCAAAGCTTGGGCAAACAGGGAGGCTCTGCACTGCTGTTTGTATCCAAGCAAAGCTTGGGCAAACAGGGAGCATAATTCTTTTGTTTTCATTTTTGTTTTCATTTTTTCTGAAAAATGATACCTATCTTACATTACGTAGTGTTGCACTTGAGTTAAGTACAAAACTCTCTGGTAAACGTGCTAGATTAACGTCAACGGAAACTTTCACTGTCACGAACCTTAATGCTGTCGCATCTGACATGTCTGTCATCACCACACCTGATTCATCAAAAAACACAAAGAGGTCTATCAGCTCTACATTATTTCGAACATTGTCTGAGACAAGAGAAACAACTTCATTATTACTATTATATATAAGTGGATCTCCAGAAGAGTTTATAACCCCTTTATTTAAATTAGTGCCATCAATAAAATATCTTACCTTTTCAACAAAGATATCACTGTCTATATCACTATAAAAACTAAACGATGATGTAGCCATGGCAATAACTGGATATGCTCCCTCATCAGAAAAAGACGCTTCCCGAATATCTTTAACTATCCTTTCTATTCCAATACGAGCACTGTTAATAGCAAAAGATTGCTCAAGTGCATTTGTATTAGATTTATAAAAAAAGCTAATTGATGAAACGAGTGCACCAATAATGGTGATGGTGATGGTGATGACCACGAGCGTCTCTATAAGAGTAAACCCATATTTAGTCCTCAGTTTATAATTATTAGTTACTAATTGTTTCATTTTAGATACTGTTTAGCACGATACTCAAGTTTGATATTCTACTTGCGTCAACACTATTCACTGTTTGTGGTGTATATCCAGAAAGCGATACATCTATCGAATACGAACCCCATGAAGAAGAATTACTAAATGAAGTCAGTCCACAGTCATCAGTTGAAAACGTAGTGTTATATCCTCCATTATACAAACGTACATTTGCTCCACCAAGATCGTTACCGATACTATCGGTAACATCCACAATAATATAATGCGTGGAGCTGTCAGTAAGATGCATATCTACAACCTTATTTTCTGATGGCGCAAGTGCAAATGGTTGAGGTTCGCACGTCTGTGCTATTTCGTATCCTGTTGCGCCACTATCTATGGTGATTGTGTAATTATCCCACTCAAGATCCTCTAGCAAAATGCTTCCTAAAGAGCCTGTATTAATGTCTGAGCTATACTTATATATAGGATCATCTATTCCATCTGTTCCTATCGTTTTATTGCCAGCAATTGATAGGTCAATACTTTGAAGTGGTGTTGTTGTACCTGCTTCAAAAGTGCGCACTGTTGCTGAGCCAGTAGTGTCTATGTAAAAAGTTGAAGATGTTGTCTGTGCCTCTACGACTGTTAAGTGTCCTGGATTTGGGTTCACGTTTAGACCTCCAACAGAGTATGTCTGTGCGCTATTTAACCCTGATTTACTTATGGAAATCTCATAACTACTTGACGAAGGGGCTCCAGGAAACTCCACAACTCCACTTATATTTGAAAATGTCGAAACAGAAACAGATGGATTAAGTGCGTTATTTATAAGATTTACTTGAGCGCTTGGCACCGGTGAACCATAAGAATCAAGCACATTAATGCGCAGTGTGCCGCCACCAACAACCGATTCTATACCTTGAGGTGTAACATTTGTTACAAGAGAAAATGAACGTGCGTCCCCTCGAAATAGCCATTCTATAGTAACTTTTACGAGTTTATAGTCTGTTGTTATTCCATTTGAATCAGAGCCACCAACTCCGTCTTCTACAGCGTCGACATATTGAACAAACGTCTTTTTAGTATATGGAATTCCATTCAATGTATTGTTTTCTTCCGCAGTGAGCACTCCTTGCGGGATACCGCCAACCGTACCGACGTCATCATAATTGAGACTACGAATAAACTCCATGCGTTCACTAGCAAGAGTAAGTGCACCTGTTTTAGATTTAGAACTCTGCACTAATTCGAGAGTAAGCTGAAATACTCCATACAGCCCAACAAACACAATCAGAAGTAATGCTGTGCCAAAAACAACATCCAGTAATGTCGTCCCTTTTTGTTTGTTTTGAATGTGTGACATTATAAGTTTTGCCTACTGAACAAAAATAAGTTAGGAAATCTTGTACCCCGTTAAGGAAAAATCTTTCATATTTTTCCTTTTGCTTTGCAAAAGATTTAACAGGGTTAAGAAAATCTAATTCACTACGTTCATAATATTTTCTAAATACTTTCTGAAAGTGAATATATTGGAGAAATCATAGACAAAGCAAAGAATCCAACAAACGCCCCTATAATAATCATCAGAAACGGCTCAATAATAGTAGACATGTCTTTCGTTTTTTGCTCAACCTCTGATTCATAAAACTCAGCAACACGCAGAAGCATATCTGGCAGTTTACCTGTCTCCTCTCCAACTGAAATCATCTCGCCCACAAGTATTGGATAGAGATGTTCATTCTCTGTAAATGCTCTCGACAGAGGCGAGCCTTCTTGCACGTCATTTTGCGCTTGAGAGAGCACATCTTTATAATACGAGTTTTGCATCACCTCTGAAGTAATAGAAATAGATGTAACTATCTCAACTCCAGACGAGAGGAGTGACGCTAGGGTCCTGGCTGTACGTGCTGACTGAATCTCTTTTACTAATCCACCAATTATTGGAGTATGCAACAGTATAAAATGAAATGCTCTTCGTCCTCTTGTTGTCTTTAATACATACATTATAAAAGTGACAAATGCGATTGGTATTGTTATTGCAAGTATCGTGTGCTGTATAAAGAAATCACTTGCCATGATTATAGTTTGCGTACTTTTAGGTAAATCTGCACCAAGCTCACCAAATGTTTGAGTTAAAGTTGGTACCACAAAGATAAGCATCAACACGGCAATTATTATCATCGCAACCATTATAATACTCGGGTACATCATCGCTCCTTTTATTTTCTTTTTAAGCGTGTATGAGCGCTCTAACTGTGCGCCTATGAGATCAAGTGCTCCCGATAACTTACCGCTCTCTTCACCAGCGCGAACCATGGATACAAAAAGTTGTGTAAATACTTTGGGGAACTTTTTTAATGCAGTGTGGAAATTGCCACCCTTTTTTATATCACTGTTAATTCCAGCGAGAACCATTTTTAATTTTTGGTTTTTAGTTTGACGCTCGAGTACCGTAATAGCTCTTGTCAGTGAGAGTCCTGCACCTATCATTGCACCTAGATTACGAGTTAAGATGACTTTTTCATGCTCTTTAATTGTGCCGAAAATCTCATTAAACCTATCCATTGAGAATTTGTTCTTGCCATGTTCGCGCACTTCAATTACTTCCGAGCCTTCTTTTCTAATTTGATCGTACAATTCAAACTTATCACGAGCAGTTGCAGTGCTTTCTATTATCTCTCCGTCTTTATTTTTTATTTTGTATATAAACCGCATGGAAAATAGTTAAAAGTTATCAAGTTGAAAGTTATTTAAAAATTATAGCATTACTTGACATTTCTTACTTGTAACTTACTACATTCAATATATTCAGTGTACGTGTATCATCTAGAACGTGCGTCATTGGTGTAGTTCGAGGAGCACGAGCTAAGTAGAGCAAGCTGTATAGACATACTGCGAGTGACATTCAGTGAAGTGTGACAAAGAAATCCGCCAATAACGCACGTTCTATTCAGAAATAACACGCAGCACCTCTTCAATAGTCGTAATACCTCTTGCGGCTTTAAATATTCCATCTTCTATCATAGTCATCATGCCATCACTCTTTGCTTGTGCTTCTATCTCCTCTGAAGTTGCGCCCTTCATTATCAGACCTTTAATCGTATCTGACATGTACAAAATCTCATGGATACCAAGTCTTCCACTAAACCCGTCCTCACATTCTTGTGATGACACTTCTTTATAAAAAGGAATACTTTTCCATGTTGCTTTTTTATCTACTATTTTTTCTTCCTTAAGCGCCTTTAATACCGTGTCTAAATCAACTACCTTCTCAAGCTTCTTTATTTCTGAATCAGTTAAGATGTACTCTTTTTTTGAGTCACAAAGTTGTCGAACCAAACGCTGTCCGATAATTACTTCTATCGTAGAAACAATCAAAAATGGTTCCGAATCCATATCCATAAGACGTGGCATAGCTCCAGCTGCAGAGTTTGTGTGGAGCGTTGAGAGAACTAAGTGGCCAGTCAAGGCTGCATTGATAGCAAGAGATGCTGTCTCATTGTCTCGTATCTCCCCCACCATAATCACATCTGGATCTTGTCGTACAAGAGCACGGAGCCCTGTCGCAAAAGTGAAACCGATATCTGGTTTAACCTGCGTTTGGTTTATCCTTGGCATTTGATATTCGATAGGATCTTCGATAGTAGAAATATTTACATCTGTTGTATTTAAAATATCTAATATTGTATATAGGGTTGTGGTCTTACCAGAGCCTGTTGGACCTGTTGTCAGTATCATTCCTGTCTTACGACGTGTTGCTTTATGAATCTTCTCGAGTCCTTCACCGTGGAATCCTAAACCTTCGAGCGTGAATCCAGAAATATCTTCACGTAAAAGTCTCATCACTGTCTTTTCTCCGTAATATGTTGGTAATACAGAAACACGAAATGATACTCGTTCATTTCCAGTCTCCATCTTAAAACGACCGTCTTGTGGCAGTCTCTTCTCATCAAGTTTTAAACTTGAGAGAACTTTAATTCGAGCAGTTATAGATGGCGCCGCACTTTTAGGGAGAGTCATTGCGTCATGCAAGATGCCATCAATACGATAGCGAATCAAAACCTGATCATCCATCGGCTCAATATGAATATCCGATGCATTTTGATTCACTGCATGGCGAAGAAGTGAATCAACAATACGTACTACGGGCAAATCTTCTGCGAGCTTTTTAAGATCCTCGCCAGACATGTTCTCTTCTTCACCAGAAAACCCTTTGAGTGACGCAGTCTCACGCATAATAATGTCACCAAACTCGTCTTTAAGACTTTTCTGGTACTGCTTGAGTGCCGACTTAATAGAACCTGCGTCAGTAAGTCGTGGCAATATCTTTAAACGCACTTTCTTTTTAACAAAATCGATTGCAGTTAAGTTGTCAGTGTTTAACATGGCAACCTCAAGACTGTCTTCGGTTTTTTTATACGCAATAATGTTATGATTTCTAGCAATTGGTTCAGGAATAAGAGAGAGTACCTCAGTATCTATTCGCTTGTTCTGAAGATTCACAAAAGGTATGCCGAGGATGTACGCCTGTGTTCTGCGCAAATCGTCTTCTGTGAAGTCTCCATTACTTACAAGAATATCGCCCACAGATTGGTCTTTTTTCTTGGCCTCCTTTTCAGCTTCCTTAAAAGCTTTCTTAGATACCAAACCAGAATCAAGAATAAATTCTTTTAATTGTTTTTCATTTATATACATAGTTCAACTTATAAAACATTATATCAGTTTATTAGCATAGATTTACCGTTACACAGTTGAAAACGTGATTATGATTTTTCAAAAAGAGTTTGTATGTTTACTTTCTTTCCTGTTTCTTGAAGTGCACGAAACATTGTGGTAATTAATGCTACTGTCTCACGATTTTTAATACGTATCAATGTTTCTTTATCCCAATCAGTAATCAATACTACGTCACGATAAATTGAAAGATTCCCTTTTAGGTTATCTAGAATCGAACTTTCAACGACACGTACATCAAACATACGCTTTAAAAAACTCTTCCCCCATAGTGGATTTTTCTTATTAAAGGCTTGCAATTCTTTCAGTACTCCTTCTGTAATAATCCCTTCACTAATTACGTGATGTTTCTCTGAGATTTTATTAATAGATATAATATACTCTGAAGAATGCTTTCTTATAATATTCGCAGTTGCAGACGCATTCTCTATAATAAGAAGTCTCTCTGTTTTATGTAGCTGAAATGCCTCTTTAATTACTCCAGCAATATCGCCTAACCCAGAAAACAATTCAATACGAAGCGTGTCGCTAAAGTCTATTACCCGCTCCTTTGGAGTTGGTACTGTCTTCCTAGTATGAGTATATGACAACACTTCAGATATCTCCCGATTGATTTTCTCCCTCCCAGATAGTTTCCACAAAAACCGCTTGCCATGTATATGTTTTCTCACTAAACCACGCTTATGAAGCCGAATAAGAGCTGACTTTACCGACGTATACCCAACTTTTGATTTTCTCTCCACCCGTGCAACAGAGTATGAAAAACCAGAAAGAAGCACTTTGAGCACTCTTTGCTCAATCTTTGTTAAGTCTAATATACCTATATCTCCCAGCTTATTTCCTTTGTGCATTACTCATACTGTATCAAATTACACTATTTTTGTAAATTGTAATTATAGTAATATGGCTTGAAATATGAGTCCAGACGTTTGATTTCGTGAAGAAGACTTTATTTTTGTATACGTGTACACATGAGTGTATGGTGTTATATAGATAGACGAAAAGCCACATGTGTGGTCTTGTACTTTGACAATCATAAATTTAAGGAGAACTAACATGGCTTACGGTATATTTCCCAACGTCCATCCCGATTGCTTTGCATGCCATTACGGGCCGGGTGAATTTTGTGAAAAACATTTTGAAAGAACCATTGTCTTTAAAACTGCTAACTCTTATGATGAAAAGGTGGTTGAGGCACTACAATGGCTTGAGGATCAAGAAGATCTTTATGGCCTTAAAGTGGCTGGAATAGCTATCTTGGAATACAAAAAATCATATGAAAAAAAACTACGTAAAGCAAAACGACTAAAGAATCCAAAAACAAAAAACTAGCCAAAAAACTGATTCGTTACTTACTTGGAGGTTCGACCTCCAAGTGAAATCTCAAGTGCGTTACAAGGAGAGTAAACATGACACAGTTTAAATTCAATATAGGCGATGTGTGCACTTTTACCAACTGTGGTTCCTCAGGTGTAACGAGTAACGATGGGAAAAAGTGTAAAATCATGCAACTAAAAGACCCTGAAAGTGAAGATTGGAAAGGGGTCTTGAGAAAGCCTGGATATGTCATCGAATTCCTCGATGGCAGTAACAACTTCGGCTGCTGTGAAAGTGAACTTGAACTGAAATCAACAACATGAACAAGGAGATTAACAATGAACGCCATAACGAAGGAAAGGTCTATGCCAGTAATCGAGCAAATTACATTACTTGCCCAGCAACCTGACGCAAGTACCACAGAACAAAGTGCAAAAAAAGAAGTATCAAGACTTCAAAAAGAGCTTGCTATTCTTGAAGAAGAAACAGCACAAGCGCTCAGTGCACTTGAAGCCGAATGTTGTCAAGAAATATTGCGTTTAGAGGGAATTGCCGAAACTCTTGATTCTCCACTTGAACGAGCGGCTTTGAAAAAAGTGAAGCGTAAAACCTCTAGCTTGAAATCTCAGGTGAAAAAACGCACCAATGAGCTTACATCGAAATTAAATGGGAAAAGGGGTAGTGTCACGAGATTAAGCACGGAAATTACACGTGTATCGGAAGCAATGGTTGAATTGTTGCCCAAATATCCACGCATTGAAATTAAAAAAATACCGTGGTTAAAGGACAATAAACCACAGATTGTGCCGATAAACATTATGGGTCCGTCCTGCTCTTTCAATCGTTACAATATTCTATGGCCTGTGTCCATTAACTGGGTGATGAATAATTTCCTGAAAATACTCAAGAATCACTTTAAACCGTACATGGACACATTTCAGGAGCGTTTTGATGAAACCAAATACTCGTTTGTCGGTATGGTGCCTACCAAGACTAAGGAAGTAATGAATCGCACGGAGTGTGATTTTACGCAAGTTGGGGGTTTTCTCCTTATGCTTGCTGATTCTGACACTCTCAAAATCCAGCGACGTAAATTTGTGATACCAGAGAATCTCGACCCTCTTATTGTTGGCTACCACCCAGATACACCAAACGATCTCTGGCTCATCGCGGCGTTTGACATGACTCCAGTCGAAACGCTCATAGTGAACAAAGCCCTCAAACCATTCCATGAGCAAAACGCCGATTGATGTGTTTTGGTGACACAATTATATAGCCCGGCAGCTTTGCTGTCGGGCTTCTTCTTGTTTTATTTTTTCTCCCTAGGTTTAACCTCGGGAGAAAGTTATATGGTGAATAGAGTGTAAACCGCCAATACGCTCCGCGTATTGGCGGTTTACACTGTTTAATCCTTATTTAAAGCGATTTTGGTTGACACTGTCTATACACTGTGATACACTCTTTGTATTGATGTCCGTTATGAACGGGCGATTTTTTTTAAAAATATTATAAGAGAACAACTAAATACACCATTATGTTTGACTTAAAAGTTATAAATTCAGTACTAGACCAGCTTGAAGAAGAGCGTGGTATCCCAAGAGAAAAAATTATTGATGCAAT
>VAPL010785407.1_pt1 | contig 16242 bp, 17 predicted proteins | sample 3395061 | NCBI WGS metagenome assembly VAPL01 (sample SAMN08290444, study PRJNA428436) | hydrothermal vent metagenome | isolation source: Deep-sea hydrothermal vent chimney 2 | place: Pacific Ocean: Juan De Fuca Ridge | depth 2182 m m | reverse complement strand
TCCAGGCTGATCCTGATGTCCGGCTGGCCACTTTGTTGTAGCAGCACAACATCCGCCATCAGTTTGCTCAAATCATGTTGGCGTCGCTCTGGTTCAGGCATACGGGCGAATTTTGAAAATTCATCCACAATGCGCCGCAGGTCATTTGTCTGGCGAATGATTACATCAGAATACTGTTCCAGATCGGCGCCTTGCTCACCAACCAATGGGGCGAATTTTCGTTTTAGCCTTTCCGCGGAAAGTTGAATTGGCGTCAATGGGTTCTTGATCTCGTGCGCAATCCTGCGTGCAACATCACCCCAGGCTGCCATACGCTGTGCCGCTACCAGATCGGTAACATCATCAAACGAAACAACATAACCATCCAGTTGCCCGTCTGAATTTCTCATCGTCGCCATCCGGACCAACAGGTTTTCCTGTTTGCCGGATCGGATTAATCTTATTTCTTCCTGCGCAACTTCACCGCCTGAAGATTTCAGGCGTTTAAATATGGGGTCAAATTCCACAGCCGCGCTGGATAGCTTTGACTTTTGTTCAGGTGTTTCTTTCAATTTCAACAGGCGTTCAGCTGAGCGGTTAACAAATGTTATCAACCCATCACTATCCAACCCGATCACCCCACCCGTGACCGAAGAAAGAACCGAATCAAACAATCTCTCTCTTGCTTCAATCTGCCGGTTATTTTCCAAAAGGGATTCGCGCTGCCCCTTTAACTGGCGGGTCATTTGGTTGAATAACCTGCCCAACATGGCAATTTCGTCGTCACTGTCTTCTTCGACAACCTGCACATCCAGATCTCCGCCACCCACCCTCTGGGCAGCGCCAGCCAACCGGCCAACAGGGCGTGCCAGCCGCTCTGCAAACCACATGCCCAACCAGACCGCCGCCAATATCAGTATGACTGCGAAACCCAGGTACAACAGACCAAACTCAAACAGCAGCCGGCCACGCTCTTTTTCTAATTGGTTATAAAGCGCAACGGTTTCCTGCGTTTCGTCCAGCAAACTTAGAATGCTGCCATCCACTTCGCGGGTTATATAAAGGTAGCGGTCAACAAAAGCTGTCAGAACAACAAGGGCGCGGAACTCATTGATTTCCCAATCTTTAATCACCACGGTCACGCCAGATTTTGCGCGCTCCAACTGCTCATCGGTTGGCCGTTCAAAATCAAAAAGGTACGAATTTTCGCCACGCGACCTGATATCTCCACTCCCATCAATCACAAACGCTTCACGCAATCCGCGCTGAATTTGTGCCTGACCCTGATTAAGCAATTGACGAATTTCACCATCGGCAACAAACGAACGCGTGCGCTGTGTTGCGTTCAGAAACCGGGCAAGTGCAACGGCGTCCTGAACCAAACCTCTCTGGTGCTCCCCCTCATAGGCTTTCGCTGCCGCAGAAGAGTTGCTTACAACTTCCCTGACCCTGTCTGAAAACCAACCTTCCAGTCCGATATTCACAGTAAGCGCTGCAAATACCGCCACAAGTACCGTGGGGATCAACGCCACCACCGCAAATACGCCGGTTAATCGAAGATGTAGCCGAGAACCGGCAGATTTCGCCCGGCGCGCAGCCACCATCTGGACCACACGTTGCAAAACAATGGTAGCCACCACCAGCACATATACCAGATCAGCCAGTAAAATGATCCGAAGTTTCGGTGACGTTGCCCCTTCATCCAATGGCCCCAATACCAGAAAGGTCAGCAATGCCAAAAAAGGCCCCAAAATGAACATGCTGATTGTAGCGGCATACTGAATACGCCGCAGACGTCTGATTTTACTCAGACGCTCCCATGTTCCCGTTCGGACGGTTGCCCGCACGATATACCTCACTTCGGGCCGCAATTGCGGCGTTACCACCATGGCGGTCTAATCGACTGCAGCCGAAATACCACTCTATTGTTGCTCTTTTACATCAATTTGCGTCGCCGTGTCACGCGGATATCAAGCTCAGTCAGCTTCTTTCTTAAAGTATTTCGGTTTATCCCCAATAAATCAGCACATTTTGCCTGATTTCCGCCGGTCGCCTCCATTGCAATTGAAAGTAACGGCAGTTCAATTTCCTTTAAAATTCGCGGATACAGACCCGCAGGGGGTAAAACGCTGCCATGTAAATCAAAATACCGGCGCAGATGTTTTTCGACACTTCCTGAAAGACGGTCTTCTTCACCCAGCCCTGACATTGGCTCAATTGCAGGCTGACGATGCAATACGGCCTGTGCGTCAGCGGCAGTAATTTCAGGTTCCGTGGATGTTAAAGCCAGACGTTTGATAATATTTTCCAGTTGCCGGACGTTTCCCGGCCAGGTAAATTTCCGCATCAGCGCCAGTGCATCAGCTCCAAGTTGCAGATGAACAGAGCTTTCGCGATGCGCCTTACTAAGAAAATAGCCGGCCAATTCGTCGATGTCGTCCATGCGCTCGCGCAGGGGCGGCACCTCAATTGTCACACCACCCAATCGATAAAAAAGATCTTTGCGGAATTTCCCCGCATCCATCATCGCATGTAAATCTGCCTGACTGGTGGCCATGGAACGGGGGGGATTTTCGCCCAGACCATCCAATAACCGCACGACCTTGGCCTGTGCTTCGTAGGTATAGTCGCCAATTTCATCGAACAATAAAGTTCCGCTGCCGACCCTGTTTTGAATTTGCCCCAGGCTTTCCATTTTTTCAAACTCAGTCGCACCCAGAACCAAAAACGGCATGTTTCGCCGGTCGGAAAAATCATGCAGGGCACGGGCAACCAGCGATTTTCCTGTACCGCTTTCGCCGGTTATCAGAACCGGCAAATCAGTGTTCATTACACGCGCCACCAACCGATAAACAGCCTGCATCGCTGCAGTTTTCCCAACCAACGGTAATTCAGCATCGGATGAAATATTACCAACATCAATTTTAGGGGACCGGCTTTTTGATTTCAACGCACGCGCGCTTCGTTTCATCAAATCCGGCAGATCAAAGGGCTTCGGTAAATAGTCAAATGCCTCGGCCTCGGCGGCATGTATCGCTGTCATAATGTTATTTTGTGCAGAAATTACGATCACCGGCAGATCTGGTCGTTGTTTCGCTATTTTTGGCAACGCTTCCAGACCATTGCCATCGGGCATCATCACATCTGTAATAATCAAATCGCCCTTGCCTTCTTTGACCCAACGCAAAAGCGTCACCAAAGATGATGTTGCATGAACCTTGCAACCCGCCCGGGTCAACGCCTGTGTCAAAACGGTTCGGATGGTCCGGTCGTCATCTGCAATTAGTATTGTGCCATCCATCAGTTGGTTCCCCACACTATCTGTTCATTTTCTGCCACCGGCAATGAAACCCGAAACAGTGTTCGCCCCGGGGCTGAGTCAACCGAAACCCACCCCTCGTGATCCGAAATAATTTTGCTGACCAACGCCAATCCAAGACCGGTGCCATTTTCGCGCCCCGATACAAATGGCTCAAACACATCCTCCGCGATATCGGCCGGCAAACCCGGACCATCATCGATAATCTCGATCTGCAACGGCAGTGAATTGCCGCTGCCATCACGGCGACGCAGCCGCAACCCGGCGTCGTAATAGGTGCGTATGGTCAATTGCCCCCCCCCGGCATCGGCCGCTTCTGAGGCGTTTTTAAACAGGTTCAAAAATACCTGAATGATCTGGTCCCGATCAACGAAAGTCAGCGGCAGCGACGGATCAAAGTCTTCACAAATTGTCATCCCGGCAGCGAACCCGACACGGGCAGAGGTTAACGCCTGATTCAAAATGTCATGGATGTTTGCCGGTTCACAACTTGGCGGGCGCAAATTGCCAAACTGTTCCACCTGTTCCAACAGGGCGACAACCCGATGGCTTTCGGCGACAATCAGATCTGTCATTTCACGATCCCGCGCCGTCAGGTTCATCGCCAATAACTGTGCCGCCCCGGTAATTCCGGCAAGCGGGTTTTTTATCTCATGGGCCAGCATCTCGGCCATTCCAATCGCAGAGCGCGCCGAGGATTTAACAGCGTGGGATTGCCCCAAACCATCCGCCATCCTCTGCGGTTCCAGCAATATCAACACCTTACCTGGCTGTCCGGTGACCGGTGCAATCTGAATATCAGAAACAACTGGGGCACTCCCCCCAACCCTGACATCCACATTCTTGATAAAGACAGCCGAATGATTGGCGCGAACTTTCTCAATCGCTGCTTCAAGTAAGGTATTGACGGATAGTTTCTCCAGAACTGGCCGGCCACAAATTTTACTTGCCGACAAATTCAGAAAAAGCTCGGTTGCAGGATTAATGCCGGTGATAATATTCTTTTCATCGATGACAAAACCCGGCACTGGCAGGGAATTCCAAAGTGTTTCCGAATGAATATTCACGCCGCCAACCAGTTTAAGCGACACAAAGCATCTTGTAACAGGCCCAGCACCCGATCAGGGTCAGTTTCGGTCATAATTGGCCTGCGCAATCCGGCCGGTGCCGTTACATGGTCCAGATACCAGCCCAGATGTTTGCGCATGACCCGGTTGCCCAATACCGGACCATAAAAAGCAATCGCGTCCTGATAATGTCCACACACCATCTGCGCGAAATTTTCACCCACTGGCAGGTCCGGTTGTGGATATCCAAACAGCTCGGCGGCAATTTCGGCCAATAACCACGGCCGCCCCTGCACGCCACGTCCGACCATCACGCCATCTGCCCCTGATTGTTGTAATGCTGTGCGTGCAGCCTCAGCGTTAACAATATCGCCATTGGCAATAACCGGAATACCCACAGCTGACTTTACCCGTGAAATCGCGTTCCAGTCCGCCGCCCCCTTGTAAAACTGACACCGCGTCCGACCATGAATGGTCACCATCTGAATGCCCGCAGCTTCCGCCCGCACTGCCAGTTCAGTTGCGTTCATACTCAGTTCGTCCCAGCCCAGTCGCATTTTCAGCGTCACCGGAACATCCACAGCCGCAACAACGGCCTCAATCAAACGTAACGCGTGGTCCGGGTCGCGCATCAGCGCAGAGCCCGAATATCCGTTTGTCACCTTGCGCGCCGGGCAGCCCATATTTATATCAATAATTCGCGCGCCCTGCCCCTGAACAATGCGCGCCGCTTCTGCCATCCAGCGGGCTTCTTTTCCGGCCAGTTGTACGGCGGAATTTTCCAAACCGGCCCCCAATTCGGCCCGCTCTCGCATGCCGGGCTTGGATTGAACCATTTCCTGACTGGCAACCATTTCACTGACAACCAGCCCGGCACCGAAACTTTGAACCAAATTTCGAAACGGCAAATCTGTAATTCCGGCCATCGGTGCCAGAAATACCGGGGGATCGAATGTCAAATTTGCAATCTTTATAGACAATTGCCTAATCCTTAAGCAGAATACCCCTTGCTAGTGGCGTAATCCCAAAATTGCAATTGATGATCACAGGCAGCGACAAAATGCGTAACCGCTAAACCCCTGCAAAATATTCGCCCCATTGCCGCGCTGGCAAACCATGCTTAAACAGGCGCAATGAACGGTAAATCCACATGACGAATGCTGCGATAATCGTCGCTGCGGGCCGCGGCACGCGTGTTGGCGGCAGCATCCCAAAGCAATGGCGCGAACTGCGCGGGAAAACTGTCACTGCCTGGACATTAAAGGTTTTTTTGGACAGTCCGCGTGTTGGTCAGATCATTCTGGTTTTACATGCAGATGACATGGCAATGGCCCCCGGATATGACAGCCACCGTCAAATAAGCGTGGTGCAAGGCGGCGCAACCCGCAACGCCTCGGTTCTCGCCGGGCTGGAAGCGCTGGAAGATCAGGGGATCAGCAACGTCCTGATACACGACGTCGCCCGTCCGTTGGTTGACGAAAAAATTATCAACCGGGTATTTGACGCCCTTGAAACATCGCCCGGTGCCGCCCCGGCGCTGCCGGTAACAGACGCACTTTGGCAAGGCACAGACGAAAAAGTAACCGGTGTTACCAGGCGAACTGCGCTGTTTCGTGCACAGACACCGCAGGGTTTTGACTACAGCGCAATTCTAAGCGCCCACAGGGGCCATGGGGGGCCGGCTGCGGATGATGTTGAAATTGCCCGCGCTGCCGGGATAGACGTTACCATTGTTGCAGGTTCTGAACGTTATCTGAAAATCACCACCGAACAGGATTTTGCAAGGGTCGAAGCGTTGATAGGAACAGAAATGGACATTCGTGTTGGCAATGGGTTTGACGTACACCGTTTTGGCACAGGTGATCACGTCACCCTGTGTGGCGTAACCATTGCCCACCACCGCGCCCTGATCGGGCATTCGGATGCCGACGTTGGTATGCACGCATTGACCGACGCCATTTATGGCGCAATTGCCGATGGCGATATCGGCCAGCATTTCCCACCAACCGATCCACAGTGGAACGGCGCCGCCAGTTACATTTTTCTTGAACATGCCATGTCCCGTGCTGCACAACGGGGGTTCTCTCTGTCCAATGCAGATATAACATTCATCTGCGAAGAACCAAAAATCGGGCCCTATTCAAAGACCATGTCAAGCAACCTGGCCAAAATTCTGAACGTTGCAATGGATCGTATCAGCGTCAAAGCAACAACCTCAGAACGGCTTGGGTTTACCGGCCGGGGCGAAGGCATCGCTGCCAGTGCAACAGTGGCTCTGATAAAAACATGAGCCGGCTGATTGCCACATTCTTTTACGTTGGCCTGCTGCGGCCTGCCCCCGGCACCTGGGGCTCAGCTGCGGCCATTCCTCTGGCTTGGGTCATCCACTCACTGTGGGGGTTTCCGGTTTTTGCGCTCTGCACTGTGATCGTCTTTTTCATAGGTTGGTGGGCCACAGCTTCCGCCACCAAAGGCAAAGACGATCACGATCCCTCCGAGATCGTAATTGACGAGGTCGTCGGCCAATGGATCGCGCTTTGGCCGCTCTCTGCGGGCCTGTGGTCGGCCGGGGTGGACCCTTGGGTATTCCCCTATCCCGGCTGGGTGGTTGGCTTTTTAATGTTCCGTTTATTTGACATCTGGAAACCCGGCCCCGTGGGCTGGGCAGACCGCCGAAATGATGCGTTTGGGGTGATGTTTGACGATGTCATTGCTGGTGTCATGGCCGCGTTAGTGGTGTTTTTCGCCGCCGCTTGGGCCCATTGGGGCAGCGCGATTTGGGAATTTGCCGTTGGGGTCTTTTAATGACCGCCACTCAAATTCTTAAACTTGCCACGCAAAACTCAATCACCATCACCACCGCAGAAAGCTGTACAGGGGGCTTACTGGCCGCAGCGTTAACAGAACTCCCCGGTTCCTCGAAAATCTTTGAGCGTGGATTTATCACCTACTCCAATACCGCCAAGATCGACATGCTGGGTGTCAGTCAACACTCCCTTGATCAGTTCGGCGCGGTGTCAGAAACCGTCGCACAAGAAATGGCAACCGGCGCCTTGCAATACTCAGGCGCTGATATCGCTGTCGCGGTTACCGGCATTGCCGGACCCGGCAACTCCGATAACAAACCAGAGGGCCGCGTCTGTTTTGCCCTTGTCCAAAAACGGCACCCCCCCCACTGCGAAACCATGGAGTTTACCGCACTGGGACGGTCAAATGTCAGATCACGATCCGTGCGGCACGCGTTGCGTATGATCCTTAGCGCCCTGTCCTAAAACTGCCCGGATTTAAGGCACGTTCGCCAAAGCTGCCCAAATATAAGCCCACTAATTGCGCATCTGAAAAATCCAAGGTGTTTTTTACATCCCTGGACTTTCATTCCAGACCGGTTTTCGTTTGTTACCCTCAGCTAAACGCGAACGGAGAAATGACATGAATGGTGCAGACACCGCCTGGATACTGACAGCAACCGCACTGGTCCTGTTCATGACACTCCCCGGACTGGCCCTGTTTTACGGCGGGCTGGTACGTTCGCGAAACGTATTAAGCGTTTTCATGCAGGTCTACGCCATTGCCTGCGCCATGAGCATTGCGTGGTTCGCCCTTGGCTACACCATCGCTTTTGGTGATGCTGGTTCTGCCCTCTGGGGCGGGTTGGATAAGGCCTTTCTGAACGGCGTCACATCCGACAGCCTGACAGGGTCATTGCCTGAAATTCTGTTCTTCGCCTTTCAAATGACCTTTGCAATCATCACCCCGGCGCTGATCGTCGGGGCCTATGTTGAACGCATCGGCTTTGGCTTTGCACTGCTGTTTTCAACGCTTTGGATGCTGATTTGCTACGCCCCGGTGGTGCACTGGATCTGGGGCGGCGGGTTGTTGTCAGACGGCGGTATTTTTGGCGCCATCGGTACCCGTGACTTTGCCGGCGGTATTGTCGTGCACGAAACCGCAGGCCTGGCCGCCCTTGTCATCGCCGTCATGCTGGGGGCCAGAAAAGACCGCAGCAAACCCCCACACAATCCGGGCTATGTGATGATCGGCGCGGCCATGCTCTGGGTCGGCTGGTTTGGCTTTAACGGCGGCTCACAACTGGCCGCAGATGGCGGCGCGGCCATGGCCATCACCGTCACCCATATCTCTGCTGCCGCCGCATCCCTTAGCTGGGCGCTCTGGGAACGCATCAAATATGGCAAAGCCTCCCTTGTCGGCATTGTCACCGGCACCATTGCCGGGCTGGCATCCATCACCCCCGCCAGCGGCTTTGTCGGCCCGATAGAAGCCCTGATCATCGGCAGCATCGCCGGCATCCTGTGTCAGGAAGCCGTTGGCCTGATCCGCAACAAATTGCGCATTGACGACACGCTGGATGTCTTCGCAGTCCACGGCGTCGGCGGTATTTTCGGCAGCCTGATGTTGCCGCTGCTGGCCGGGTTTGGTTTTATCAATGATGCCACCTGGACAGCCCAGCTTGGATCATTGGCGATTGTCGGGGCCTATACCGTTAGCATCACATTTGTTCTGGTAAAAATCTGCGCCGCGATCGTACCCCTGCGGGTGGATCTGGAATCAGAAGTCAACGGGCTTGACCTTAGCCAGCACGGTGAGCGCGCCTATGATCACACCTCCTGATCAACCCCGGCCATACAATTTCTGCGCCCGCTCCTCAAATGCCCGCACGATACGATGCATGGCCTGATCAAACACCACGCCGATGATTTTCTGCAAAATCACATTGCGAAACTCAAAATCGACCGCAAAATCCACGTCACACCCGGCACCGTTATCGCTGAAAACCCAATGGGAATGCAGATACTTAAACGGCCCATCCAGATATTCGGTGTGGATGGCGTTTTTGGCGGGCCATAGGGTAACGGTACTGCCAAAGCGTTCCCGAAACACTTTAAATGAAATGACCAGATCGGCCGCCAACACCGTGCGGTCGGATTTTTTATCTTCCGAACGAATGCGCGCCGCAGCACACCACGGCAAAAATTCCGGATATTTTTCCACATCTGCAACCAGTGCGTACATTTGTGCAGCGCTGAACGGCATGGTGCGTATTTCAGAATGTTTTGGCATTGCGGCCTTTTGGCTGGTGACTCGGGCTGATCAATACGTAAACTGCACTGGGAAATGCAAGGGGAAGACATGCCGCACCGTCCATATGAAATAGACAAAATGATCTCGGCCAAAACCATTGCCGCCCGCATAGAAGATTTGGCCCGTGAAATTGAAATCGCTTACAAAGGCACAGACAAACTGGTGGTGGTCGGACTGTTACGTGGCTCTTTTGTCTTCATCGCTGATCTTGTGCGCGAAATTGACATGAATATCGAAGTCGATTTCCTCGAAGCATCTTCCTACGGTGACGGTATGGAAAGCAGCCGAGAGGTGCGCATTCTCAAAGATCTGCGCGGAAAAATTTCCGGTCAGGACGTGCTGGTAGTGGAAGATATCGTCGACACCGGCTTTACCCTGAAACACGTGGTGAACCTGCTACAATCACGAAATCCGCGCAAACTAAAAACCATCGCGCTGCTGGACAAACCCACCCGCCGAGAGGTGGACGTGAAAGCCACCTGGACCGGCTTTGAAATTCCCGACGAATTTGTCGTCGGGTATGGCATTGATTTTGCTCAGCGAAACCGGAATCTGCCCTATATCGGCAAAGTCCGGTTCACCTAATTCGCAAATACAGTGTCAGCTTGCCGGAATGATCGGCGCTGCTACGCTTTGGGTGGACAATGCCGCAGCAACCAGAAGCAGTAAAAACACCTCCGCCACGCCAAATCCAACACCTGCAGCTGATTGTGTGGCCAGAACAAGTTCATCAGCATCCATCAACGGTGCTTTTGCCCCATCCGCGTAAGCTGTCTGAGACATTGCGAGCGACACAGCCAGAACGGCGGTTATTTTTTTGATTTGCATAATTTATCCTGTCTTGTTGATTGTAAAAAACTCGCAACACGGCCACCAATTGAATTCCTGCCAAATCTGGCATTTAGCATGTTATAGAGACAATTCAGGTAAAATATTGACCAATTGTGGGCAACCACCAATATTTTTCGAATGGCCAAATCCGCCAAGCGGGTTAAGCTGATTTCGTAATTTTCAGGCAGTAAAACCAATCAGAACCGACAATGACGATTGGGATGGAATAAAAACTAGTCTGAAATAATTATAGGCACAGCAGCACTTTGCGTTGACAAGGCCGCGGCGACCAGAAGCAGCAAAAACACCTCTGCAACACCAAACCCCGTACCGACTGCAGATTGCGTGGCAATCACCAACTCATCTGCGTCCATCACCGGCGCTTTTGCTTCATGGGCATAGGCCGACTGTGTCAATGCTACAGAAACCGCCGTCACAACGGTCATTTTTTTGAGGTTCATAATATTTCCTGTCTTATTAGTTCATATAATAATCGTAACACGGTCACTAATTGAAATTCTGCCAGTTTTGGCATTTAGTATTAAATAGGTACAATTCAGGTAAAATTTCGACCAAATTATGAGCATTCGTCAGTTCCTCCGCATGGCCAAATGGGCCCGGCATCCGCCCTCGGCCAAACGGGTCAGGCTTGTGCTGGGCGTCGTAGCAGCTTGTTTAGCACTGGTTTTACTTGAATGGATGTTTGGCTGGCCCGACTGGCTTACCCTACAGGGCCCGACACGTCCCAGATTTATACGTTGATCACATTTTCAGATCAGTAATCGCATAACCGCCCGTTTCAGGTCTTTCGTATGCATCGGCCTGATACCAAGATAAATTTTAGGTTACCCGTCATTCTTTGGGCTACACATTCCCTGGCTTTTGGCTATCATTTCCCGGCTCATGTAAATTTGAGCTAAAGGGAGAACAACAATGATTAAAAAAATATTAATTGGTGCCACGGTGTTAGCAATTACCGCAACCGGCGTTTTAGCAGCCAGCCACAGTGGCCCGTTTGCGGGTGAAATAACAGCCCGCAAGTCTCACATGCAGCTTTATCTGCATAACCTTGGTATTCTCGGGGGCATGGCGAAGGGCGCAATTGAATACAACCCGGATGCCGCCTCCGCTGCCGCTGCAAATCTGGCTGCTTTGGCAAAACTTAATCAATCCAGTTACTGGCCCGTTGGTTCAGACTCATTTGGCGCGGAAAACACCCGTGCATTGCCTGTTATCTGGGATAAATTCCCCGATGTAGCGGCCAAAGGTGCAGCACTGGTTCAGGCCACCGCCGCGATGGAAACTGTCGCCGGCAACGGTCTTGCTGATTTACAGGCAGCAATGGGACCCCTGGGTGGGGCCTGTGGTGCCTGTCATAAAGCCTATCGTGAACCCCAGTGACACTACAGTTTGTTAACGGGTTCACCTGTATGCTCATAAGCCTGAGTATCCAGTGAAGCTTGTTAAATGGTTGGTAGCAGTGCTGGTTTTGGCCGGCACTGCTACATTTATCCTGACATTACCTGAAAAAGTCGATCCTGGTTCTCTTACCGGCCTGACCCCGAACGTTATTGCAGGTGAACAGGTATTCATTGCCGGGGGCTGCGCCTCCTGTCACGGCGCCCCGGATGCCACCCGAAAAACCCGTTTGGAATTGACCGGCGGCCTTTCTTTCGTCAGCGATTTCGGTACATTTTACGCCCCGAACATTTCACCCGATCCCGCAAATGGTATCGGCAACTGGACAGCGCTTGATCTGGCCAGCGCCATGCGCAACGGAACCTCACCGGACGGGCAACACTATTTTCCGGTTTTCCCCTATAATTCTTACGCTCAGACAACATTTCAGGACATCGTTTCGCTTTTCGCCTATCTGCAGACCCTGCCGGCAATGCCCAACAGCAACCGCCCCCATGACCTAAAATTCCCGTTTAATATCCGCGCTTCACTGGGGGGCTGGAAACTATTGTTCCAACGCCGTGACTGGATGCTTGAAACAGTTGACACACCACAACTTATCAGGGGCCGCTATCTGGTGGAAACCCTTAGCCATTGCGCAGAATGCCATACCGCCCGAAACGTGCTTGGTGGGTTGGACAGATCAAAATGGCTGGCCGGTGCACCAAACCCCACGGGGCGCGGCACAATACCAAACATCACAGCGGCAAAACTGACATGGTCAGATGCAGATGTCCTGAATTATTTCAAAACCGGATTCACCCCGGATTTTGATACAGTTGGTGGCCTAATGGCCGAAGTAGTTGAAAACCTTGCCCAATTGCCCGACGACGATTTGCTGGCAATCATTGCTTATTTGCGGGCGATCCCCGCCATTCAATAAGCTGCTAAACCCGCCCAAGTTTGCGCTGGCGTGCCGCACGCAACTGGGCAAAGTCATCCCCCGCATGGTAACTTGACCGGGTCAAAGGCGACGCCGAAACCATCAAAAACCCTTTGCCATAGGCTGCGGTTTCATAGGATTTGAACTCCTCCGGTGTCACAAAGCGCGCCACTGCATGGTGCTTTGGCGTTGGCTGCAAATATTGCCCAATGGTCAGAAAATCCACACCCGCCGCGCGCATGTCATCCATCACCTGCAACACACCCTGTCTGTCCTCACCCAATCCAACCATGATGCCGGATTTTGTAAACATGCCGGGGTCAATTTCCTTAACCCGTTGCAGCAATCGCAATGAATGGAAATACCGGGCGCCGGGGCGAACTTCAGGATACAGCCCGGGCACTGTCTCCAGATTATGATTGAAAACGTCAGGACCGGATTGCACAACTGTTTCAACAACTTCCGGCGCACATTTAAGAAAGTCCGGGGTCAGAATCTCGATTGTTGTGCCAGGTGCCTGCGCCCGAATGGCCCGTATCGTCTGGGCAAAATGTTCCGCCCCGCCATCGGCAATATCATCACGATCCACAGACGTGACAACCACATGCTTCAGCCCCAGTTTTTTCACCGCATCCGCCACCCGACCCGGCTCAAAAACATCCAGACCTTCCGGCGGTTTACCGGTGGCAATATTACAAAACGAACAGGAACGTGTGCAAACCTCCCCCATGATCATCATGGTGGCATGCCCCTGGGACCAACATTCCCCCACATTGGGGCAGCTGGCTTCCTGACAAACGGTGACCAGATTATTCGCTTTCAGAATATCGCGCGTCGCCTTGTAACCGGCTGAATTTGGGGCCTTAACCCTGATCCAGTCAGGTTTACGCAAGGGTGCATTATCTGGTCTATGCGCCTTTTCCGGGTGGCGTTGGTCGGGTTTGCTGAGATCGCGCACGAAAAATTCCCCTTATCCTGAAACTTATTCAAGAAGTATTGAAAATAATCCGCATTGGCAAACTGCCTTTACGCAACTCCGCCCTGCAATTTGGGCATAACAAGAAAAGGCGTGGGATTACACCACGAGGGACAACATGGGAAAGAAAATGATCGCCGAACTGATCGGCACATTCATACTGGTTATTTTTGGCTGCGGTGCGGCCGTGTTAATGGGGGAACAAATCGGAATGCTGGGAATATCGCTGGCATTCGGGTTTTCAATCGTCGCGGCGGCCTATTCCATCGGTGCCATCTCGGGTGCTCACCTTAACCCGGCGGTTTCGTTTGGCATGGTTACAGCGGGCCGCATGAGCTTTAGCGACTTTATCAGCTACAGCATTGCTCAGATCGCCGGCGCTATTTTGGCCGCAGGTGTTCTGCTGATGATCGCTTCGGGAAAGGCAGACTATTCTGTGGCTGAAAACGGTCTTGGACAAAATGGATTTGGTGCCGGCTACCTTGGCGAATATTCCCTGTTCTCGGCGCTGCTCTTTGAACTTGTGATGACCTTCCTGTTTGTAACTGTCATTCTTGGCGCCACACAAAACGGCGCCCCTGCGGCCATGGCCGGGCTGGCAATCGGCCTGACACTGGCCGCCATCCACCTTGTTGGCATTAATGTCACCGGCGTTTCAGTAAACCCTGCCCGTTCTATCGGGCCGGCAATATTTGCAGGTACCAAGGCATTGGCCGACCTGTGGGTGTTCATCGTCGCCCCGCTTGCAGGTGGGGCTCTGGCAGGGGTTGTCTATTCAATGGGCGTCACCAGCGCCGAAGAATAATGAACAACGCCTGATTGCAAATCAATATACCCGGCCGGCCTTTTATTTTCGGCCGGGTAAATCAGCCAATCATGCCACTGTTTCCCGACCTGTCGTAATGCTGCTTCAAACGCTGCAAAGCGATGCGCAGTACAACTTTGCCCGATCGTGCAGACCATCCCATGCGCTTTTCCGCGGCCTCCAGCCCTTCCAGATAACAACAAACCCGTAACACTACATCGCCCAGCCCGGGTCCCAACGCCCGCAGAGCTTTGGATACCCTTTGCCGGGCGCCATCTGAAGCATCTGAAACCACTGCCTCAACAATTGTTCCGGGTTCCGGGCCATCCCCTAAATATTGTTCCCAGTTTTGCGCCGGCTTTGGCCCCATCTGGGCCACTTCGAAATCTTCACGCAAACGTTCAGCAACACTCACCAGTTCTGCACTCAGGAACGGGTTGCCGCCTTTGTCTTTGCGCCGCGCCATCGCACTGATGGGGGACTCAGAATAGGAATACCGACCTTGTGTTTCGGCGTTTGCAGGCCCAACAGGACGACCTGTATCAAAATGGACAGCCCCCTCCGAGAAACCATTTCGTGCGCCATCATGTTTGGCCAAAAGCGCCTTTAACGCTACACGCCCTGAATTGGTGATCTGATAGCGCGAAATACGACCAGGAACCGCACAACTGATCCAGTCTTTCAGGGCCATCGCCTGTGCAACCGGTCGATCTACCACTGCTGTACGAACCGTCCTGCCCTCCTGCACATCACGAACCACCACTGCTTTCTCAAGGTCTGCGGCAACGGCCAAACACGCGCCCGGTTCACATAAACGCCGTAAAATACGACGCCCCTCACGCTCCAGTGTTTCATCATCTGGGGACGTTTTAGAAAACCGGATCTGCTGGGTCATAAATGGGGCATCCTTTTCAATATGTTTTTGTGGGTTATTTGGGCAATGGGCCGCGCTGGTCAGTTGCTCAAGCGCGCCATCGATAAGGGGATCATCTCTGCGCTTTTCCATTTTTTGCACCTGCCGCAAGATTGTTGATGCATGGCAACCCGCTGTTTTCGCCAATCCACGGATCGAACTGCCGGTTTCAATATGAAGGATGTAATGCACCGCCTGTACCGGAACCCACCTGGGAAATCCCGCAAATGGACCCAGACAAATACCCTGACCATCCTGCTCATAACCATGACTATACATGTCACTATTTGTGACCCCCAAAACAACATAAAACAGGTGCGCAGAACTTAATGACACCCGTAATTTAATTTACCCAGTAGACTCTACCTAAGGTTGTAATCGTTACTGCTTCGTTAATTTATCACTGACAATTGGTTATTGTTTGTAAACGTAAAATATTACGAAAACCTCCGCCCGCTTTCCCCGATAAATACGCAACACCCGCTTAGACCGTGAATAATGCTCCCAATCAAAAATGGGAAACTCACATGACCGACTTTTTACAGATACTAAAGCAGTTGCACCGCCCAAGAATGTTAATCCGGGCAGCAAATTTTGGTTTGCAGGAATACAATCGTGACCGGGATCTTAAACGGGTGATGAAAACAGCATCTGCCCCACCGCCGGCACGGGCCGTAAACAGCCTGATGACAGAAGAAGCTGAACTGGAAGAAAACCGGCAAAAAGGCGGCGCTGACTATAGCGTTAGCCGTCACGTTGAGGTTCTGATTGCACTAATGGCCGAGGCCCGGTTACTGATGGGCCGCCAACAGAATGCCTAGCAGGTATTGTTAGACAAAAGCATCCGGGACGCTGGCTTTTTTGCGCGCAACATAATCCGTCAAAGCCTCATGTATTGCCGGATCAAGTGG
>VAPL010237023.1_pt1 | contig 16245 bp, 16 predicted proteins | sample 3395061 | NCBI WGS metagenome assembly VAPL01 (sample SAMN08290444, study PRJNA428436) | hydrothermal vent metagenome | isolation source: Deep-sea hydrothermal vent chimney 2 | place: Pacific Ocean: Juan De Fuca Ridge | depth 2182 m m | reverse complement strand
GTGATGACCCGTTGCACTTTCAGATTGGGCAATCTCATTTTCATGGTGTGGAAATTTCAGATCCATGCCACCGCCATGAATATCAAAATGATCGCCAAGGCAACGTGTCGCCATGGCAGAACATTCAATATGCCACCCTGGACGACCACGTCCCCACGGTGCATCCCATGCGGGTTCTTCGGGTTTCGCCGATTTCCATAAAACAAAATCTAATGGGTCATCTTTCGCTTCATCGACATCAACACGAGCCCCAGCGCGCAAATCTTTCAGCTTTTTACCTGAAAGCTGCCCGTAATTTTCAAAACGACTGATATCGTAATAAACATCACCGTTATCCGCGCAGTAGGCCGCGCCCTTATCCACCAAGGTCTGAATCATGGTGATAATATCGTCCATCGAAGCGGTAGCTTTCGGCTCCTGATCGGGTGGTAAAACACCCAAAAGCTCTGCATCTTCCTGCATCGCTTCGATAAAACGATGCGTTAATGCTTCGAATGGCTCACCATTTTCATTGGCACGTTTGATGATTTTGTCATCAATATCTGTCACGTTACGCACATAATTCAGATCATAACCTGAATGGCGCAGATAACGTGCTACCACATCAAATGCGACCAATACACGCGCATGACCCACATGACAATAGTCATAAACCGTCATGCCGCACACATACATTCCCACCTTGCCGGGAACAATCGAAACAAATTTTTCTTTTTTGCCTGTCAGGCTATTATAGATATGTAACATGATTAAATTTTATGAAATAATTTTCAGGCAATCTTCAAAGCGCTGGCGAATTTTTTCTTCGCCCATCAAGATCAGTAAAGCACTCATCTCCGGGCCGTTGTGCTCACCAGTCATCGCAATACGCAAAGGCTGAAACAGCGCCTTACCTTTTACACCTGTCGTTTCTTTGATCTGCTTGTTGAGCAGTTTGAAATCCATGGGATGCGCGGCAACGGCTTCAATCGCTGCTTTAAAAAAGTCGGTTCCGGCTTGCTGAACAATATCTAAAGCATCACCTTGCAAATCGAGTGATTTCGTAAACAGATGATTCGCCCATAACAACGCATCATTCGGCAGTTTGATATTGGGGCGTACCGCTTCAATAAAAGCTTCTTTCTTCTCTTGAGGAACTAATGAATGCACTGCTTCGCCCATCCACAACCAAAGCGATTCAGCATCAATCTGTGATATGACCTCTTTTTGCCAATAGTCGAGCTGTGAAACATCATAACGAGCCGGTGCGCGCCCCAAATTAGAAGCTTCAAACTGAGCGGCCAACCCTTCCAGCGTCATGCATTGGTTATCTTTATAATAATGCCCCAATCGCGCCAGATAATTATTCACTGCCTTGGGCAGATAACCATTGTTGCGCAATTCGGCCACACTGCGACTGCCATGGCGCTTGGAAAGCGGCGAACCATCGTCTCCGACAATCATGGAGATATGACCGTACTCTGGCGCTCGAAGTTTCAGTGCTTGCAGCAACATTAACTGTCTGGGTGTATTCGTTAAATGGTCTTCACCGCGCAATACACAAGTCACACCAGTCAACGAATCATCAATTGCGTTACTAAAGAAAAACGCCGGTGTACCGTCCGCACGGCGAATAATAAAATCACCAATTTCATCGGTTGCAAATTTTTGAGTGCCACGCACAAGGTCTTCAAATTCAACCGTTTCACCACGCGGCACACGAAAGCGCAACGTAGGTTTTAACCCTTGCTCTAATTTGGCTTGCACTTCATCCACGCTCAGAAAACCACAACGTCCTTCATAACGCGGCGCGCGCCCCTGCGACCGCTGTATTTTACGGGATATTTCCAACTCTCGACTACTACAAAAGCACGGATAAGCTAAACTTTCTTCTTCCAATTGATGATAATAATCAGCATAAACCGCACTACGATTGGACTGCATGCAGGGAGTTTGTGAACCGTCATCCAGAGTACCTTGCCACCAATTCAGGCCTAGCCAGCCGAGATCTTCTTCCAGAGCCTGTACATATTCAATTTTACTGCGCTCTTGATCCGTATCTTCAATACGCAACAAAAAATGGCCTTGTTGGCTTTTAGCCATTAACCAATTAAACAGGGCAGTACGCACATTGCCTAGATGAATTAAACCAGTCGGGCTGGGGGCAAAGCGTGTTTTAAGTCTATTTAAATTCATGAGACGCATGGTAACGGAAACTGATCCATGCTACCACTTGGAAAGCTGTACGGTTTCAATAAAAGGAAAAAGGCAGATAGGAAGCAAGTAAAACCACCTGTATTTTATTGACTTGCTCTTCCTTCATTAATGGTAAAGATAGAGCCCTAATTCAGCACTGTTTGTATATTCTCCATCACGATATAAACGCTGAGCCGTGATACGAACACTGCTATTTCTTGTAATGGAAAAACTTTGACCGAGAGAAAATCTTCCTTCCTTAATATCTCGGCCAAGAGCCTTGGTTTTGTAGTCGGCAGCGAGCTGCAGTCGCCAGCCATTAAGGGGCTCCAAAATCAATCCCGTAGATAACCCACCCCACAGAGTTTGACGTTTGTCTCCCTGCCCATGGTAGAGAACCCCCGCATCAATAAAACCATACCATGCATCTGCTTTACCTTGGGATAAGAGATAAGAGTAGCCAGTCCCCCCTTCCGCTTCGAAATACCAATCACTCTGCTGCTCTTGATCTTGCTCACCGCGATACCATCTGATTTTTGTACGCCAGGAGGTGCTAGTAAAAAACTCATCGCGAGACTCCAATGACTGAATATCCAAAATGGTAATATTTTGTAGTTTGATACTGCTATTGCCATCATATTTTCGGAGCCCGATATCCATAAAAGATAAACTGGAATTAGAAACAAATCCCTGACTGGAATCGAGCAGATCATGATAAGCCGATCGCCAGCGAATATCACTATAATAAATATTGCTATCGGTTTGTTTTATCATGCCTCGTGCCAAACCAAACCGTGATGTATCATGCCCATAGTCAGGCCTTTGGCCAGGTGGAGGAATGTTAAGTTTGGTGCTTTGTTGTCGAATTTTGCTCCGATGCAGCAGAACTGTTTTCTCTTCTGTGGTTAGCTTTGATGAGACGCTGATTTCGCTATCGCGAACTTTCGCAAAGCGCAGATATTCAGTCACGAGATCCAGTATTTTTATGCGAGACTCATCCGGTAACTTATTGATATCTTCTATCGTCGTTTCAATGCCACTTTTATACGCCTGAAGTGCCAACGACTTCTCTTCAGTATTAAGCCGCTGCCGTTGCTCATCAATAATTCTGGCTTGAGAAGGGTAAAATCTGACCTCTTCTATCAAACCTTTTCGCTCTAATGTTTTTATTGTGTCAACAGGAATTGTCCAGCCGTGATCATACTCTTCAGTTAAAGGTTGATCGGCATACAACACATCAAGCAACGACATAAGGTGATAGGAGCAATTTTCTGTAAAAAAATAATAATCAAAATAAGCGTATACCAACTCAAATGCATGCAAAAGAATAAATTCAACATCTTTTTGAGGAATGTTTAAGCGATACTCCCATACATCACGATTTTCAATCTGACCATACTCTCTTAGTTTTATGTAATAAGGCAACACATTAAAAGTACCAGGAAAGCCACCCGTCAAACCCAGAACAGTATAACTAAACATACCCTGGTCTTGAGGGATAACCGCCGCATAGCTGATACTGAACGCCAGCATACGGGTTGCATCGGTCTGATTTTGTTTATCAATTCTAAGCAGAGTATGGCCAAACATGGAGGAGGGACTGTTCGGGTGTGTTGATGGAAATATTACGGTAATTCCTTCAGGATCAATGGCATCACGATATTTCTTTAATGTTTCACAAGAATTTTCTGGAAGTCGATCATGATCAAACTCTAGCTGAGATTTCAGCCAATGGTAACGAGCAGGAAACCGACATTGAGCAGGAAACTCAGTTGGAGCAATTGGTGCATCAGAAAAAAAACTGGCCAGCGTTGCTTGCAATTCCGCTTGAGGATCAAATTTTCCATCATCGGACAAAAAGAAAGAGGGGCTGTCCACCAAACTTTCCGTACCAAAAAAAAGGGTCGGTTTGTAATGGATCAATGTGCGCCACACAGGTGCATAATGCAGGTTTTTTTGCTGTGCAGTTTCAAGCAACTCATTTAAATAGTGATCGTTTGCTGTAGCAACCTCTACCGCCGAATCAAAGTGCCCATCCTTTAATAAATTTTCCAGCGTCATACTTTCGTTGGCTTGAACGCTATTTTTAAAAAGCAGAATCAAAAAAAGGGAAAAAATAAAAAATAGAGAATAATGCACAAGCTTGAATTATTGTGTTTGTGATAATAAAGAAGAAGTGCAGTGCGGCTCGCCTAGCAACAATAACCAAACGAACCACATTTTAAACTACTGAGAGCACTGCCTAACTATCTAGAGCAATTTTCTCTACACTTTTTAGAATATTTTCTGAAGAAGAAATCGTTTCATAGTTAGCTTGTAATGAAGAGAAGAAATCAGCTCTATTAGCCTCATCCACCTGCATCAAATCTGCTAAAGATGTCAAATATACGCCACTACCCTGAGCAATTTCGATAATAAGATTATCTTGATTTGCAACAATAAATTTTTCTGTAGCGTGGTCATTACTAACAGTTTGTGTAGAATCACACCCCAAGGTTCCAGAAGTGATCGCACCTAAATTTACCAAACCAATGTATGGAATAAAGAAATTAATAGCCGCCACACCAATATTTGCATTCTTTCCCTCTTTCCCCTCCATAATCACTTTTCCTACACCACAACCTCCACCAGTTTCTTCTGCTTTCACTGTTGAAACTAAGGCTAGACTCGATACCAACAAAATGGCTACACCTGCTTTTTTAAATTTAGTCATTTTTTAACTCCTACTTACTGAAATTACAGGGCATAATGGGCAAAGTGATCATTCGAACTTATCACTTTATCAAATGCGTTCAGGACACCTTTATAATCACCGGCTGACGAAATAAAGATTTTTTCATAATTCTGTTGAGCCAAAGAGTTAAAGGCGCTTTTGTCTTCATTTTTGATACCCATAAGAGTTGCCAAAGAACTCAGGTGATCGCCATTCCCTTTAGCTACATCTTGAGCAAGATCATCAAGATTCATAGACACAAAAATTTTCTGCTGGTAGTCATTGGAAACAATTCCTGGATCTTCACAACCTGATGTACCAGAAATCAACCCTGATAGAGGAGAAGAAAAAGTGCCATTTGTTGTTCCTGCACTTAAGTGTGCAACCAATCCTGATTGCCCTTTCCAAATTTCTGCACCCATACCACAACCAGGGCCATTATCAGCAAGTGCCAATGTTGAACTTGCCATCATAAGTAATGCTGTTGCTATTTTTTTCATAATTACCTCTACTGGTTTGTTTATTTACTTGTTATATACGGGGTAATGAATATCCACATACCGGCTATGCTACTTAACGCCCGCCCATTCTCATAGATGCCAAAATATATGTCAATGAATTTTATAAAATAACCAAGTTTAATACTCTCTAGGCACTTCTTGCACGGGCTTACCATAAAACTCTCTATACTCTCAAACCTTATGGTGTGATTTTCGCCAAGCAATAAACCTCAAACGAATCACCCACACATAGTTTATCCCTCCCGCCTGAAAATCATAAGGTACTCTTTAAACCAAAATATCCGGTTGCGGCGCTTCCCTGTCATTTCTTCCAGCACGTCATATTTAACTAGATCATTAATTAAATAGGTTGCTGTATTGGTTTCAACCCCCAAAAGTTTCGTGACGGCTTTAATATCTATCGTGGGTTGCTGATAAAGTGTTTTCATTAAAAGTTGGGCATTATCTTGTCTGCGAGTACTAAAGCGAGGCAAAATTTCCCGCTCCAATGACTCTTTTAGTGCCAGAATATCCTTAAACACCTGAATTGAGCGTTTTGCCGTTTCATGCACACCAAACAGGAAAAAAACCAGCCATTCTCGTATCTGATTTTTATCACGTACCGCCATTAGGCGATCAACATACTCTGTTTTATGTCGTTCAAAATAATCTGATAAATATAACGCAGGTTTATGCAACAGGCCAAAGTTAGCAAAATAAAGCGCAATCATCAAACGTCCCAAACGCCCATTACCATCCAAAAAAGGGTGAATCGTTTCAAACTGATAATGCAAAATAGCAATTTTAATCAAATGCGGTACATGAAGTTCTTCATTATGGATAAACTTCTCAAGATCACTCATTAACTCAGGCACATCATCATGGTGTGGGGGTACAAAAACGGCATTTTTTAAACTCACACCAATCCAATTTTGACTATTACGAAACTCACCGGGTTGTTTGGTTTCACCACGTACACCCTGCATTAAAATTCTATGAGTATCTTTTAATAAGCGATTAGAAAGTGGCAAAGTTTCAAGCTGTTCAATTGCCACATTAATTGCCTGAATATAGTTTTGAACCTCTACCCAGTCATCCCGTTTTTCCGGTTCAATATCCTCAACCTCAAGAAAGGCCTCTTCCATATTCGTTTGCGTCCCTTCCAGACGGCTAGACTCCGTTGCCTCTTTGGTAATATGCATACGAATAAAAAAATCAACATCAGGCACCAACTGAGAAAAGGCATTTAATTCACCCAAAACCCTGTCAGCCTCACTTAACAGCGTTAAAATCTCACCATTTGTGACTTGCCACGGATGATTAATCAATGTGGGTGTAAAGCTTTTATATCGATATTGTTGCGTATAGCCACCCGATAAATAGTCGCTTAAATTCATCTTATATCAGAAAACACCCCAGCTTCGATAATAATGATTTCATTATGTCAGAAACCAGTCACTTAATCTATGTAATTTCAGAAAACCATCAAGTTTATGACATAACAGATCTCTTATTTCAGAAACCGTCTGTTTTTTGCCATTTTGTGCAGATAAAAAATATAAGAAGGTAGGAGCCATATTAAGGTTGGAACGAGCATTACAAATCAGCGGATTCTAAATCTTGGTTTGCTCATCCAATAGCGACAATTTCTTTTAGCTGAGCATCATAACGATAATGAATTATCTGCTCATTCTCAATTAAGCTAATTGATCTGGTAATAACATCATAAGGCACAATAAACCATTCACGAGGTTGGTGCATTTTGCCATTATTGTCCGCTACGTTTAAATCAACACGCACATCGGAAAAAAAACGGTGAATCAGCCTCTCAAATTTCTGAATTGTCATATTATAAGTATCAAATACAGCCATCACTCTAACGGGGGACATCAAATAAGTTGGCTCATTTTCTGCATTAGCTATTCGCTTTTCAACCGTCGTTGTAGCAAAACCGACTTTGTATAAGTCTTGAAGGTTTTGAACCTCAACATTTTTACTTAATGATTTCAGGATATATTTGCAATCGACTTCCCAATTCGCAAAGAAGCCATCGCTGGTTAAATCAGTGGTGGCAAAAGATGCACCAATTGAGCGTTCTGGTACGGCCACAATTGCCTTTTTTACATCCTGATTAATAACTTATCCAATGCTAAAAACATTAACGCGCGTGATTTCCCTGATGCCGGTGGTGCTTTTAATAACAGATATTGTGCATCCTTGGCTTCAAAGGCTTTCTCTTGCATATCACGCATACCCATTGCATTAGTGCTTAGGCTGTCACCTGTTTGGGCATACGTTACATCAACAAAATTTGGCATAGTATTTCCTGCTTTATGATCTGTTTTATCTTTTATTTTTTACTGCTTGTTCAATGACTTCTATTTCTTCTAAAACATTTAAATCATCATTTAAATCTGCTTGTTCAGCCTCAAATGTTTTACGCCACAGGTCAAAGTCAAGATAGGTTTTTGCCACCCCTTGCTTCATCATTGCATTGCTTGTACTACCCGCACCACTCAACACAGGCTTATCATTAAACCTTAAAACTTTATCTACATTTTCTTGCCAAAAGTGCATGGTTATATCAAGTCGGTCTTTCACACGTAACTCTGCTGTTTCTAAAAATATCGTGACTAGGCGATTTAATGTATCCACCTCATCTTCGGTTAGATAGTTTTTTGCAATCGTAATATCTTGTTTACGCACAACCGAACCTTTCCACGATGTCAGCCCCATATTTTCTTTACTGGCATTGGCTCTATCGCTAACAATCTCAGCTGCCGTTTGCTGGGTAACCGCAAATAACAACTTATTTTGTGTTTCAGCAAAAAACATCTGCGTTGCTTTATCAGTGCTATCGTAATCACTGCATAGCGCAAATAAATCTCGTATTTTTTGATAAAAGCGCTTTTCAGAAGCACGAACATCACGAATACGCGCCAAAAACTCATCAAAATAATCAGGGCGACCATCTGGGTTTTTTAAGCGTTCATCATCCATGACAAAGCCCTTCAACAGGTACTCTTTTAAGTTATTATTTGCCCATATTCTAAACTGCGTACCCCGCAATCCCTTAACCCTAAAACCAATAGCAATAATCATCTCTAATGAATAATGAAGCGTGGGATAATTCTTGCCATCAGCTGCAGTTGTCAAGTATTCCTTGATAACTGAATTTTCAATTAACTCTTTGTTTTTTAATATGTTATTTACATGAAAAGAGACGTTTTGCTTAGAGGTGTTAAAAAGTTCTGCTAACTGGCTTTGTGTCATCCAGGCCATTTCATCTTTGGCATACAGTGAAACCGATGTTTTACCATCAGCGGTGTTATAAATAATCATGTTTGATTGATTGGTATGCGGCATGGTTATTTCTTCTCCTTTTATTTTTCAATCATTGCCCCATACAACTTAAACAAATATTCAAGGCCTCTTCATCGTTTTTAAAAGGTTGTTTTCGGTAACATTGTCTACGGCCAAATCTATTTCATGGTGTGCTTGTCGCGTTCATCCAGCATATTGAAAACGTGGTCTTCACTGGTTTTTGGTCTATTTTAAAAATTCTATCTGGGGTTTTATGCCTTCGACTGTCCTAAATTCTTCGCTAACAAACCTAATTCAACATTTTTTGTAGGCACAGGAATGCGTATTTTATAACCACCACCGGGTGCTTCCTGCATGGGCTTTCCATAAAAATCTTCCATGCTCTCAAGCGTAATGGTGTGATTTCCACTAGGCAAAATGACCTCCAATGAATCACCCACGCATATTTTATTTTTCACCAACACTTCAGCAAGATTTTTTTCTTTATCAAAACCGATAAATTCACCCACAAATTTCTGACTGTAATACTCTGAATTTCCCTGAATATAGTTTTGATACTCATGCGTATCATGGCGTTTATAAAAACCATCGGTATAACCCCGGTTTGCCAGCGACTCCAACGCACCTAGCATACTCGGATCAAACGGCTTTCCTGCCACCGCTTCATCAATCGCTTTGCGGTAAATCTGTGCGGTACGTGTTACGTAATAGTGAGATTTTGTTCGCCCTTCAATTTTCAGGGAGTCGATACCAATTTTTGCAAGCCGCACCACATGCTCAACAGCACGCAGATCTTTGGAATTCATAATATACGTGCCCAATTCATCTTCAAAAATAGGCATGAGTTGATCAGGACGACCGGCCTCTTCTATCAGGTAATTTTTTACTGCTTCAGGATGACGCTCTGATTTTTTGTACAAATCACCCGTTTCATCTTCGACCGCTTCAAATGTTTTATATTTCCAGCGACACGCATTGGTACAAGCACCCTGATTGGGATCACGATGATTAAAATAACCGGACAACAGACAGCGCCCCGAATAGGCGATACATAACGCGCCATGAACAAACACTTCCAGTTCGATATCCGGGCAACGCTGACGAATCTCTTCAATTTCATCTAAAGAAAGTTCACGCGACAAAATAATGCGCTGAACCCCCATCGACTGCCAAAATTTCACAGCCGCATAATTCACCGTATTCGCCTGCACTGAAAGATGAACAGGCAAATCAGGCCAACGCTCCCGAACCCACATAATCAAACCGGGGTCTGCCATGATGAAAGCATCGGGTTTAAGTGCCACCACCTCTTCCATATCTTTCATGAAAGTTTTGAGTTTTGAGTTATGTGGAATCACATTGGCGGCCACAAAAAGCTGCTTGCCTTGCTGGTGTGCTTCCTCAATACCGATCCGTAAATGTTCAAGATTGAAATCATTGTTGCGGACACGCAAACTATAACGCGGCATTCCGGCATACACCGCATCAGCCCCATAGGCAAACGCGTAACGCATATTTTTTAAAGTGCCGGCAGGAGAGAGAAGTTCAGGTACTTTCATCGAATTGATACTATTTATACTTTTAAAGCAGTCAGTAATTTTTGTAATGCCTGACCACGATGACTGATACAGTTTTTTTCATCTTTGGGCAACTCGGCGGATGTGCAATTATGTGTCGGCACATAAAAAACCGGATCATAACCAAATCCTCCAGAACCCAAAGACTCAAACAAAATCCGCCCTTCCCAAGAACTTTGGCACACGAGTGGCGTAGGGTCATTTTCATGCTGCATATAAACAATGACACATTGAAAGCGCGCAGTACGTTCGGCCTCTTTCACAGAATGAAGGTTTGACAATAATTTTTCACGATTCATCTCATCCGTCGCGCCACCACCTGCATAACGTGAAGAGTAGATTCCGGGTGCGCCTTGAAGTGCATCAACCTCTATTCCAGAATCATCCGCAATCGCTGGCAAACCCGTATAGTGCGCCGCGTTACGTGCTTTAATAATTGCGTTTTCAATAAATGTCAGACCCGTTTCATCCGCTTCCGGCACATCAAACTCAGATTGTGGAACGATATCCAAACCCAAACCGGATAACAGCCGGCTCATTTCTAGAACCTTGCCTTGATTCCCTGTAGCCAAAACAATACGCGGTACCATTTTCTTTTCAGGCATCGACACCTTAAAGCCCCAAAGTCTCGCGCTGAATCTCAATCAATTCAGAAATTCCTTTATGGGCTATATCCAGCATTTCATTCAACTCTTCACGACGAAAAGCATGACCTTCCGCCGTACCTTGTAGCTCAATAAATGCCCCTGCATCATTCATGATGACATTCATATCCGTTTCCGCGTTGGAATCTTCGGCATAATCAAGATCCAATACCGGCTTGCCTTTATAAATGCCCACTGAAACAGCCGCGACTGCACCATAAACCGGAATTTTTTCACCCAATTTTTTCCGCATCGCATCGACCATCGCTACATAAGCCCCTGTAATGGATGCAGTGCGTGTGCCACCGTCGGCCTGAATCACATCACAATCCAGTACAATGGTATTTTCACCCAGACCTTTCAGATCCACCGCAGCACGCAAGGAACGCCCGATCAAACGCTGAATTTCTACAGTACGCCCGCCTTGCTTTCCTCTTGCTGCTTCACGCCCCATTCGCGAACCGGTCGAACGCGGCAACATTCCATACTCTGCTGTGATCCACCCCTGACCTTTACCTTTCAAAAAGCGAGGCACCTGATTGTCCAGACTGGCGTTACAGATCACTTTGGTATCTCCAAATTCGACCAACACAGAACCTTCTGCATGTTTAGTAAAATTACGTGTTAATTTGATGGTTCTTAATTCATCAAGAGCTCGACCACTTGGGCGCATAAATATTTCCTTTTTATAATTTAGATAATTCAGACAAATAGATTAGAATGTGGCGAAGTATAGCATCAAGCCAACCCGGAAATTTCATGAATTAAGGATTCAACATGATACGAAGCATGACGGCCTTTGCCCGCCAACAGGTTCAAACCGAATGGGGCACACTGACGTGGGAAATTCGCTCGGTGAATCATCGCTATCTGGAACCGGCCATTCGCCTTCCTGACTGCTTGCGCTCATTAGAAATGTCCGTGCGTGAAGCTCTCAAAAAGCAACTCAGCCGAGGCAAGGTCGATTGCAACCTTCGATTTCAACGCAACGAATCCGGCAACGCAACCATTGAAATCAATCAACCACTCGCCGAGCAACTCATTACCGCCACCCGGCAAATAAACACTCTATTAAAAACCGACACCGATCCCATTCGTGCGGTGGAAATTTTAAACTGGCCGGGTATTGTGCAAACTGTAGAGCTTGATGCTCAACCACTACAAATAGCCGCGACTCAATTGCTTGATACAACACTGCTCGAACTGCGTAAGTCGCGTGAACGCGAAGGCGCGAAATTGAAAACGCTGATACGCCAACGCTGTGATGCCATGGAAAAATGGACTGAACAGGTCAAAATGCGCTTGCCGCAAGTGCTGGAAACCATACGCCAAACACTCAGTAAGCGATTCACCGAACTAAAGTCAGAACTTGATCACTCACGACTCGAGCAAGAGTTGGTATTGTTTGCACAGAAACTGGATGTTGATGAAGAGCTGGATCGCATCATCGCACACACCACCGAAGTCCAGCGTGTTTTAACACTCGACGAACCCGTTGGAAGGCGGCTCGATTTTCTCATGCAAGAGCTGAATCGTGAAGTCAATACCATTGCATCAAAATCAGCCGACGCAGAAATAACCCGCATCAGTGTTGAACTGAAAGTACTTATTGAACAGATGCGTGAGCAGGTTCAGAATATTGAATAATTCACATAGAAACGAGCACTAAATAACTTATGAAGCCAAAACAAAAAAAGCAAGACAGCTTTCGCCTTAGAGGAGGCTTTTTCAGTCTTTCTACCATGGAGTTGTACTCCTCAAACATTGATAAAATTAATGAGCAACTGATAGAAAGCATTGCACTCGCCCCCAAATTCTTCGAAAAAGCACCTTTGGTTATTGATCTGGAAAACATCAAAGGCAAAACCCCAGACCTGTCTGCCCTTCGTCAACTGCTGGAACAGCACAACCTGATTCCTGTCGCGATCTGCTCCTCTAAAAAATCACATCAAACGGCAGCACATAAAGCCGGATTTGGTATACTCACGGCAAATACATCGCCACCACAAGCAGAGCTCACCATTAACCAGACGACAGAGACTGAAACAGAAGAACCGAAGGAAGAGATAGAAACAACCGTTCATGATACCCCTAAAAGCAGCGGTTTCATGATCCGTCAATCCGTGCGTTCTGGGCAACAAATTTATGCAAAAGGTTGTGACTTAACCATACTCGCTTCGGTCAGCCCTGGCGCTGAAATACTTGCTGACGGGAATATTCACGTTTACGGTGCACTGCGTGGGCGGGCTTTTGCAGGAGCCAGTGGCAACACCGAAGCCATGATTTTTTGCCACAACCTACAAGCGGAACTGGTTTCCATTGCCGGACACTACCGTTTAAATGAAAACATTGACCCGGACTATTTAAGAAAACGAGCCGCCATCCACCTAAAAGACGAGCGACTACTTATTGATTTACTGGATTAACAATGATAAATAAGACCAGCCTTTAAAAGAAAGTAATAAGGATATTATTTTGAAGGCTCGGAACTACGTATAAATAACTTTGTTTCTTTCATTCAAAACAAAAAAGCAGATCAAACAATAACTCAGGGAATACACTGAAAATGTCTCAAATCATTGTCGTTACGTCCGGTAAAGGGGGCGTAGGAAAAACAACCACAAGCGCTTCATTGGGTTCAGGATTAGCTTTGAAAGGACACAAAACAATCATCATCGACTTTGACATAGGTCTGCGCAACCTTGACCTGATCATGGGTTGTGAGCGCCGCGTTGTTTATGATTTTGTCAACGTTGTTAATGAAGAAGCCACCTTGAATCAAGCGATGATCAAAGACAAACGTGTCGATAATCTGTTTTTGCTACCCGCATCGCAAACACGCAACAAGGATGCCCTGACTCGAGAGGGGGTCGAACGTATTTTCGACCAACTGGCCAATGAACACAGTTTTGACTATATTGTATGTGACTCCCCCGCCGGAATCGAACACGGCGCACTAATGGCGCTCTATTTTGCGGATGAGGCCATTATCGTGACCAACCCTGAAGTCTCTTCTGTTCGTGATTCAGACCGCATTCTAGGTATTTTGGCCAGCCAGTCCCGCCGTGCAGAGCGTGGTGAAGATCCTGTGAAAGAACGACTGCTACTCACTCGCTACTGCCCAACACGCGTCGCAAACGGTGATATGCTTTGCATTGAAGATATTGAAGATATTCTGGCCATTCCATTGCTCGGCGTCATCCCTGAGTCAGGAGATGTATTAAAAGCCTCTAATGCAGGCTCTCCCGTCATACTGGATGATGAGAGCAATGCAGCAAAAGCCTACAGTGATGCCATTGATCGCTTCCTTGGCAAAGAAGTTCCTCTACGGTTTATCACGGAAGAAAAACCTGGACTATTTAAAAGATTATTCGGAGGCAAAGGATGAGCCTGCTCGACTATTTTCGTACACCCAAGAAAAAGAAGACCGCGTCACTGGCCAAAGAGCGTCTACAGATCATCGTTGCACACGAACGTTCTCAACGTGGAAAAACACCCAGCTACTTACCTCAAATGCAGAAAGAGATTTTAGCCGTTATTAGTAAGTATGTAGACATTGATAAAGAGCAGGTTAAAGTCAATCTTGATAAAAATGATCATTTTTCTGTGCTGGAACTCAATGTCACCCTGCCTGATAACGAATCCCGAACACGTTAATTAAAGTAATTTTATGGATTTCATACAAATAGCCGTTTTAGCCATTGTTCAAGGGCTGACCGAATTTCTTCCTGTCTCCAGTTCAGCACACCTGATTTTAGTTCCAGCCTTAACGGGCTGGGAAGATCAGGGACTGGCTTTTGATGTTGCAGTTCATGTGGGCACATTGGCCGCTGTTGTCGCCTATTTCCGTCATGAGCTCCGCAAGATGTTTATGGACTGGTTTGCTTCGCTTGCAGGCAAAGGACAAACCAAAGAGAGCAAACTGGCATGGGCGGTACTGTTAGGCACTATCCCGGCAGGACTTGCCGGTCTGATATTTAAGGATTTCATTGAAGAAAATTTGCGTGGCCCTATCGTCATTGCGATTACAACCATTGTATTTGGCATCGCATTATGGATTGCGGATAGTAGGGGAAAACTAAATCGCAACGAATACAGCATCGTCTGGTTTGATGTGCTTGTCATTGGCTGCGCTCAAGCATTAGCACTGATTCCTGGCACATCACGCTCGGGAATCACGATCACTGCAGCACTCCTGCTCGGCATGACACGTGAGGCCGGAGCACGATTTTCATTCCTGCTCTCCATTCCGATTATTGTTTTAGCAGGCGGACTGGAGACAGTCGGTTATCTCGAACATGCAAAAGGCGATGACTGGTTGCCACTGATTCTGGGAGCTGTACTTTCAGCGGTTAGTGCTTATTTTTGTATTCACTTTTTCTTAAAACTGCTTGACCGCATCGGCATGACGCCTTTTGTCATCTACCGATTACTATTGGGAATTGTGCTCTTAGCGGTATTTTTATAGCGAAAGAAAAAGGGAACATGGAACCTTTCCCAATGTTATTAAGTTAAAAAAAGCCACGGTCATTGGTAGGTTGCGAGCGAACTTAAATACATGGTTGCCTCATAATTAAGTCATTATCTAAATTTAGTCATCGATCATTGACTAAATTTAGATAATGACTTAATCTCAGCCTATGGACTCAAGATTTCTGCCTCACAATGCCCACATCAATGACCCGGAAAACTTCCAGGACATTGATCCACAGCTGCGCCAACTCAAGCGACAACCCTATGCCCACTCACCAGCACTCTTGAATGACTTGCCCAGGAATATTCCTGGCATCTATACTGTCGGTGGTGGACGTCAGATCGGCAAAACCACATTGCTTAAACAGTGGATGGCTCTATTGCTGGCCGAGGGCGTGGCTCCAACCGCGATTGCATTTTTCTCCGGTGAGTTAATAGACGATCATCACGCCTTGTTGCGGTTGATGCAGACCCAACTCACCACCATGCCAGACACCCACCTACGCTACCTGTTGCTTGATGAAGTCACCTACATCAAGGATTGGGATAAGGCGGTGAAATACGCAGCGGATGCTGGTTTGCTGGAAGATGTGGTGCTGCTATTGACCGGTTCAGATCTCGCACTGATTCAGGAGGCACGGATGCGTTTTCCGGGGCGCAGGGGTAGATCGAAGCAGGTAGATTACCACATGTACCCCCTGTCATTCAGAGAAGTGGTACAACTGAAACAGGCAGCTCCTGACCTGGACCAAACAATAATTTCCGGCAAAAAACCCTCGCCAGATATGCTTGATCGCCTATATGAGGAATTTCAGACCTACCTGCTGCATGGTGGATAC
>VAPL010334510.1_pt1 | contig 16253 bp, 15 predicted proteins | sample 3395061 | NCBI WGS metagenome assembly VAPL01 (sample SAMN08290444, study PRJNA428436) | hydrothermal vent metagenome | isolation source: Deep-sea hydrothermal vent chimney 2 | place: Pacific Ocean: Juan De Fuca Ridge | depth 2182 m m | reverse complement strand
CGAGCGGGTTGGATTGCCGGAACACGGGTCCTGCGAGGGCAGGTTGGGCCGTCCATGTGCCGCCGTCGACACTCGCCCATCGCTTCGTGTCGACCTCCGAGATCCCCCAGATGAGCAGGCTGTCGTCTCGAGAGCCGATCGAAAGCGCCAGACCCCGCATCTCGTCCGGCAAGGGGCTGCGCTCCCATGTGATGCCGTCCGATGACGTGCGTAGCCAGTTCTCAGGATCCCGATCCTCGGGTGCTACCGGCTCACCGTACCGACTCCAGAGCGGATCGCTGTCGACGGCGTAGAAGGCTCCGTTGAACTCGATGACGAGCCCGGTGATCGGAGGATCGATCTTCTGCCAGACCCAGGTTCCCATGGGGGTCTCAATCGACTGCACGGGATCGGGTGCCACTGTCGTGACGGGTGTGGGGGTCGTCGTTGGAGCGATCGTCGATGCGGTCCCGACCTCGGTGTCGTCGACGCGGGAGCGGAGGAGGAAGGTCGAACCGAGCAGGAGGAGAACGGCGGCGGCGATCGAAGCGGCGATCAGGGTGCCCTGCCTTCGGCCCCGCTCCGGAACCAGACGTGTGCCCGAATCCTGGATTCGTACGGTTTCGACGAGCGCAAGTGCATCTTCTACCGATACCGGTCGCTGCTCACCTTCGATCTGATCCGTGTACGCCCGAAGCTGGTCTTCGATGGTTCTCATGATCCCTCGACCTTCAGTCTTCGCCTCAGCTTCTTCATCGCTCGCCCGGCGTGTGTCTGGACAGACGACTTCGAGATCCTGAGCGTCGAGGCGACTTCCTCCATCGTCCAGTCGTATCCGTGGAGCAGCATGACCACGGTCCGCTGGTTCTCCGTCAGCGATACGAGTGCAAGAGGGAGACCCGGTTCGACCCAGGGGAGTTCCTCCCGGTGGACATCCGTGAGGAACACGGTGCGCTTACGGGCCATGCGTCGTCCCTTGTCTCTCCCGACGACGAAGAGGTACGCGCCGGGGTTCTCCATGGCAGAGACCTTCTCCCAGTGTTCCCAGGCGTAGGCGAACGCTTCTGCAGTGGCCTCGCGGCCGATCTCGATGCCGAGTGCTGCTGTCAACGCGCTCCGGACCCTTCGTTCGTGTTCGACGACGAACTCGGTGAACGATGCGGTGAGGGTGTCCTCTCCCACGTGTTCCTTCTGCCTCTCTACCCAAAGGAAGCGGCGACCTGTCGATCCGTACGACGCATACTCGCAGGCAGGGTGTGGCGGTCGGCAGCTATCGGATCTCGACGCCCTTGTCACCTTCGATGATGCGGCCGATCACGACGGAGCCGAGGTCGCTCGTTTCGAACGCTCTGAGGGTCGCGTCGACGTCCTCCTCAGGTACGATCGCGACGAAGCCAATCCCCATGTTGAACGTGCGGAACATGTCGCCCAACGGGACCTTGCCGAGGCGCTGGAGGACCTGGAAGACGTGCGGGACCTCCCAGCGGGATCGTTCGATGATGGCCCTCGTGCCGTCGGGGAGCACCCGCATCACGTTTCCGGGGAGGCCGCCACCGGTGATGTGGGACAAGCCGTGGGGTTGCACCCTGGCGAGCATGTTCACGACCGCCGGGGCGTACACGACGCTGGGATCGAGCAGAACATGGGCGGTCGGCGTGTCGGTATCGGGGAAGGGGGCATCGAGAGGCAGATGTTTCGCTGCGATCGCACGCACGAGAGAGAACCCGTTCGATCGGAGGTTGGGACTCGTGACGCCGACGATGACGTCGCCGGGAACGATGCGGTCGGTGTTGACCTCATCACCCATCTCAACGATGCCGAGGGCCGTCGCAGCGATATCGAACTGGTCGCGGTCCATGACTCCTGGGTGTTCCGCGGTCTCGCCACCGAGCAGAGCGATATCGGCTTCGGCGCACGCATCGGTGATCGATTCGACGATCGTTTCGACCCGGTCGAGATCGAGTTGGCCGATGGCGATGTAGTCCGTGAGCGCGATCGGCTGGGCACCGGCAGCAGCGAGATCGTCGGCGACCATGGCGACAAGGTCGTAGCCGAGGCCCTCGAGCAGCCCCGCCTGGCGGGCGATCTCACCCTTGGTGCCGATCCCGTCTGTGGACATCATGAGAATCGGCTGCTCGAAACCGGCAGGGATCTGGAGACCGGCAGCGAAACCCCCGAAGCCACCGACGACGTCCTCGGACCAGGTGCTGGTGACGCGCCAGCCTATGCGGTCGACGAGTTCGTCTGCCGCATCGAGGTTGACTCCCGCTTTCTCATAGCTCGTCATGGTGACCGTTCGAGGAGGAACTTGTTGTCTGCTATCGGCACATCGGTTGGGTAGTCCCCGGAGAGGCATGCCGTACAGAAGGCATCGGCACCTGTACCGGTTGCCTGGATGAGGTTCTCGAGATCGAGGTAGACGAGGGAATCGACGTCGAGTTCTTCTGCGATCTCCTCGATACTCTTGTCGGCGGCGAGGAGGGTCGATCGGTCACCGGTGTCCATGCCGTAGAAGCACGGCCACCGATACGGCGGTGACGAGATCCGCAGATGGATCTCCGTTGCGCCGGCGTCGCGCATCAACGCGACGAGTTGGCTCGTCGTTGACCCCCGCACGATCGAGTCATCGACGAGCACCACGCGCTTGCCGGCCACGATGCCGGGCATGGCGTTCAGTTTCATACGTACGCCGCGATCCCGCATGGCCTGCGCCGGCTGGATGAACGTGCGCCCCACGTAGCGGTTCTTGACGATCCCATCTGTGTACGGAATCCCGGACACTTCGGCGTAGCCCTGTGCTGCGGGGATGCCGGACTCGGGGACCGGCACGGTGATGTCGGCTGCAATGGGGGCCTGACGGGCGAGGCGACGACCCATCTCCTGGCGGGTCGAGTGAATGGTCTGGCCGAGTAGCGTCGAGTCGGGCCGTGCGAAGTAGACGAACTCGAAGACGCATAGCCGTGGCTGCACATCGGCGAACGGAAACCGGCTGCGCGGCCCGTCGGCATCGATGACGACCATCTCCCCGGGTGCGACCTGTCGAACGAACTGTGCCCCGAGGATGTCGAGGGCCGCAGTCTCTGAGGCGATCACCCAGCCATCTGCGAGCCGACCGAGGCACAGCGGGCGGAAACCGTGCGGATCACGCACGCCTACGAGGGTCGTTCGGTCCATGACGGCAAGGGTGAAGGCACCTTCGAGGGTTGGCAGCGTCGTCATGAGGGCTTCCTCGAACGAGAGCCCATCGTCGCTCATTGCTCGGCCCATGGCCTCCGTCATCAGTTCGGAGTCGGTTGTGGCTGCCAATGGGCCGAGACGCGCTGCGAGATCCGATGTATTCGTCAGGTTGCCGTTGTGGGCCAGAGCGATGCCGTTCGTCCCGAGATGGCGGAAAACGGGTTGCGAGTTCTCCCAGTTGTTCGAACCGGTGGTCGAGTACCTGGTATGACCGATTGCGAGATCTCCAGCAAGGCCCGCCAGGATGCTCTCATCGAAGACCTGTGCGACGAGGCCGAGGTCCTTGTACACGGTGAGATTGTCCTTATCCGACACCGCGATGCCTGCGCTCTCCTGGCCGCGGTGCTGGAGAGCGAAGAGACCGAAGTAGGACAGCCGTGCTGCATCGATGCCCGGCCCGGTGATCCCGAACACACCGCAGGCTTCGCCGGGACGGTCGAGTGTCGGGTCGGGTACCGCGTGTTCGCTCACGGGCGAGAGTGTACGTGATGAGAGAGTCCACAGCTCACATGCCACAGTTCACCCGTGAACGCCGATGCCGGGCATGCTTGGCCGATGGCCGTGAACTGTCAACTGTGATCTGAGAACTGCCGTGCTACACAGCGATCGTGATCGCCACTGCAGCAACGGTGACGGCGACGGCGATCACGGTGCGGATCGCTCGTGCGTTCGGCTTGCCAACGGCGAAGGTCGACCAGAGCCAAGCAATGAGGATCCCGGACGCGAATCCACCGACGTGCGCCCGCCAGGCGATGCTTCCGACGAACAGGGGGAGAGCCATGTTGATTGCAAGGAGGATGCCCAACTGGTTGAACATCGAGCGGCCACCCGGCGTCTTGCGCATCTTCCATGCAACGAACATCCATGCACCGAAGAGACCGAAGATCGCCCCGGATGCGCCGATCGAGACCTGTTCGGTAGGGCCAAAGACGTACGCGGCCATGCCACCTGCACCTGCAGCGGCGACGTAGAGGGCAGCGAATGCGGGGCCGCCAACCTGCTGCTCGAGGCGGGGCCCGAACAGGTAGAGGGCATACATGTTGAACCCGATGTGGAGAAGGCCGCCGTGGAGCAGGGCAGCGGTGAAGATGCGGTACCAGTCACCACGGGCGACGAGGAAGTTCGCCTGGCTGAGATACTGCATCAGCCAGTGCTGAATATCGGGTGAGAGCATGCCCACAACGAAGATGGCGGTCGTGGCACCGATGATCGTGAACGACACCGGTGACGTCTGGAACGACGGACGCCCGACAATCTGGCGTGCGTGTACGACGCGGGCCCCCGGCGCAGGTGCTGCACACTCCGGACACTTCTGCCCGACGGAGGCATCTCGGGAGCACTCGACGCAGATGGGTCGTCCGCACGTCGAGCACGCGAGACGCGTCGGGCGGTCCTTGTGCCGGTAGCACGTCGTTACGTCATGTTGTTCCATCGTCATGGAAAGGTAACGGTGCTTCGCGCGAAGGCGTTCCGGAGGAGGCCAGTCGACAGTTCGTAGTTGACAGTTCACAGTCGGAGCCGGGCGATCTCTGCTGACTGTGATCTGTGATCTGTGATCTGTGAACTGTCAGCTCACGGCCGACGGCTTCCTCTTCCACAGTTCCGTCGCCTGCTGGAACGCGAACGCCGCTTTCAAGACGTCGAGGTCGCCATGATGGCGACCCACGATCTGGAGACCGACGGGGAGGCCGTCGTCGGTGAAGCCGGCAGGAACCGAGATCGCGGGAAGCTCGACGGCAGAGATGTAGTAGCAGGATGCGAACCAGCTCGTGTAGTTGTCCATCTTTGTGCCGTTGATCTCGTCGGGGTACTCGACGGTGATCGGGAACGGCGGGACCGCTGAGGTGGGGATGGCAAGGAACCGGTACGTGTCGAAGAACGCCAGGACCCGCTCCCGGAGCTTGGTCCTCACGGCCGCAGCGTTTCCGAGGTCCGTCACGGTGAGTCCGAGGCCGTACTCGGTGTTCCAGTGGATGGTGTCCTTGTACGCGTCGGGGTTGCGTTCGATGGCGTCGGCGAACTGCCGGGCGAAGGCGTAGCCCCGCCAGACCTTGAAGGACTCCTCTGCCCCGCCGAAATCGGGTGAGGCGTCCCTGACGGAGAAGCCGATGGCCTCGAGGATGCTCCGCGCCGGAGCGAGCGCTGCTGTGACCACGGGGTCGATGGGGAGGCCACCGAGGTCCTCGGACCATGCGATCGGCACATCGGTCCAGTCGGCGCCGAGCGGTGTCGCGAACTCCGACCCAGGACGTTCGATCGAGATCGGGACACGGTCATCAGGTCCTGCGACTGCTGCCATGAACAGAGCGATGTCCTCCACCGTTCTCGCCATTGGACCGTGGACTGAGTGTGTCCACCACCCGTCTTGTGTCGGCCAGCTCGGGATCCTGCCGGGGGAGGGTCGAAAGCCCACGGTGTTGGTGAACGCTGCCGGGTTTCGGAGCGACGCCCCGTAGTCGGAACCGTCGGCGAGGGACACCATTCCAGCGGCAAGAGCAACGCCCGCTCCCCCCGACGATCCGCCGGGGGTGTACCCGAGGTTCCATGGGTTGCGTGTGATGCCGAACACCTCGTTGAACGTCTGGCTTCCGGCGCCGTGTTGCGGTGTGTTGGTCTTGCCGAGTGTCACGGCTCCGGCATCCTGCATCCGTTGCACGATGAGGGTGTTGCGTGTCGGGACGAACGACGAGTAGACGGGGGAACCGAAGGTCGTGCGGATCCCCTTCGTCTCATGAAGGTCCTTGTGCGCAACCGGAAGCCCGGTGAGGAGCGGGACGACACCGCTTTCGGCGAGAGCCCGGTCGGCGGCGTCCGCCATGGCGTAGGCGATGTCGGGGACGAGCGTGACGATGGCATTGAGGTCGCCGTTGGTCGCCTCGATCTGGGAGAGATGGGCGTCGAGCAGTTCCCTCGCCGAGATCTCCTTCCGCCGAAGCATCGCTGCATGGTCGACGGCGCGGAGGTGTACGAGGTCTGTCATCGCATGCGTCGGGGGAGAGCGTCCTGCCAGATCCGACGGGCACGGTCGAGGGAAATCGACCCAGCCTGTCCGAAGTCGAGCCGATCTCCACCGATCGTACCGATCCTCCGACGGGGAACCTGGGTGTCGAGTTGGTCGCTCGACGCCACGGCAAGGAACCGCAACGGGGTCTCGTCGAAGAGTTCGCTACCGGTCATGCCATCGACCATGAACCCCACATCGGAGGCGAACGCGATCTCGGCAAGGGCGACGGCGACGCCTCCGAGGGATACGTCGTGGAGCACCGGGATCTCGTAGGCGAGCGTCGCTGCGGCAGCGACGACGTGCCGAGCCGTGTCGCCATCGACGTCGAGGGGTCGTCCACCGAGATGGTCGTTGACGATCCGGTCGTAGGCCGAGGCGGCGAAGTCTCCGCGTGCCTCGGGTCCGACGAGCCAGACCGCCATACCCTCGGTGGCCTTATCGAGACGTGGCGGGTGCTTCGGCATCGGGTCGCAGAAGCCCAGCATCCCGGCGACGGGAGTGGGGTAGATGTCGACACCGTCCGTCTGGTTGTAGAACGACACGTTGCCGCCGACAACGGGGACGTCGAGTTCCTCACAGGCCCATGCCATGCCATCCACGGACTCGATGAACTGCCACATGACTCCGGGTTCCTCCGGGTTTCCGAAGTTGAGGTTGTCGACCAGCGCGTACGGCCGGGCTCCGGTGACGGCCACGTTGAGGGCCGACTCGAACACGATCCTGGCTGCTCCCCGCTTCGGGTCGAGATAGGTGCGCAGTGAGTCACCGTCGGTGGACACCGCCATGGCTTTGTGTGTCCCCTTGATGCGGAGCAGCGACCCGTCGTGTCCGGGTTCGATGACGGTGTTGAGGAACAACATGTGGTCGTACTGCGACGAGATCCATGAGCGGTCACCGAGCGCAGGGTCGTCGAGGAGAACAGCGATCGCTTCGCCAACGTCGATGGCATCGGGAACGACGGGCTCCGATGCCCAAAGATCGTCGAGGTAGCCCGGCCTCTCGGCAGGCCGGTCGTACCTGGGTGCTTCGTCGGCGAGGGAGGCGGCGGGGACCTCGGCGACGAGACTGCCTCCGGACGACACCTCGAGTTGAGGTCCTTGGGTCACGACGCCGATCGTGGACGCGTCGATCTCCCACTTGGCTGCGATGGCGAGTACCTCGTCAACCTGATCGGGGGACACGATGGCGAGCATCCGCTCCTGAGACTCGGACATCAGGATCTCACCAGGTGTCATCCCAGGCTCTCTCACATGGACGGAGTCGAGATCGACCTTCATCCCCATCCCTCCGTTGCCTGCGGTCTCGGACGTCGCGCACGAGATACCTGCCGCTCCGAGGTCCTGGATGGCGACGACGAGGCCCTTGTCGTACAGCTCGAGGCATACCTCGATGAGTTTCTTCTCCTCGAACGGGTCTCCCACCTGGACGCTCGGGCGTTTCTCCTCGTCCCCCTCCTCGAAGGACGCCGAAGCAAGGATCGATGCACCTCCGATACCGTCGCGTCCGGTGGCGTTGCCGAGCAGAACGGCGACGTTGCCGATCCCGGACGCGGCGGAGAGAACGAGTTGATCCCGACGGAGGATGCCGAGTGCCATCACGTTGACCAATGGGTTCTTCGAGAAACGGTCGGCGAACTCGACCTCGCCACCGAGGGTCGGCACCCCAACGGCGTTCCCGTATCCGGCGATTCCCGAGACGACACCCTCGAAGAGGTACCTGTTGGAGGGGTCGTCGAGCGGTCCGAACCGGATCGAGTCCCACACGGCGATCGGCCTGGCACCCATGGTGAAGATGTCGCGCAGGATCCCCCCGACACCCGTGGCGGCTCCCTGGTACGGCTCGACGAAGGACGGGTGGTTGTGGCTCTCGATCCGCAGCGCTGCGAGCCAACCGTCTCCGAGGTCAACGACACCGGCGTTCTCACCCGGCCCAACGACGACCCACGGCTGATCGGAACGGAACCTCCCGAGATGCGAGCGAGACGACTTGTAGGAGCAGTGCTCGGACCACATGACCGAGTACATGGCAAGTTCGGCGGGGCGTGGCTCTCGGCCGAGGAGGTTGACGACGTCGGTGTACTCGTCGTCGGTCATGCCGAGTTGGATGTGGTTGGGAGTCTCTGACGTTGTCACATCCGTACCGCCTCGACGGACGCGACGAACGACTCGAGAAGGACCCGACCGTCGGACGATCCGAGGATCTCCTCGATGGCCCGTTCGGGGTGTGGCATGAGTCCGGCAACGTTGCGTCCACGGTTAGCGATGCCTGCGATCGAGTTCGTCGAACCGTTCGGGTTGGCCTCCTCGGTCACCTCTCCAGATGGGTTGCAGTAGCGCAGGATGACGTCGCCCTCAGCCTCGACCGCTTCGATGTCTGTCGTGACGTAGTTGCCCTCGTACGAGTTCAGAGGGATACGGAGCACCTCACCGAGATGGGCGGTACGGGTGAGAACGCTGTCGGTCGACTCCACACGGACGTGGATCGGTTTGCAGATGAACTTGAGGTCCCGGTTGGCGATCAGTGCACCCGGGAGGATGCCCGCCTCGCAGAGAATCTGGAACCCGTTGCAGACACCAACGATCGGGAGGCCTTCCGATGCACATCGTTCGACCTCGGCCATGATCGGGGACAGACGCGCGATCGCCCCGGTCCGCAGGTAGTCGCCGTGGGCGAACCCTCCCGGCAGCACGATGCCGTCGGCACCCGAGATGTCGACATCTCGGTGCCAGACGTACTCGGTATCAGTACCGAGGAGGTTCAGGGCGTGGGTGATGTCGTGTTCGCAGTTGGTGCCTGGGAACACCACGACGGCGGTCGTCACGACGCCGTCTCGATGGTGTAGCTCTCGATCACCGGGTTCGCCAGGAGCCTGCGGCACATCGTGTCGATGCTGTCGCGTGCGGCCTCGAGAGAATCGGCATCGACCTCGAGCGTGATCGTTCGCCCGAACGAGACCCTGCCGACCTCATCGAATCCGAGGTCTCGGAGGGCCTTCGCCGTGGTCGTACCCTCCGGGTCGGATAGCCCGGGCTTTCGCTCGATCCGGACGACGAATGTGTGGGTCACGTCACACCCATGGAGGCGAGGTAGTCGTCGAACGGCTTGCCGGTGAGCCGTTCGTAGGCTTCGATGTAGCGGACCGATGTCGCCTCGATCACGTCGGCCGGCATCGGTGGGGCAGGGGGTTCTTTGTCCCAGCCGTCCTGGGTCTCGAGCCAGTCGCGAACCGGCTGCTTGTCGAACGACGGCATCACCGCACCCGGCCGCCATGCATCGGCCGGCCAGTACCGCGAGGAGTCCGGTGTGAGGACCTCGTCGATGAGGACGATCTCGTCATCGACGATACCGAACTCGAACTTCGTGTCGGCAAGGATGATGCCGCGCTCTGCTGCGTGTGAGGAACCCGTGGCGTAGATCGTCAGCGACCGGGACCGCAGCTCCTCGTATACGTCGTCACCGACGAACGCCCGTGCCTGTGCCTCGGTGAGGTTCTCGTCGTGACCGCTCTCTGCCTTCGTTGCAGGGGTGAAGATCGGCTCAGGGAGCTTGCTCGCCATTTCGAGACCGGGCGGGAGGTGCTCGGTGGTTGGGCCGCCCCCGGCGGCGTACTCCTTCCAGGAGGAGCCGTACAGGTACCCGCGGATCACGCACTCCATCGGGATGACCTCAGCGGCACGGACGAGCATCGCTCTCCCAGCGAACTCGGCCTGCTCATGAGCGGCAAGGAAGCTCATAGACCTCGTGTCTGCGGAGATCAGATGGTGCGGCGTCTCGAGAACGTCGAACCAGTGCAGCGACAGCCCGGTGAGAACGCGGCCTTTGTGGGGGATGTCCTCACCGAGAACGACATCGAACGCAGAGATGCGGTCCGTCGCGACCAGCAGCAACTGCTCGTCGTCGACGCGGTAGAGCTCGCGGACCTTGCCCGATCCAAGGTGTTCCAGCGTCGGCACGAGGGGAATGGTAGTTCACAGTCGACAGCTGTCAGTTCACAGCTCAGCATGTTCCCAGCTGCTGACTCAACCAACGACTACGGAACGTAGATTGACCGTGCGGTGTCTGAGGCTGGGTCGAGGAGTTGGACAAGCATCTCCATTCCGTCGGTAGGGTTCCGACGGGCAACGACGGCGTTGCCCGGACCCCAACCAGATCGTGAGAGACGTATCCACATGGAACAGATCGGCCCCCTTCAACTGCTCGTCATCGGTTTCGCCGACCCACAACTCGACGGAAGCATCCTGTCCGAACTGGTGAGTGCCAGCGATTCCGGCACGGTCCGTATCGTCGACGTGCTCGGCGTCTACAAGGACGAGGCGGGCAACGTTGCTGCTGCCCAGATGTCGGACCTCACCCAAGATGAGGCCATGACGTATGGCGCCTGGATCGGTGCTCTCATCGGACTCGGTGCCGGCGGTGTCGACGGAGCGGAGATCGGTGCACTCGCCGGTGCGATGTCGGCTCTCGATGAGTACGAGTATGGACTCGATGCAGAAGCTGTGGCGACGATCGCACAGGACATCCCGGCTGGAGGAGCGGCGATGCTCGCCATCATCGAACACACCTGGGCGATCGGCTTCCGTAACGCGATGCGCGATTCGGGCGGCGTCCTCATCGCTCAGGACTTCCTCAGCCCCGAGGCACTCATCGCCCTGGGCGCCGGAGCGTAACGAAGATCGGACATGCTGGAATGACTCCGGTCCGACTCCCATCGTTGCGAGTCGGACCGGAGATCATCCTGTGCATGGGACCTTCCCTGCGACTCGCTCATGACGGAAGCTGAGAACCCCTGGGGCACCGACTCCACACCCTTCGATGCCCTCGGCGGTCAGGAACGCATTCGTTCCATCGTGGATCGCTTCTACGACATCGTCGACGCCGACGCGCCGAACTTGCGAGCGATGCTCCCTGAAGACGATGCGGTATCGCGCCAGAAGCTGTTCGAGTACCTCGTGGAGTGGACGGGGGGACCCGATCTCTACTCGTCGCACCGTGGGCACCCACGGATGCGGATGCGACACATGCCGTTCGCGATCGGTGAAGCAGAGGTCGATGCCTGGCTGGCATGCATGGAGCGGTCCCTCGACGACAACGAGGTAGCGGGACCCGTGCGTGCGTTCCTCGACGGGAAGTTCAACGCTCTCGCTCAACACATGACAAACAGGTAGAGGCAGGTAACACGTAGATCGGTGGATGCGGTCGACGGGTCTACAGTTCACAGTCGGAAACCCGGGCCATTCCTGGGTGCTTACGCGTCGCCGGTAAACGTCGATCCGCGTGGCCGAACCCGCCTCCAGCCTTCCGATTCTCCCGTCCCCCCTTCAGGGGGGACAAGCGAGTCTTCGAGCGAGGGGGGACCGCGAGCCTGCGAGCCTGGTACGGCAAAGACCCGGGGACAAGCGAGTCTTCGAGCGAGGGGGGTGAAAGCCCAAGGGACACTGACACAACCTCGAGCCCCCATCCTCCTGGCTCGTCGCTAAGGCTCCTCGCCCGTCCTCCTTGAAAGGAAGACAGAGGAACCCGACACCGCGAAACCCTTGAGGCAACTGCGATATCCGGGATCGGGGACGGCCACATCGCGGATCCAGGTTGAAAGGAGGACCGAAGAACCCGACATGGTGCATCGAATCCGTGCAGGTGTGGACGCCGTGAACCGTTGTCGTCACTGCAGTCGCGTCGCGTCCCTACAGGTTCGCTTCCTCGAGGCGCTCGAAGATCACCGATGCGTTGTGGAGAGAGCGCTCGGCGGTGAAACAGGTTGCAAGCTTCTCAGTATCGAGGATCATTTCCGGATCACCTGAGAGTCGCTCGAGGAGAGATCCACCTTCGTCCCATGCTGCCATCGCATTTCGTTGCACGACACGGTACGCCTCGTCTCTCGTGAGCCCGGCATCGACCAGCGCGAGCAGGACTGCCTGGGAGTAGACGAGACCCCGGGTTGCCTCGAGGTTCGTTTCCATCCGCTTGGTATCGACGACGAGCGTCTCGACCAACCGATCCATGCGACGCAGTGCGTAGTGCAGGAGGATCGTGGCATCGGGCAGTGCGACGCGCTCGACGCTCGAGTGAGAGATGTCGCGTTCGTGCCACAGTGCCACGTTCTCGAGTCCGGCCGAGGCGTAACCACGAAGCAAGCGAGAGACACCCGTCAGGTTCTCAGATGCGATCGGGTTGCGTTTGTGGGGCATTGCGGAGGAGCCCTTCTGACCGGTTCGGAACGCCTCACGTGCTTCACCGACCTCAGATCGTTGCAGGTGGCGGATCTCGGTGGCGAACCGCTCGATGGACGATCCGACGAGTGCGAGCACCGAGAGGAAGTGTGCATGTCGGTCTCGGGGGATCACCTGGGTGGATGCAGGCTCGGCGACCAGGCCGAGGCGTGAACACACATAGCTCTCGACGTCGGGCGGTGTATGGGCATATGTCCCAACCGCCCCGGAGATCTTCCCGAAGGAGACGCCGTTGACAGCATCGACGAGGCGCTCATGGTCTCGCTGGATCTCGAACGCCCAGTTCGCAAGCTTGAGGCCGAACGACGTCGGTTCGGCCCAGATCCCGTGGGTACGTCCGATCATGATCGTGTCTCTGAACTCGAACGCCCGCGCCTTCGTGGTGTCGAACAGGTCCTGAACGGCGGTGAGTAGGAGTTCACCAGCTTCTCTCAAGAGGACGCCCGATGCGGTGTCGAGGACGTCGGAGGACGTCAGGCCGAAGTGGATCCACTCACTGCCGTTGTCAACCGATGCGGAAAGCAGATCGACGAAGGCAGCGACATCGTGGTGTGTCACCGCTTCGCGTTTCTTCCACGCGGCGGGATCGACTTCGGGCGCTCGCCTTGCAGCGTCGGCTGCCTCAGCAGGGGCGATGCCGAGTTCGACCCACGCCTCGACAACCAGTGTCTCGACCTCTTTCCAGGCGGCGAGCTTTCGCGTCTCGGACCACACCGCGTTCATCTCGGGGGTCGAGTACCGCTCGATCATCTCTTCAGACCTTCCCGATACCCGTCGAGGCGATCCGCGATAGCGGGGTCCGAGATCGACAGGATCGAAGCAGCGAGATACGCAGCGTTGGCCGCACTGTCGATAGCGACGGTCGCCACCGGGATCCCGGTTGGCATCTGAACCGTCGAGTACAACGCGTCGACGCCGCCGAGGCCACCGGCCGAGATGGGCACGCCGATGATGGGAAGCGTCGAGTGCGCGGCGACTGCACCGGCGAGATGCGCAGCTTTGCCTGCGCCACAGATGATCACCCCGAAGCTGTTCGCCCTCGCTGCCTGTGCGAACGACGCCACCTTCTCCGGCGTACGGTGCGCAGACATCACGTGAACCTCGTGCTCGATCTCGAAGGAGTCGAGTACGGCCATGGCCGACTCCATCTTCGGCATGTCCTTGTCGGAACCCATGAGAACGGCGACCTTCATGTGTTACTCCTCTTCTTCATCCTCAGATACCGCTTCCTTGTCTTGTACGTCTGCGATGTCGGTGCGGAAACGCATGCCTGTGAACTCGATGGCGTCGACGGCACGGTACGCATCGGCTCGAGCCTGTTCGAGGGTGTCGGCAACACCAACCACGTTGAGCACGCGTCCTCCCGCTGTGGTCAGTCGTGCACCGGTGCGTTGTGTGCCGGCGTGGAACACGATCGCGTCGCTCACACGTTCGAGGCCGATGATGTCGAGTCCTGTCATCGGGTCGTCCGGATAGCCAGGTGATGCGAGGACAACGTCGACCGCTGCGCGCTCGGACCAGGTGAGGTCCTGCCCGGTGAGCCCAGTCGTCGCTGCGGCATTGAGCACCGTGAGGAGGTCCGACTCGAGCCGTGGCATGAGCGCCTGCGTCTCAGGGTCCCCGAGGCGGCAGTTGAACTCGAGAACCTTCGGACCATCCCCTGTCAGCATGAGACCGACGTAGAGGAACCCGGTGTAGTCGACTCCCCGGTCACCCAGCTCGGCGAGGATCGGAAGGGTTACGTTGAGCGTGGACCACTCCACGAGATCGTCGGGGAGGTTGGGCACAGGTGAGTAGGCGCCCATCCCGCCGGTGTTCGGTCCGGTGTCACCGTCGCCGAGTCGCTTGTAGTCGCGAGCAGGTTCGAGCGGGATCGCCTCGCCATCGGCACAGATGTAGAAGACCGAGACCTCATCTCCGCTGAGGAACTCCTCGATGAGTACCGACTCACCGGCCCGACCGAAGCGTCCGGCGAGGCACTCCTCGACCCAGGCGATAGCGGCTTCGAGAGATTCGGTCACAAGCACACCTTTGCCTGAGGCGAGTCCGTCGGCTTTGACGACGTAGGGACCCTCGGTCTCTTCGAGGTGAAGCACTGCCGCTTCGCGATCGCTGAACGTGACGGATCGGGCGGTCGGGATGTGGGCCGCCGCCATCACTTCCTTGGCGAAGGACTTGGAGGATTCCAGCCTCGTCCCATCGGCGTTCGGTCCGAAGACGGCCACATGGGCTTCACGGAGGCGGTCGCCGACTCCTGCCGCCAGGGGCGCTTCGGGGCCGATGATGACGAGGTCGATGTCGCGTTCGACGCTCAGTCGGAGAACAGCTTCCGGATCGTTCGAATCGACCTCGGGAACGATGTCCCCGAGGTCATCGAGACCGGGGTTGCCGGGGCACGACACGAGTCGCTCGAGCTGTGGGCTCTGAGCGAGTTTCCAGCCGATCGCATGCTCTCTGCCACCGCCTCCGAGAAGAAGGACACGCATCCCGGTCACGCTCTGTGCAGCGTTGCTCGGCGGCCCGGTCCGACCGAGACCGTCTTGATGGGAACACCGGTGAGCTCCTCCATCCGTTCGACGTACGCTCGGGCGTTCGCGGGGAGATCGTCGTAGTCGTCGACCTTCGAGATGTCGACGTTCCACCCTGGCAGTTCTTCGTACTCGGGTGTGCAGTGGTACAGCACGCCCTGCTGTCGGGGGAACTCGGTGTATCGCTCACCACCGGCCGTATATGCGGTCGCGATCTTGACGGTGTCGAAGTGCGACAGGATGTCGAGTTTCGTGAGCGCGATCTCGGTGAGACCGTTGACCCGCACGGAGTAGCGCAACGCCACCATGTCGAGCCATCCGCACCTGCGACGGCGTCCCGTCACCACCCCGTACTCGCCACCGATGTCGATCATACGGTCACCGACCTCGTCGTTGAGCTCGGTCGGGAACGGTCCGGTGCCGACCCGCGAGATGTAGGCCTTGGTGACGCCGATGACGTTGTCGATCATCGTCGGCCCGATGCCGATACCGACCGGCGCCCCCCCTGCAGTCGGGTTCGATGACGTGACGAAGGGGTAGGTGCCGTGGTCGATGTCGAGCAGTGTTCCCTGGCCGCCTTCGAAGAGGACGTTCTTGTTGTCGCGTACCGCCTCATAGACAAGGAGCGACGTATCGGTGACATGGGGTGCAAGCGCTTCGGCGTAGCCGAGGTACTCATCGGCGATCTCATCGATGTCCATCGGGAGCTGGTTGTAGACCTTCATCAGGATCTTGTTCTTCATCTTGAGCGATGCGGTGAGCTTCTCGAGGAAGATCTTCTCGTCGAAGAGGTCCTGCACCCGGATCCCGACCCGGGAGAACTTGTCCGTGTAGGCCGGTCCGATGCCACGTTTGGTGGTTCCGATCATCGCGTTGCCGAGGAACCGCTCGATCACGGCGTCGAGCTTTCGGTGGTACGGCATGATCAGATGAGCGTTGTTGGAGATCTTGACGTTCGAGGCGTCGATACCGCGTTTGGCGAGTGTCTCCTTCTCCTCGAAGAACCATCTCGGATCGACGACGACACCGTTTCCGATCACCGGCGTGACCGTCGGGTACAGGACTCCAGAAGGGATGAGGCTGAGCGCGAACTTCTGATCGCCGACGACGATCGTGTGCCCGGCGTTGTTCCCGCCCTGGTACCTGATGACGAAGTCGGCCTTCTCCGAGAGAAGGTCGGTGATCTTGCCCTTGCCCTCGTCGCCCCACTGAGCGCCAAGAATGATGGACGCGGGCATCGGATTCCTCCCGTTGGTTGACGACACCGATTGTAGGGGG
>VAPL010035693.1_pt1 | contig 16269 bp, 11 predicted proteins | sample 3395061 | NCBI WGS metagenome assembly VAPL01 (sample SAMN08290444, study PRJNA428436) | hydrothermal vent metagenome | isolation source: Deep-sea hydrothermal vent chimney 2 | place: Pacific Ocean: Juan De Fuca Ridge | depth 2182 m m | reverse complement strand
TAAAAAGGAAAAAGTCAGGTAGTAATATTGAGGGTTACAGAGATTACAGGGGCGTTCCCGTGATAGGAGCCTGGTTGTGGGATAATGACCTGAACATTGGGTTTATTACAGAAATAGATGAAGCGGAGGCTATGCAACCCTATTATAATACAAGAACAATTACTTTGGGGCTGTTAGGGGTAACCTTAATCCTTTCCATTATCTTTCTAATTCTTTTTCAATTCATCACACAACGATCCAATCATAGAATTAGGGAAAATGAAGAGAAGTTCAGGGGTATTAGCTCCTCTGCTAAAGACGCTATTATCATGATGGATGACAAGGGGAACGTTAGTTTTTGGAATGCTGCTGCTGAAAATATCTTCGGATGGTCAGAAGAGGAAACTATCGGAAAGGAACTTCATAAAATTATTGTCCCTGATAGATATTATAAGGATCATATTATAGGATTTCGTAAATTTCTTAAATCGGGTGACGGGCCACTTATAAGTAATACCGTTGAAACGGTGGCACTGAGAAAGGATGGCAACGAGTTTCCTGTTGAAGTTTCGATTAGCGCGATGATACTCAAAAGAAAATGGAACGCCATTGGTATTATGCGGGATATTACTGAAAGAAAAGAAGCTGAAAAGGATATCAGGAAATTAAATATGCTCTCAGATAATGCTTTAACTTTAACAAATTCAGGGTTTTGGCATATTGATTATTCATCTCCTGAATACTATTATTCATCAGAAAAGGCATCCCGTATTTTTGGGGAATTACCTACTAAAGATTGGAAATATCATCTTGTGGATGAGTGGTATTCCAGAATTGCAGAGGCAGACGAAAACATAGCACGCCAAACCAGAGAAATATATCAGGAGGCAGTAGATGGAAAAATAGAAAATTATGATGCAATCTATCCCTATAAAAGGCCAATTGACGGTAAGATAGTATGGGTCAGAGCCATTGGTGAGGTAACAAGGGACAAGGAAGGCAATGCTTTATTCATGTATGGTGTAGTTCAGGATATCACCCATAGTAAGCTGGCGGAAGAAGAGATAAAAAGACTAAGCTCAGCCATTGAACAAAGTCCTGTTTCAGTAGTAATTACTGATGTTAAAGGGGCAATTCAATATGTAAATCCAAACTTTACTAAAGTTACCGGATATACGTATGATGAAGCCATAGGTCAAAACCCACGTATATTGAAATCAGGAGAACATCAAGAAGCATTTTACAATAGTATGTGGGAAACGCTTTCTTCCGGTAAAATATGGAATGGTGAAATTATAAATAAAAAGAAAAATGGTGAAAAGTTTTGGGAAAGCGCTACAATTTCACCCGTTCTTGATGAAAAGGGTAAAATAACAAGCTTTATTGCAGTAAAGAATGATATCACAGAAAAGAAAAAGGCTGAAAAAGAATTATCAAAAATTAATTACCTTTCTGACAGGGCGCTTGCCTTGTCTAAATCTGTGTTCTGGACTTTTGATATCAAATCAGATGGAAAGATCACGTTTTCTGAAAGATGCAATCAGTTTTTTGGCCTAAAAAAAACAGCGGACAATGTCTATGACAGAAATACCTGGTTAAAGGGTTTAAATGAAGGAGATCCTATAATTGCGAAGGCAGCAGAAGATCTGATGCAAAAAGCACTAAAAGACCCTAAAATCAAGTACGACATCGAATTCCCTTACAAAAAACAAGACAATGGTAAGATAATCTGGATCCATTCTGTAGGCGATGTAATAAGAGATGAAGAGGGCAATCCATTATATGTATTGGGGGTTATGCAGGACATAACGTTGAAAAAAATAACAGAAGAGAAAATCAAAGAAAATGAAGCACAACTTAAAACCCTTGTAAATACAATTCCAGGAACTGTTTTCCAATGTTTATTAAACAAAGACCGAACTACTTTGTTTATAAGTGAAGAAGTCGAAAAGCTGACAGGTTATCCGGCATCCGATTTTACCCAAAACAAAATTCGCACCTTTGAAAGTCTTATTCACCCCGATGATTTTGAAATGCTTAATAAAATTGTTTCAAAAGCTATTGATAATCATGAGTCATATACTGTTGAATACCGAATATTTGATAGTACGGGAGGAGTTAGATATCTTTTTGAAAAAGGCCAGGCAGAATATGATTCGGAAGGAAATCCTGTTATTCTTGATGGAACTATTATCGACATTACTGATCTGAAAAACACACAAAAGGAGCTTAAAAATGCAAAAGAACAAGCCGAAGCTGCACTTAAAGAGGTCCAGGAAAAAAGTCGTACATCAAAAGTCTTCATGGATGCCTCGGATCCTATAATAATAGAAGACCTTAATGGTAACATTGTTGATCTGAATTATGAGACAGAAAATGCCTACAAATTTAAGCGCGAAGACCTTATTGGCAAACCCATAAAGACACTCGTCCCGCCGGAATTTCACAGTCAGGCTGAAGAGTTGCTGGAACGTTGTAAACGAGGTGAAAAAGTACGCAATATTGAGGGAGTAAGATGGGATTGTGATAAAAATAATATCCCCGTGTTATTGACACTTTCACAATTGAAGGACGAATCAGGAAAAACAGTTACCATTGCTACCATAGCCAAAGATATCACCAGCCAAAAGAAAGTTGAAGCCGAGCTAGAAGAGGAGCGCCAGAATCTTGAGAGAAAGGTAAGGGAGCGTACCGAAGAATTGAGCATTGCACAACATAATGCCGAAGCTGCCACAATTGCAAAAAGCCAGTTCCTGGCTACAATGTCGCATGAGATACGTACCCCGATGAATGCTATTATCGGGCTATCAAATTTGGCATTAAAAACCAAGCTTAACCCAAAACAATTTGACTATTTGGTTAAAATTGATCGATCTGCCCAGTTGTTACTGGGAATTATTAATGATATCCTTGACTTCTCTAAAATTGAAGCCGGAAAACTTGATATTGAACAAATCAATTTTGATCTTGATCAGGTGTTGGGTACGGTTTCAAATTTAATATCCCAGAGGGCAATGGAAAAGGGATTGGAATTTGCAATCTACATTGACAAGAAAGTTCCACTGTTCCTAATTGGAGACCCTTTGCGCATTGGACAGATCATTACAAACTTCTGTAGTAATGCTGTTAAGTTTACCGAAAAAGGTGAGGTTGTGATATCCGTTGATGTCGTCAGGCGGGTAAAAGACAAAGTCATCTTAAAATTCGGTGTAAGGGACACCGGAATAGGCCTGTCTGTCGACCAACAGAAGAAAATGTTTAAGTCTTTTTCACAGGCCGACCAGTCCACCACCCGGAAATACGGAGGAACCGGATTAGGTTTGGCCATTAGTAAGAAATTGGCTGAATTGATGAAGGGTGAAGTATGGCTGGATTCCGAACTAGGACTCGGAAGTACTTTTTACTTTACCGCCGAATTGGGTGTGCAAAAAGATCATGAAAATAAAGAATATACACCGGCTATTGATTTGCGTGGAATGAAAGTGCTTATCTGTGATGACAATGCAACGGCACGTGAAATCCTTACCGAAGCTTTAGAAACATTTTCTTTTAACGTTACTGCCGTTGAATCGGGCGAAGCAGCTATTGGATTACTGGTGAAACATAAAAAAGATCCGTACAAACTGGTGTTGATGGATTGGAAAATGCCGAAAATGAATGGTATTGAAGCCTCCAGAATTATTAAACAGGATAAAAAAATTAAAACACCCATGATTATTATGGTATCAGCTTTCGGTAGGGAAGAAATAGTCGAACAAGCTGAAAAAATAGGTGTTAACGCTTTTCTGAACAAACCGGTTACTTATTCTATGTTGTTCGATACTATCATGGATGTTTTTGGTAAAGAGGCCCGCACAAAACGACATAAGTTCGAAACCGGATCTAAATACCAAAACAACCTTGAAAAAATTCGTGGTGCGAATATTTTGCTGACTGAGGATAACGAAATTAATCAGCAGGTAGCCACAGAACTGCTTGAAGATGTCGGGTTTAACGTTGACATCGCAAACAATGGACAGGAATCTATTAATATAATAAAAGCACAGGGCGCTACTTGTAAATATCAACTCGTTTTGATGGATCTTCAAATGCCTGTTTTGGATGGCTTTGAAGCAACAAAAGTTATTCGTACACTGAAAGGATCCAAAGAACTTCCCATTATTGCCATGACCGCAGATGCCATGATGGGTATTAAAGAAAAATGCCTTTCGATAGGAATGCAGGATTTCGTTACCAAGCCCATTGACCCGGATGAGTTGTTTGGAGCTCTGGTCAAATGGGTTAAACCGGGGAATAAACCATTTGCCAAACATAAGTCGGCAATTAAAGAAAAGGATGCTGACATTGATATTCCAGATATCCCCGGGTTGAGTATTACAGATGCTTTAAAAAGGATGAACAATAAGAAGCAACTTTATTTGAATGTCCTCGAGAAGTTTTATAACAATAATCAAAACATCGTCTTTGAGGTTAAGACTGCCATCGATAAAGAAGATTATGATACAGCAAGGCGGTTAATACATACCTTAAAAAGCGTGAGTGGAAGTGTTGGCGCCAATCGTTTACACGAACAAACAATAATTGTTGAAGAAAGCCTCCTTGAGAAGAATCAAGAAAAATTTGTGCACGAGATGGATAAACTTGAAGCAGAAATAAATGTGCTTTTGGAAAGCATCTCGGCAAAGCTTGCTTTTGGGAATAAGGCCAAAAAGCAACCATTAAACACTGAGTTAGTCAAGGAAATTATTCCTGATTTCGAACGATTATTAAAAGGAAAGAATCCCAAAGCCAAAGCTTTACTTAAAGACCTAATAGATGCCGGTTTATCAGGCGATTTATTCGATGAGATGGTTACAAAGCTGAACAAATATGATTTTAAGAACGCGATGAAAATTCTCAATAAAATTAAAAAACCTTTAATTTAAGCCTTCATGGAAAACTTATATGATAATACCATTCTCATTGTAGATGATACACCTGCGAATATTGATATCCTGGTCGAACTATTGGAAGACTTTGACAAACAGATTGCCATTAGTGGTGAAGATGCCCTTGAAACAGCCTTTGAAGGAGATCCTCCTGATTTGATCCTGCTGGATATTATGATGCCCGAAATGGATGGCTATGAAGTGTGTAGGCGACTACGTGCAAATGAAAAGACCAAGGATATCCCTGTCATCTTCCTGACAGCAAAAACTCAAAAAGACGATATCATTAAAGGTTTTGAAGTGGGAGGTCAGGATTATTTAACAAAACCCTTTGATGCACGTGAGCTGATGGTACGCGTAAAAACGCAGTTAGAACTCAAATCACAACGTGAAATCCTGAAAAACATGAATGTAATTCTTGAAGAAAAAGTTCAGGAAAGAACAGCCAGGTTAAAAGAAGCCTATAAGAATCTCGAAAAAGCCAATCAGGAGCTGCTGGGTTTGGATGAAGCCAAAAACAGTTTCTTAACAATGATAAGTCATGAAATAAGAACACCATTAAATGGTATCATTGGCGCATCCTATTTTTTAAAAAGTTCACTTGCCGAGGATAAGGAGTTAAGTGATTTTGTGGAAATGCTCCAAATTTCAGCCGACCGTTTGGAACACTTTTCACTGACTGCCCTCTTAATTACACAATTGCAGGCAGGTTATAAAGTTACTGCCGAAAAGATTGAAGTGGATAAACTTGTTGAGGCCTGTATTAAAGAAAATCAAGTCAACGCCAAAGCGAAAGAGATATCTGTTGTAAAAGAAAATCTAGTGAATGATGCCGTTATTGAAGTAGAACAACCCCTTATTAAACGTGCTCTCAACAGCATTATTGATAATGCCATAAAATATTCCAATCAAAAGGGTACCATCAATATAAAAGAATGGAAAGATAATGGAAAACTGTCAATAGAATGTTCTGACAATGGCCGTGGGTTTTCGCAGGAAGCTCTGGATCAGTTATTTAAGCCCTTCGGGCTTGGAGAGCAGCATTATGATAAAAATGTGGGCTTAAGTTTAAAAGTTACTAAACTTATTATGGATGTCCACGGTGGTGATATCCAAATTAATAATTTGAGCAATGGAGGAGCCCGTGTAAGGTTGATTTTTTAAACCGGAAAATAACCTCCGTCTTCATTTTGATTTTATTTTATTCGTAATTTTGCCGCACTATGGATATCGAAAAATTTAAACAAGAACTGGATGAACTTTTCCGGCTTTTTAATAAGCTGATGGAAAAGCAGGATACCGAAATGGAGAACATTCCAGGTATCAACAAGATGATGGTCGAACAGTTCAAAGTGTTTTTCACCAACTACGAAAGTATGAAAGACCAAATTGCCTACCAACTGCAGGGACAGTTTGGCGACTCTATTCAGGAAATGGTAGAAACACTTATCAAGCAACTCCGAGACGAACTTGGCGAAGAGGAATGGATGATTACTCCTGATACGGATGTGCCTGTGGTTCATGAGATACAACAAAACCCAACCAATCCGGAAAAGGAAATTGCTGAAATTGATAAACTATTGCAAAATTCCAACCTCACACCTGAACAGGTTGATGAGTTGCTGGATCGGCGTTCAAGGCTGAAATAATTTTTTTATCTGTCGAACCCCCTATTTTAGGCTCTCAATTTTAATATTTGTCTGTTTTTTGGCAGAAAACCACAAAGTACAATTTACAAAAAAACAAATAAATCACAAACTCGAAAAAACCAATTTTCAAACAGAAACCCAATTGTTTGGTGTTTTGATGATTAGAATTTATTTGGGTCTTGTAGTTTTGAATTTGTCTGTTTCTGTTTATCCAGGTTAGAGAATACTTATAGTTTACACAAAAGCAACTTTATGTTTGAAAAAATTAAGCACTATTTTCAAAACTATTTCAAAAAGAGAAAACCTTTTGCCATTGCCACAGATTTTTTATTTTGGGGGATTGTGCTTCTTCTGGTTATTCCCACAACACGGGTTCCGGTTTCTTCTTTTTTTATCCGTCTGACATCTTTTGCTCCTTCCAGCCTTTCCGCTGACAAGCAATACGTACTATCAGATAATACCCAAAAGTGGGAGTTGACGGATATGTCCGGCAAAACGGTTCTCTTTTCCGACCTGATGGGTAAGCCCGTATTTGTAAATATGTGGGCTACCTGGTGTCCGCCCTGCCGTGCCGAACTACCCGGTATTCAGGAACTCTACGAACAGTACAAAGGTAAAGTACATTTTTTACTCCTTTCGGATGAACCGCCGGACAAAGTGAAAGCCTTTGCCAAAAAGTACCACTACGAGAATATGCCCTTTTACCGTTACAGCTATGTCCCGCATGACTTCTCAACCAGGAGTATTCCTTCTACATTTATCATCTCGAAACAGGGAAAAGTGGTTTTAACAAAAAAAGGAGCTGCCCGCTGGAATTCCGACAAGGTAAAAAAGCTGCTTGATAACCTAATCAGACAATAAAAACGTAGATGATTTGTTATATCTTTGTAAAAATTTAAAAATGAAAAACATGAAACGTATAACAATAGGTATCTTTCTTTTTCTCATTCTAATATCTTCCCCATCGGTTAAGGCACAGTCACTTAGCACAAGTGCTATGAAAAAAGTAACGGTAGGTTTTGATGTTTTTACCGATATGTGGTTTAATGTGCCTGCGGATGTTAACATCGGCACGGTTAATCCTTCAGCCAATACTTACATTACTTACAACCTCGAAGTTGGGAATAGCAAGAAGTTTACTTTTGGTATTGGGCTGGGTATTGGCAACCATAGTATGTATAGTAAGAACAGTACTATTGAAAATGTTAAAGCTGACACCATTAAATATGTCCCGGTTGCCAGTGGCTTAAAATTGAAGCGTACCAAGTTGTCTGTAACTTACCTTGAAGTTCCTATGGAGTTGCGGTTCAAAAGCAAATCAGGTATTAAGATAGGCCTCGGCTTTAAACTGGGGTATCTAATTGACAGTAAAGAGAAATATGTTGGCAGTACCGGGACAAGCAGTTCGCTTCAGGTCATCAAAAGGAAAAAAATCAGCCAGTTAAATAGTTTCTCCTACAGCCCGACTCTTCGTTTCGGTTACAAGTCGTTTAATCTGTTTTTCTCTTACGCGCTGGGGCCTGTTTTCAGAGTAGGGCACGGGCCTGCACTACATCCCATGTCGCTGGGGATAACGCTTACCCCATTTTAACAGACCGCATTTTTTCATGATAAAAAAGCAGTATTAAAGTGTTAGAAACAATACTGCCATAACCAACATGCCAAGTAGGTATCCACTGTAAATTTCAAAAGGGGTATGTGATGCTGTTTTCAGCCGGGTATAACCTGTAATTCCGGAAATCAAAATTACACCGAAAAGCCAGGAGTAGAGCGGTATATGTAATCCAATTCCCATGGCAACCAGTGCACCTGTAAGCCCGCCCCAGGCAATCATATGCTGACTAATCTTGTAGAAATAATTGAATCCCAGTCCCAACAATACCAGTACTGTTGAGCCAAGCATAAAAATGGTAGCCAGCTGAAAAATAGAGAGCTGCTTTAGAGAATAAAAAGCAATATAGAAAAAGATGGTAATGGCAATCATGGGGAAGATACGTTCATGCCGGCGCCGTATTTCCAGGCTATCTATCAGCTTGAGAAACCACATGCCTGTAACCACCAGTATAGGAAGGACAAAAGTTAAAACAAAGACAAAAAGCAGCACCATGGTTTTTATTTTCACCGAAAAATTCAGCAGTGGGTAAAAGGGTAGCTGAAATAAAATCAGTAGGAAATACGTTGGCACCAGTAACGGATGAAAGAGTACGGAGAGTGCTCGGGCAATTTTTTTTTCCATCAATATATCTTTCTATTATGGCTTTAAGATTTTAATACTATACCCCCAGCTCCTTACGTAACCTGGCAACAGGAATACCAAGCTGTTCACGGTATTTAGCAACTGTACGGCGGGCTATAGGATACCCCTTTTCTTTCAGCAAATTCATAAGCTGCTCATCGGTAAGTGGTTTGTTTTTGTCCTCATCCTCTATCAAATCTCTCAGAATGGTTTTCACCTCACGGGTGGAGACCTCTTCGCCGTCATCTTTCTGCATCGATTCACTGAAAAAGCTTTTCAGAAGGAAAGTTCCAAATGGTGTTTGTACATATTTACTGTTTGCCACCCGCGAAACCGTGGAGATATCCATGTTTACAATGTCTGCAATATTTTTCAGAATCATGGGCCGCAGTTGGGTTTCGTCGCCGGTTAGAAAATATTCATGCTGATAATCCATAATTGCTTTCATGGTAATGAAAAGCGTATTTTGTCGTTGCCTTACAGCTTCGATAAACCATTTGGCCGAGTCCATTTTCTTTTTGATAAAACTAAAAGCCTCCCTCTCTGCTTTTCCCCGTTTACCATTGGCCAGATCATGCATCATGTTGGCGTATGTATGGCTCACCCTCAGTTCGGGAGTATTCCATGAGTTCAGAGTAAGTTCCAGCTCCCCACCGTTGTTGTTAATGGTGAAGTCGGGAATAATGTACTGATTATTGCGGGAAGTTTCCACCAACGAATTACCGGGTTTTGGGTTAAGTGTCAGGATAACATCTATAGCTGCTCTCAACTGTTCTTCAGTGATATCTGCCCGTTTCATAATCTTCTGGTAGTGCTTCTTAGTAAACTCGTTAAAGTATCGTTTAACTATTTTATAAGCCAAATCGAGAGACTCATTATTTTCGGTTTTCATCTTTCGTTTTAGCTGGATGAGCAGACACTCTTGCAAGTTCCGTCCGCCCACACCCGGAGGATCAAACTCCTGAATAACAGCTAGTACCTCTTCTACCTCTTCTTTTTTTACATTGATATTTTGCATGAATGCCAAATCGTCTATAATGGCATCAACAGAACGTTGAAGATAACCCGAATCATCAATATTACCAATGATATATTGTCCTATTTGCAGTTTGTGCTCATCCAGATATTGCAGGCCAAGCTGTTGTATCAGTAGTTCGTGAAAACTAATGCCTGTGGAGAAAGGAATTTCTTTGTGGTCATTATCCCGGCTGTAATTGTTGGTTTGTAGCTTGTACTCAGGAATTTCATCTTCGCCTTTGTAATAATCATCCATATCGAAGTCATCCTGAATTTCTTCCCCGGCTTCCTGTACTTCGGCGGCCTCATTCGGCTCATTGTTTTCAGCATCGGGATATTCCTCGTCACGATTATCAAGGGCATCTGCTTCAAGTGCAGGATTTTCTTCAATCTCTTGTTTTACACGTTGTTCTAATTCGTTGGCAGGCACCTGTAGCAACTTCATTAACAAAATTTGCTGTGGCGAAAGCTTCTGTAATAATTTCTGTTGCAGACGTTGCCTTAACATGGTTAAACGATTATATTTCTGTTTCTATAGTATCACAAATGTAAGAAGTTTTTTAAACTGGCATGATTTTGGTGGAAAATCTTTTTCACAAATTTTGTCCATTAAACTATGATTTGCCAAAAATGTAATAATATTTATAGATAGGCAGAAAGTGTATTATTAATTATGGATAAACCGAATAAAAACAGCTTCACTTTCGGAGGGAATCTTCTACAGATTCCTTTAATAATTAGTGATAAGATTTGATAATAATACCCTTATTAATTCTTCCGGCCTAATCTACAATTACTTAGTGTTTATTGCTATAAAAGGAGTCGGTTAATTTAGAAAAATTATAAACAAGGCATTTATTTTGCTTTAGACCACTTCTTTAAAACGGTATGCTTTCAGCCATAAGACGTCGTGTGTGACTTTAGTCACATATAGGCCCATAAAGGAGAAATATCTTTAAATAATATTTAAAAAAACAAGAAAGACAAGACAAATAAAATTCACTAAATAATTAATTTTTATCATGGAAAACAACGATTATAATGATAAAGGTCTTTCAAGGCGTAGTTTCTTTAAGGCTGCTACTGCTGGGATTGGAGCAACCATTGCATTTTTGTTAGGATACCCTTTAATTGACTCTATTGTTAGTAAAGGGAGAATTTTTGTTAATAAGACATATTCAATGTTATTACCGGTTAAAAATATTCCTAATTCATTCTTTCCGGTTAAAAAGCCGTCTAAATATAGTTTTACAAAAATGGATCGGGATGCGTATATTAAAACCAATGTTCAGGAAGATGTATGGGTGGTAAAAAAACCTGACAATAAGTTAAAAACCTTTTCCCCAATATGTCCGCATCTTGGATGTCGTTATACTTGGAATCAGGAACAGGAATTATTTATTTGTCCTTGTCATAACAGCGTTTATACGATTGAAGGTGCGGTTGTGTCCGGCCCGGCGCCCCGGGGATTGGATACTTTACCCACCGAAGTCAAAAGTGATGACATGCTGTACGTGCTATATGAGCGGTTTGAGTTGGGTATTCCTCAAAAGATATTAATTGGATATTAAAATATAGTTGAAGTTAACAAAATGAAATCTAAAATATACACTTGGATAAACGACAGATTTTCTATCGAAGATATGTTTAATTCTGCTTTTGATGAAAAGATTCCCGGGGGATCCAGTTTCTTTTTCACACTGGGAAGCGCTACATTATTTGTGTTTGCATTACAGGTAATTACGGGGGTATGGCAACTGTTTTATTATGTGCCCACTGTAGATCATGCTTATGATAGTTTAAGTTATCTCCGCATATTTGTCCCTTATGGCTGGCTGATACAGGGCATCCACTATTGGGGCGCCAACCTTATGGCTGTATTAATCGCATTACATATTATTCGCGTTTTTATATGGGGAGCTTATAAGAAACCCCGTGAGCTCACCTGGCTTATTGGGATTGTGTTACTTTTATTAACGGTCGGTTTAATCTTTACCGGCGCTGCATTACCTTGGGATGAGAGAGGATATTGGGCAGCCGAAGTGGGTACCAGTATAGCTGGCACAGTACCTTTTATCGGCCATTTTCTGGTTGGTTTCTTAAGAGGAGGCATAACAATGAGCCAATTAACCCTTTCCAGATTTTTCGCGTTCCATGTTGCTATTCTTCCCGGGATTACATTTTTACTTGTTGCATTCCATCTTATGGCATTCAGGCAGTTTGGTAGTGTCGGCCCCTGGGAAGAGTCAAAGCGAACAAAAATAGAAAACTTTTGGCCCGGGCAGGTGGCCAAGGACCTTATGGTAAGCGGGTTAATACTTCTTTTATTAATAGGCCTTTCGGCATACGTTCCTGCTCCTTTTACAGGTCCTGCCGACCCGAGTGATGCCGCTTTTCTACCGAAACCGGAATGGAACTTTTTATTTTTATACCAATTATTAAAAAGCTTTGTCGGGTCAGCGGAATTAATAGGTACGGTTGGTATCCCTTCTCTTATCTTAATATTGTTTATTCTGGTCCCTTTTATTGACCGGAAAAAATCATACAATCCGGCCAGGCGACTGGGAATGATGATTGGTGGCTTTATCATGGTGACCTTTATTTTCACTTTTACCTTATTAGGATACTTTAGTAAACCTCCGGGTGCTAAAAGTAAAAAACCCGCCAAACAGGCTTTGGTAGCTTCCAAAAAGGAGAAAAAAGTTATAAAATTATCTGCCGTAGCCATCAAGGGGAAAAAGGTATTTGAAACCAGTGGTTGTACGGCTTGTCATGCTATTAGTGGTGTTGGAGGAAAAGTAGGTCCTGATTTAACTAACGAGCATGAAAGGAGACGTTCCGAGAAGTGGCTGGTGACACAGATTACCAACTCAAAAGTTCATTATAAGAATTCAGTGATGCCCGACTATACCAACTTTTCTAATAAGCAACTAAAAGAGTTGACAGCTTATTTGTTAAGTCCGCATCCGAAATTACTTCCCCTGCCTCCCAATAAAATTGATTCCCTTCCTGGTTATATTTTAAAGAACAAAAAGGGACAGGCGGTAGCGCAATCTCAAAACGATAAGGAAGATTCCTATTCATGGGAGGCCAGAACGGCAAAAACATTGAAAAGCCTCGGGCATCCCGGACAGGCAGCTTCAATTATCGGTAATGTCGCACTTGGAAGTAAATTATTTAGGAATTATTGCGAAGCTTGCCATGGTGTTGAAGGAAGGGGAGGCGTTAGTAATCCAGGGTCTTTCCTAAAGGTAGTTCCCCGGTTAAACCCTATAAGTAAGGTGCTGTTCAATAATGATCCTCAAAAATTTGCTGATAATATTGACCGGTTTATCCAACATGGTGTGGTGCCTGCCGGAACCCATCCTGCTTTAAAAATGTATAACTATGGGGAGTCCTATGCTTTAACGCAACCGGAAATAGCGAGTATTGAAGCCTATGTTCTGTATCTAAATGATATTAACCGTGCAAAAATACAGTCTCCCCCCTCAGCCCGGCAATTCTTTGCTATAGCTGTTTGGTTATTCATACTGGTAACTGTTATTTTGATAGTTATAGGAATGGTTTACAGAAAAGCACATCGAAAATCATCCAAGAATTTCTCTGATAATGAAGACGTCTAAAGTTAGGCGGTGAATTTTTGAGAAATGCTCTGGCTCCATCGGCTTTCTGTGAGGAAAACCTTATGCCGAGCTCTGGTATATACATATATTACACTTTTTTAGAAATGATTTTTCAGATTCTGATGTTTTTCTGAGATAAATATATCTCCTTACCTTTGTAGTCTATTCGGGATTATTGACCTGTTTTGAAAAACAGAAAAATTAACCTTATAACTTTCAAATAAATGAAACGAATCATATTTCTGATACTTATCATTCTAAATACAAGTTTGCTGCCTGCACAATCCGTAAAACGTTACACGCTGGCGGAGGTGATTCACATTGCACAAAAGCAGTCGCCGGACGCGCTTATGGCTAAACACCGTTTCCGGAAAAGTTACTGGCAGTACCGCACATTCAAGGCCACCTACCTGCCTGCGCTGAACCTTTCGGCCACCCTGCCCGATATCAACAGGAGTATTAACGCTATTTCTGCTCCAGATGGAACCATTTCTTACGCATCGCAGAGTGTCACAAACTATTCGCTGGGGCTTTCTCTAAACCAGAAAATAGGACTTACCGGTGGGGAGATTTTTGTGAATACCGGCTTGCAACGAATGGACAACTTTTTCACCGATACCACTACCCGGCAATACCTCAGTAATATGATAAATATTGGTATAAAACAGCCTATTTTTACTTACAACCCTTACAAATGGAGTAAAAAAATAGAACCGTTAAAATACGAAGAAGCCAAACGGACTTATTTGGAATCCGAAGAAGATATTGCCATAAAAGCCACTAACTATTTTTTTTCGTTTCTCTCCGCACAAATTGAACGTGAAATAGCAAAAAAAAATTACCACAACTACGATACACTTTACAAAATCGCCAAGGGACGTTATAACCTTGGAAAAATTGCCGAGAATGATTTGTTGCAACTTCAATTGAATTTCCTAAAAGCTGATGCATCGGTGGAGCAGGCACAGCTTGATTACAACGACAAACTTTTCCGCTTTAAATCCTATTTGCGCCTGACGGGTAGTGACAGGATAGAACTTATTCCGCCACTGCTGACATCTTTTTTTAACGTTTCCGTGAGCAAAGCCGTTGAAGAAGCCAAACTCAACACTTCCACCTCACTGGCATTTACCCAGCGGCTGTTGGAGGCGGCCAGCCAATTGAATATGGCCAGGATGAACGGCCGTTTCGACATGAATCTGTACGCCAGCTTCGGACTTTCACAGACGTCGCATACACTTCAGGAGGCTTATAGATACCCTTTGAATCAGGAACGGGTGAGCATGGGTATTGTACTGCCGCTACTTGACTGGGGGAGAGCAAAAGGAGGAATCAAAATAGCCGAGTCGAATCAGGAGCTGGTAAAGACGGCTGTTCAACAGGATAAGATTGATTTTGAACAAAATATTTACCTGAGCGTAATGCAGTTTGCCATGCAGAAAAAACAACTGGCCATAGCTGCCAAATCGGACACTGTTGCACAAAAACGGTATGTGGTGACCCACGAACGATACCTTATTGGCAAGGTAAACGATGTACTGGAGCTTAACAATGCTCAGATTGATAACGATAATGCCCGGTTGAACTATTTCAAAACATTGCGTGATTACTGGGTCAACTATTATGAGTTGCGGAAACTGACATTGTATGATTTTCAGAAAAACAAAGCTATTGTGGTGAATACCAGGCTGTTGGTGCAGTAGCGTTCTTTGTAACCTTTGGGTATGGACACCCGAAGCTGGGAACTTTGAAAACTGTATCTTTGCTTTTAAATCAAAACTAATGGAACAGGAATCTTTTGACATCGCCGCGTTGTCCGAAATGAACAAAGGAACACTCATGGAGCAGCTTGGGATAGAATATATTGAAGTACGCGCAGGATACATGAAAGCCCGTATGCCGGTGGATAAGCGGACTTTTCAGCCTATGCGTATTTTGCATGGCGGAGCCACACTGGCATTGGCCGAAACACTGGCCAGCATTGGCTCGGCATTGATAGTTGATCGTGAGAAGTATGATGTGAAAGGGCAGCATGTTTCTGCTGACCATGTGCGAAGTGCCCGTAGCGGCTGGGTCATTGGCGAGGCTGTGATTATGCATCGCGGACGTAGTTCCCATATCTGGAATGTGGATGTAAAAGACGAACAGGAGCGCTTGATTTCCACTTGCCGTGTGTCCATTTTTGTTGTGAAGAAAAAGGAGCCCCAATCCTGATTTAAAGCTGTTTTTTCATGCTGATCCGCCAACTCCTTCTCAAAAATCTGCCGTTTGTGGTTTACCGCCTTCCCGGCGAAAGGGAACCGGTTTTCCTTGTTCAGACATCCCAGCATGTTCAACAATTTCCTTTGGAAGAGCTGGAACAACAACAAGGATTTGTCATTGCCCCTTTTGACGTTTACCAGACCGGGAAAGCTTATTTAATTAAGAAGAATTTAATTTCGCATAACACACAAGAAGCCAAAGATCTATCTGATAAAATAAATCTTTTACCGGACAAGGAGTTCCAACTTCCGGAAAGAAATAATTTTGTCATCATCAGAGAAAACTACCTACGGGATGTAAAAAAGGTTGTAAGCCGAATCAAAAAAGGTGAAGCTCAGAAAGTGGTACTGTCGCGGATTGTGAAAAAACCAGTACCACCGGAATTCGATTTCGACCTGTTCTTTGACACGTTGAAGCAAGAGTATCCCACAGCCTTTGTTTACCTTTTTCACCTTCCCGGTGAAGGAGTTTGGACAGGTGCCACCCCTGAAATATTGCTAAAGCGCAATGGCAATTTTTACGAAACTATGGCGCTGGCAGGAACACAAAAACGGACTTTTGATGACAAACCGCTG
>VAPL010293325.1_pt1 | contig 16275 bp, 15 predicted proteins | sample 3395061 | NCBI WGS metagenome assembly VAPL01 (sample SAMN08290444, study PRJNA428436) | hydrothermal vent metagenome | isolation source: Deep-sea hydrothermal vent chimney 2 | place: Pacific Ocean: Juan De Fuca Ridge | depth 2182 m m | reverse complement strand
GACCTTCGGGTCCAACTCTGGGTCTTCGGAGTACCCCGTCGGAGAGGTTCCCACCAGACGCGCACGTGTCATCGAGTCGGCCGTCGCGAACAGGGTGACGTCGACACCCCTTCCGACCAGGCCCTCGGTGAGGAGGGAGACGAACTGTTCCCACGGTCCGTAGTGACGCGGAGGGACGCGCCACGAGATCGGGGCGAGCATCGCAACTTTGAGCTGGCTGGGGGCGGGGACTCGAGAAGCCATCAGACATCGAGGGTAGCTCCTGACTTTCGGCTCTATTCGGCTGTGACCCCAACGACTACCTTGGAAGCAGAGGAAGAGGGTCGCCATGCATCGACTGATGGTTCTGCTCGTCACCTGGAGTATGTTTCTCGCCGCGTGTAACGGAGCGACGGTTGACTCGGCCATTCCCGTCGAGACGACATCGACGGCTCTGTCCACGACGACAACCACGCCGACGACAACAACCACCGTGAGGGACGGTGCATCGTCCACATCGACCATCCTCGCCACGACGACGACCCAAGCAGCCTCGACCACCACAACGACGATCGCGGTTCGTGCCGTGACCGAGCATCCGAACCTTCCCGACGCCGAGGGTGGACATCTCGTCGACTGGAATCTCGTTGGGCCGCGTTGGGCCCTGACCCTCTACGATGCACGATCCGTCACCACGATGACGCCTGGACCAACGATCCTGTACCTCGTCGATCCAGACGGGACGCGGTACGAGGTCGCCTCATGGCCGATGGGAGGTCCCTACGCAATCGCCGACTGGGCGGGCACGGGAGACACAGCACTACTTCTCCGCGGGGGTGCCCAAGCAGCCATCGTCGATCTCCGCACCGGGATCGAAACGGGAGCTGTGCCGTTGCCCACCGACTACTACGGGACACCGGTCGCCTTCACAGCCCCAACGGGGAAGAACATCGTCGTCCTCACCGACGATGGCACGACCCAGCACGTCGAGCGGCGAACCCGCTCGGGCTCTGTTCTCGCCGTACTCGGGGAGCAGCCCACGCCAGTCGATCTGAGGAGAGGCCTCGAGTGGCTCTACGGCTACGACGGAACCTTCGCCCTGGTCAAGACCGCGAGCGGCATCGAACTCGTCGACAACGACGGGACGTTCGTGAGAGATCTGTGGACCCCGATGGGCCGAACGTGCACGCCCGTGCGATGGTGGACAGCGGACTCGTTCCTCGCGTCCTGTCTCGGAGACGGGCCGGCGTTCGGCCACGACTTCTACTCACAACTCTGGATCCTCGAGACCGATGGGACCGCGGGCGACATCTTGACGGCGTTCCCGCCGGGACCGATCCCCGTCGGCGACTTCGGGTTCATCGACGCGTGGCGCCTTCCGTCACAGACGGTCGTCCAGTGGTCCGGTGACTGCGGTGCTGCGAACGTTCAGGCGCTCGCAGCCGATGGTTCGGCGACACCGCTCGGTGGAACCAGCAGCCACCGGTTCGTCGAGGCCGATGCATCCGGTATGACGATCCTTGGGTGGCAGTCGTGCGACGGCTCCGAGGGGTGGCTGTACCGGGCCGACCCATCGGGGACCGAGGTCCTCGAGCTGGTGCCAAGGGTCGGTGACGCCTGGGGCGTCACCGACGCTGCGAGCCTCGCAACGGTGTACCCGTAGCACCGCCAGAACACGCATACCCAGGGTTGCTCGTCCGATATGTGCCGCAGTGAGCCCACAGAATGGACGTGGGATCAGCCGAGTGTGGCGACCATCACGGCCTTGATGGTGTGGAGGCGGTTCTCCGCCTGGTCGAAGACGATGCTTGCGTCGGACTCGAACACCTCGTGGGTGACCTCGAGGCCGTCTGGCATGTTCGTGTGTTCCATGATGTCCTTGCCGAGCACCGTGTTCGTATCGTGGAAACCAGGGAGACAGTGCATGAACTTCGCCGCAGGGTTCCCCGTACCAGCCATGAGACTCGCCGAAATCTGGTACTCCTTGAGTTCCTCGACACGGGATACCCACACGTCCTTGGGTTCACCCATCGACACCCACACGTCGGTGTGAACGAAGTCCACGCCGTTCACGGCCGCTTCGACGTCCTCTGTCACGGTGATCCGGGCACCCGTCTTGAGAGCGATCTCTTCGGCGGTGGCGACGACCTCTGCAGGCGGTGCAAGATGACCGGGGCCGGCCAGGCGGATGTCGCTCCCCATGAGCGCTGCCATCACGATGTGTGAGCGCGCCATGTTGAACCGGAGATCGCCAACGAAGGCGTAGGACAGAGCGTCGTACGGCTTTCCCGACGCCTCGTGCATCGTCAGGAAATCGGCGAGCATCTGGGTCGGGTGCCACTCGTCCGTAAGCCCGTTGTACACGGGGACACCTGCGTAAAGAGCAAGGTCCTCGATGTCGGACTGGTTCTTTCCCCGATACTCGAGAGCGTCGTACATGCGGCCAAGCACCCGGGCCGTGTCGGCTATCGACTCCTTGTGGCCCATCTGGGAACCGGATGGGTCGAAGTAGGTCACGTGAGCACCCTGGTCGAACGCTGCGACTTCGAAGGCAGCCCGCGTCCTCGTCGAAGTCTTCTCGAACAGCAGAGCGATGTTCTTGCCGCTCAGTTGGGGCTGTTCGGTGCCTGTGTACTTCGCCGTCTTGAGCGATGACGAAAGATCGAGGAGGAACTTCATCTCGGTCGGAGTGAAATCGAGTTCCTTGACGAAGCTCCGGTTCTTGAGGTTGTAGGCCACAGTGCTCTCCTTGTGTTCCTCGGATTCTATGCGCACACACGTCGGCGGGGTCAACCCGGAACCGGTTGACGACGACATGTTGCTCTGTCGAACCGATCACCACCGTACGACTACCGTTGCCGGGTGACCAACCGTCCCACATCGTCGACCAACCCAGTATCCGAACACGGCGTCTACTCCGAAGTCGGCAAGTTGCGCAAGGTCATCGTGCACCGGCCAGGTCAAGAGATGCGGCGCCTCACGCCATCGAACGCCCACGACCTCCTCTTCGAGGACGTGATCTGGGCCCGTAAGGCTCGTGAGGAACACGATGCCTTTGTCGACATCCTCAGAGACGACTTCGATGTCAACGTCATGTACATCCACGACCTTCTCGCAGATGTCGTCACCAACCCTGTTGGGCGGTCCTACGTTCTCGATCGGAAACTGACTCCGAACGAAGTGGGGGTCAACGGCTCCTTGATCCTGCGGGAGTGGATGGATGAGCTCGACGCGCCGACCCTCGTGCAGTATCTCATTGGAGGGATCACCGTCGACGAACTTCCCTCCGATCTTCGCAACCCCGCACGCAAGGCGTGGGAGAGCAGCGACTTCGTCCTTCCCCCTTTGCCGAACCAACTGTTCGCGAGGGATAGCTCGAGCTGGATCTACAGCGGTGTGACGCTGAACCCGATGTTCTGGCCTGCTCGCAGAGACGAAACGCTCCATCTCGCTGCGATCTACAAGTTTCACCCCGAGTTCGCCGATCCCGGCGTGACGGTGTGGTGGGGCGACCCGCCGGACGCGGGCTACGGCAACGCCATGCTCGAAGGCGGAGACGTGATGCCGGTCGGCAAGGGAGTCGTCCTGATCGGGATGGGGGAGCGAACCACGTACCAGGCCGTCGGCCAGGTAGCCAAGGCCCTCTTCGAGAACGAAGCTGCGACACGGGTCATCGCAGCCAAGATGCCGCCCGACCGAGCCAGCATGCATCTCGACACGGTCTTTACCTTCTGCGATCTCGACCTCGTGACGGTGTATGAGCCCGTCGTCGACGTAATTCAACCGATCAGCTACTACCCCTCGAACGACGGTGGGCTCCACGTCGTGATGGAGGACGCCCGGTGGCTCGACATCGTCGAGAGTGCCCTCGGACTCGATGAGTTACGGGTGGTTCCAACGGCAGGTGACGTCTTCGAAGCTGCGCGGGAGCAGTGGGACGACGGCAACAACGTCGTTGCACTCGAACCGGGCGTCGTCGTCGCGTACAACCGGAACGAGTGGACCAATGCGCGCCTCCGAGAGGCCGGCGTCACGGTCATCGAGATCGAAGGGTCCGAGCTCGGCCGCGGGCGTGGAGGAGGACACTGCATGACGTGTCCCGTCCTCCGTGACGCCGTCTACGACTGACCCCCTCAACCGCTCGTCTCGAGATACCTGGCAAGCCACTCCTCGTCGAGTTCCGAGTACGGATCATCGGCTCCCGGGACGGTCCAAACATGCATCATCTCGTTCGTCACAGGAATCGACAGGGAACCCAAGGGGCACGCCCCAAGCGGTGACTCGAATCCCGTGATCGTCACCGGAATCGACCCGAAGCAGATGTGGTCGTGTGCGTGCCACACAGCGATCGGTCCTGCGAACATGGGACCTGGGTCACCGATGGACTCCATCTCATAGAGAGCCCCGAGCAACACAGGTCCATCGCGTGTCGGCTCGTACACCAGTGTCTCGGGCCGCTGCGGATCGAGGACGATCCCGTCCGACTTGCGTTCCGGATTCTCGGCATGGAACTGTGAGCCGACCATGCTGGCGACGCGATACCCGTCGGCGGCTGCAACGGAGACATCCCGGTACTTGTCGATAGCAGCAGCGGTTCTCTCGGCGAAGAACCTCGCGGCTCGCCGTTCACCCAACGTGGGCTCTCGGTTCGTACCGACCGGCAACAGAACTCCCGGTAGGGGAGTCTGCCCGATCTTCTCCCCTCCGATGCCGGCGACCACGGCACCTCCCCATCCGGCGAGCGTCGTGAAGCCGATCGCCCCGATCACGGTGAGTGACGCCGCTGCGCGGAGGGCCTTGCCTCCCTCGACGGAACGCAAGATGATGGCGAGCGCGGTGACCTGCACGAGCGCGGCAATCAGCCCGACTTGACCAACAGTGAATCCGGCAACTGCCAACCCGAGGTTCACGGTGAGGACGACGATCAGGATGATCGAGAGGGCGGTGCGCCAGGGCCTGCCAACGAGAACCCGAGCCAGCACGACGAACTCCCCGACTGCCACCACGAGCAGCCACACGCCGACGGGTGAGCCGGAACGGCCGAGGGCCATTCCAAGATTCATAGCCCCCGATACAGCGATCAACCATACAAGCAGTCGATAAACCGAACCCAACGTTCGATATCCCGACAGCACGGCTTCAGATCGAGCACCGCCACGGCGCGCCAACCAGCCGTTCACCACTGCGGCGATCACCAGCACCGAGACGAACAGGACGACGATGCCGTGCTCGGGGGCCATCCCGTAGAGAGGACTTCCCAGATACCGCTCGAGGAGTCTCGCACCGTCGGTCACGCCGATATCTCCTCGAGCTCCAAGCGCTCATCGATCTCGGGGCTCGACGCGTTGTCCTGGAACTCGATGCGGGCAGTTGGGCGACGCAGCAGCCAGAATATCGATGCCGGCAACACCATCCGCACGAGGAAGCCTGTAGGGGTGAGCCCTCGACCGGCGAGAGTGACGGCGAGCAGGAGGTCGACGAGCGCGAGGGTGAGCCACCCGACCTGGAGTCCCATGATCCAACGACGAGTGCTCCGACGACGCTTCGGAAGCCTGGCGACGAGAGCCAGCGTGACCGTCGCCCCTGCCACGGTGAGGATCGCCCCGAACGCTGGAACGCCGCCGAAGATCAGGGCCGCACCAACCGCCTCAACGGCAAGCACCACGGCGACTGCACCCTGTACGAAGAGGAGCAGGCCGGCAACAGCGACGGGCCCCTCTTCCCTGTGGTTCTCTTCACTCATTCCCCAAGGATCGGGGAACCACGTGGGTCCATGATGAGAAGCAGATGAGCCCACGATGAGACTGGACAACGTATGAGGGCCCCCGGTCGATGGGGGCCCTCACCTTGCTCCTCGAACAGGTCGCGTCAGGACTCAGTTGAAGCTTCTTCGCCATCGGCGTCTTCGTCGTCGCTCCCACCTGCAGGGACGTACCCCGCAACGATGTTCTTCGCGCCGACCGCTGCACCCGTGACCTGACTGACGAGCACGTTGCCATCTGCATCGACCGTCGCTGCAGTCGCGGAGCCGACGACGGTCTCACCATCGGATGCCACGGCGAACCGCATCGCGGCATCACCGGTCGCTACGTTGCCGTAGACGACACCTTCGTCATCATTGGCGAGAATCCCGAGAACGCCGGCGGCTTCGGCATCGAGAGTGTGCCTGGCGAGATTGTCGTATCCGGCGATGATGTCCTGGAGCTGAGATACCCAGGTGTTCTCGACGACGGCGATGAACGCAGACGTCCCCGGATTGAGGCCTTCTGCCGCTTGCTTCAGATCGTCGTCCTCGAGAGCCATCTTGGCGAGCTTCGCGCTCCCTGCCCCCACACCGGCTCCGATCGCCGCAGCGGCAAGGATCGATGGTGGAAAGACCAGACCGATGGCGCCACCGATGAGGGCACCAACACCGAGTCCCTTCTTGACACTGGGCAACGATTCCTGCCTGACCGTTGCGTTGCCCTCTACGTCCTTGATCAGTGTGGCTGCGTCGATGATGTCGATCGCCTTGGCTTGGTCGAGCTCCTTGAGGGCTTCAACCGCCTTCGCGGCGCCGTCCTCCGTGTCGTAGACGGCGAAGAGGATCTCATAGTTCTCGTACTTGTTCGACATGCGTCTCCTCCAAGTGCAGGCACCTCTCAGAGATGCCGGGGATGTGGTCGGGCAGGTTCGAGGCTACAGCGACCGGTGGCATCAGGCTACGAGCCGTCCAGACACCCGATCGAGTGGAACTGAAATAGATCCTGTGTCGTTCGAGTTGAGCAACAGAACGAGCACATGACGTGTGTGCACGAGAGGAGACGGCGTGGCGAAGAAGCAGCGATCCGCAGGAAAGCCTGTCGACCAGCAGAAACAGGCCGAAAAGCAGGCTCGGAGGCAGGAACGCAAGGTTGCTGAAGCCGCTGCCAAGAGAGTGGCCGAACGCAAGCGTCGCATCAAGGCGGGTGCCGCCATCCTCGTCGGTGTTACAGCGATCGGTCTTCTCGGATTCTCTATCTATCGCAAAGCCGTGCCCCCCGAGCTACCGGGTGTCGCCCAGGAGTTGAATCAGGGACGCACCCACGTCGTGAATGACCGATCCGTCGGCTACTCCTCTGCGTCCCCAACGAGTGGCGCCCATAGTGGGAGTTCCCCGCGATGTGGCATCTACAACCAGGAGATGCCGCCCGAGTTCGCCGTGCACGCACTCGAACACGGCACCGTGGTCATCTGGTATCAGCCGACCATCCCCGGCGACGAACTCTCAGCAATCCGCCGCACGGTGAACAGCTTCGACAACGGCGTGATCTTGTCACCGAACTCACAACTCGCCGACCCCGTCGTTGCCACGTCGTGGGCAAGGCTCAAGGCGTACGACGGCGCCGATCCTGAGATCGAGCAGTTCATCACGACCTACCGCAGCCGGGGTCCTGAAGCGTTCCGGTGCGCCTACTGACCCTGCACAGGTCTGCATAGACCGGTAGGGTCCCTGAGCGATCAGGGAGACACCACGCACTCGAACGCTGAACTCATCACCTCGTTCTACGAGGCGTTCGCACAGAGAGACCACTCCTCCATGGGTGACTGCTACCACCCGGAAGCCGTGTTCTCGGACCCGGTGTTCACCCGCCTGCACGGCACTGAGGTCAGGGCGATGTGGCATATGCTCTGTGAGCAGGGGGCCGATCTCGACGTGTCGTTCGCGGCGATCGAAGCCAACCACATATCAGGTTCCGCGCATTGGCAGGCTCGCTATACGTTCGCGAGTGGGCGACCCGTCCACAACTTCGTTCAGGCGTCGTTCACGTTCCAGGATGGCAAGATCATCGACCACAAAGATGAGTTCGATCTCTGGCAGTGGACCCGGATGGCGATCGGACCGATCGGAACCTTTGCAGGGTGGAGTAGCCCACTCCAAAACAAGGTCCGGAGTGCAGCCGATCGGAACCTTCGCAGGTTCATCGACAAGCACCCCGAGTACGCCTAAGACACGGTGCAGAGGTTCGGAGCGATAGCCGTCCCCTCGACCCGTTCGAGGAGTCTGCTCGAAGCATCCCCCACGAGGATCCCGAACGCTGCTCCACCGACGACGTCAAGCGGGAAGTGTGCACCGACGTAGACCCTCGAAAGCGAGGAGGCAACGGCGACCGCGTACATTCCGGCCCCTACCCGCGGTCCTACCCGATCGTTGATCACGCCGGCAACGGCGAAAGCGACCGCGGCGTGGCCCGAGATGAAGCCAAGGCTGCCGTCGATCCGGGTGCCGAGCCGCAACCGGGTCTCGCTGTCGAAGTCGTACGGACGACCCCTTCCCACAGCCTTCTTGACCGCTTTGGCTCCGAGCCAGGCATTGAACCCCCCAGAGACGATCGACAACGCCGGCTCCGTTGAGCGGGTACGGATGGCAGCGAAGCCACCGATCAGGAACGGTGCAGCGAGTGCTCCTGCCTGCATGGGAAGCCACAGGAAAGGAGCAAGTTCGTCGGGAAGGCCGTTGATGCGCCGGTTGATCTCATCCTCCCTTGTACTCAACCCGCCGGATGCAGCACGAGCCGTTCCGATCAGTGTCACGACGGCGACGGCCGTCTTGAGGGAACGCATCAGCCTCATCATCGCCACAGCGACATCGACAGACTCAACCGTGAGATCCTGTCGAAACGGATCTCGTCCACACCACAGCTCTCGCGAACCTCGTCGAGAACCTCGTCGTACAACCCCTCGGACTCCTTGAGGCCGCTGCGTGTCGCTCCCGAGAGCGCCAGCGGCTGCATCCGACGTGCCGAGCGACACACGGCGTCCGTTCCCACGACATCGGTAGCAGCTGCAACAGCCCTGGCGGCCCCCACCTTGAGTGCCGTAGACATCACGAGTTCGGCGACGTCCGTATCGAGGAGTACCTGGTCGGCACTGACCTCGCTGAACCCGAAGTCGATCATCCACACGTCCCCTCGATCGTCGAGGAAGACGTTCGCGAGCCGTAGATCTCGATGAGCGAGGTACCGGGCATGCATCTTGGTCACCTCACTCCACACGGCACGGAGGACATCGTCTGTCATCTCGTTGCGGGGTACAGAGTCGAGCGACCGGCCAGCGATCGCATCCTGGGCGAGCAACATCGAGTAGTCCTCGTCGCCGATCTTGCGCCCAGCCCGTATCGCAGGCGTCCTGACTCCGATAGAAGCTGCGACCATCGCTGCGAGGGCCTCGTGTTCGACCGCCCTCCGAAGGCTCGAGAACGCCGGTTCGTCCCCGATGTTCTTCAGGAACAACATCCTGTACATTCGAAAGAGGATGTCGGCGCTTCGCTCGTCCTTGCTCAGTGTCTTGACGAAGAGTCGCTCACCGTTGCCAAGGTCGACGAAGTACGGCTTCGATCCCCGCGCATCTACCCCTGCGGCCTTCACACGTACAGGGTCAAGACCCACGGCCCGAAGCGAGTCGACGATCTGGTAACCCGTCGGGCTGTGGTTCGGCGTGCCGAAAGCGAACCGTACCAGGGAACCGGAGGCCCATCCGATGCCGAGTGCGATGGCAAGATCGATGGGAAGACCCGACACGATCGCAACGCGCATGAGCACCCCCACCCACAGCGCCGTCCAAGCCATCCTGCGTTGTCGATGCGACAGGGCAGAGTTCGCGACGGTGAGTCCTGCAACAACGCCAGACACGTATGCGTAGAACGGTGCCACGATCTGGTCGAGTGAACCGTACGTAGCCCCCCTCGGCAGCCACCCGTACACCCACATCGTGACCACGACCGCAACGATGCCCGCGACAAAGAGCATCACGGTGCGCATCGGCCGCTGCCGAACGACGTACCACCCGAAGATGACCAGTGGCAGCCCGAGGGCGATGATGGCGACGACGAGCAACGCTATGTCGTCGATGATGCCGGGGATCGCTTCACCCGTGGCTGCGAGATCGGCACCCACATCAGGAACCGTCGGTGAGAACAGTGCAACGATCATCACCGACGCGACCACGACGACCAGTGCCAACACGAGGTTGAGAATGTCTGCTGGAGACCTGACGATGTCCGGACGATCGGGGATGTCGAAGACGATCCCCTCGTAGTCACCACTAGATGCACGTCTCATGGCCACCGATGGTACCGCCCGACGGCCATCAGCCGAGGGTGGACGCCCGACCCTCACCCGCACGCTCGCAGCAGGAGCGACGTCGGTATCCCCGACTCAGTACCCGCGACGTGACCGTTCGCTGTAGCCGCCACCACTGTAGGAGAGGACGTCGAAGAGGATGCCAAGACCCAGGATGATCCAATCGAATCCGTTCACGCCGCCGGGGAAGACAGCGACCCACGTGATCGTCGTCCATGGAGCGAACAGGAACCCGATGAACGCGAAGAAGAAGTTGGTGAACGCCAGGTTCCATCGCGTCGAATCTATCAGCCACCAGACCAGGATGCCGAACCGTGGTCCGATCAGTGACATCGATGCCAGCAGACAGCACATAGGCAGTACTCCTCACTCCGCCTACACCCACACTACCAGCGACTCTTTCCCCCTCGGCATGGAATATGACACGTACGATTCGGTTGGCGTGTGTATGAACACTTCACATCTCCTTCAGTTCCGCGAGCAGAAGGATGCCTTCTTCAAGCAATCCGATCAGTCCCCGGTACCCCCAGAGCGTCGGAGCGCTTTCACCGGCCTTGCGTACTTCCCTCCGAGCAAGGAACTGGCGTTCGAGGTCGAACTCGATGCCGTCGAACCCACAGAGGTCGAGATCAGCACGACGACCGGTGACGTGCGCTCCTACCTGCGAGTCGCTACAGCGACCTTCGCGGTCGACGATCATCAAGCCACGGTCGCCCTGTACTCGACGGGCCAGGACGGGCTCTTCCTCCCCTTCCGGGATACAACCTCTGGCGACGAGACGTACGGGGCAGGACGGTACGTCGACGTTCACCCGGGAGAAGGGGGCGTTGCTCTCATCGACTTCAACTACGCCTACGCCCCGTTCTGTGCGTACAGCGAGGACTACTCGTGTGCCCTTCCACCGGCCGAGAACTGGCTCGAGGTCCCGGTTCGGGCCGGGGAACGCATCCCAGACTGATCTGGCCTTGCTCGACTTCCTCATGCCTGCCACCGACGCAGGGGTCGCTGCTCAGTTCGCAGGATGGGCGGGCATGTCGGTCGTGGCGCTCATCGTCACCCGTCACAACCGTGATCTCCGCCTCCTCGCCATCGGACTCAGCATCCTCGTTCTCGGTGTCATGACCGTTCGAGCCGTCCACTGAGGAAGGTGCAGGAAGATAGAGTGGCCTCGATGTTCACGTTCTCCGAGTCACCGGTACCGGTCCGTAACGACATCCCTGAATCGTTCCGCTACCTGTGGGGCGAAATCGCTCGTCCGGGTCCCTCCCTGACGGCTCACCAACGCCGCACCGTGTTCGCCACGGCACGGGAGTCCGGCGCAGTGCCACCGGTGAACGTCGATCTTCCTCGTGTTCTCCTCGAACTAGCACGGACCCTCTCCACGAAACCTACCATCGTCGACGGTGACCTCGTGTCTCGTGCAGCCAACGACGCTGGGTATCCGGCAACCGTCGAGGTCATCGCACTCATCGCGATGCTTGCCGCCGTCGACGGCTTTCACCGTGCTCTCGGCGTCGACCTCGAGCAACTCCCCGATCCACGTACCGGCGACCCAACGGGACGTATCGCCGAAGGCCTGACCCCGCGCCGAACCCATGTACCGATGCCCCGTGGGGCGATACCCGCCGCCCTCGACCTCCTCCCCGACATCGGTGCCACGTATCGATCGCTCTTCGGGCCTCTGTATATGACGATGGAGGAGATGGGGTCTCCGACGTTCTCCCGCACACCCGGCCTCAACCGGGCGCAGATGGAGGTCGTCTCGTCGAGGACTTCCCTGTTGAACGAGTGCTTCTACTGAACACTGTCACATGTCCGGATGCTCCGTGAGAGTGCCATCGCCTTCAACTACGAGTTCGATCCGAGAACGATCGCCGATCCGACCGTACCCATGCACATCCCCGGTGGCGAGGTGCTGCGCCGGTTCGTCGATGCGCTGTTGCGCCGTTCCGGCGGGTCTCTCGAAACCGCACGCAACGACGTTCTCCGTGATCTCGGCCCGGACGCCCTCGTCGATGCCTGCTCGGTGTTCGGAAACTTCGAGATGATGAACCGAGTCGCCGAAGGTACCGGCATCCCGATCACTCCCCACGAGATCGAACGCCGGGCGGATCTGATCGAGACGCTCGGGCTCGCAATCCCATAGATCCGCGGAAGCCGACTCAGAATCGACAAGGTCGCACCAATCCGCGAGAATCCGGAGTGATCATCCCCTGCCTTGGAGGACATCATGGCCGACAGCGGAATCGAGAACCTACTTCAAGAAGACCGGCGCTTCCCCCCGCGCCCCGAGTTCTCGGAACAGGCCGTCGGCACGGCCGACCTCTACGAAGAGGCAGATGCCGACTACGTCGCGTACTGGACCCGGCAGGCCAAGGAGCGGATCACCTGGTACAAGGAACCGACCGAAGGACTCGACGACTCCAAGGCGCCGTTCTACAAATGGTTCGCCGACGGTGAACTCAACATCTCGTACAACTGCCTCGATAGGCATCTTGGGACCGGTGGAGACAAGGTCGCCTACCACTGGGTGGGTGAACCCGGAGACACACGCTCGATCACATACGCAGAACTGTCCGACGAGGTCAACCGGTTCGCCAACGGCTTGCGGTCGCTCGGTGTCGAGAAAGGTGACCGGGTCGCCATCTACATGGGCATGGTTCCCGAGCTCCCCGTCGCGATGCTCGCATGTGCCCGTATCGGTGCACCCCACTCGGTGATCTTCGGAGGGTTCAGCGCAGACTCGATCATCGACCGCGTCAACGACCAGGGCGCCAAGATCCTGGTCACGTGCGACGGAGCGTGGCGCCGGGGCTCCGTGGTCCCGCTCAAGGACAACTGCGACCGGGCGATGGAAGAGACCCCAACGATCGAGCACTGCTTGGTCGTCAAGCGCATCGAGAACGATGTGTCCATCCAGGATGGCAGAGATATCTGGTGGCACGACCTCGTCGAGGACCAGCCCACCGAGTGTGTGCCAGAGGTGATGAACGCCGAGGACCTGCTCTACATCCTCTACACGTCGGGTACGACCGCCAAGCCGAAGGGAATCATGCACACCACCGGGGGGTACCTTACCGGAGCGGTGACGACCCATGCGTTGGTGTTCGATATCAAGCCAGACTCAGACGTCTATTGGTGCGCCGCCGACATCGGGTGGGTGACCGGCCACACCTACATCGTCTACGGCCCCCTTGCGAACCACACGACGAGCGTCATGTACGAGGGAACGCCCGACTATCCGGACAAGGACCGCTTGTGGTCGATCATCGAGGAGTACGGGGTCACGATCTTCTACACGGCGCCGACGGCGATCCGTGCGTTCATGAAGTGGGGTGAGCGGTATCCGCAACGTCACGACCTTTCCTCACTTCGACTGCTCGGCACGGTCGGGGAACCGATCAACCCGTCGGCGTGGATGTGGTACCACGACCATATCGGTCCACAGGACTGCCCGATCGTCGATACCTGGTGGCAGACAGAGACCGGTGCGATCATGATCAGCCCTCTGCCAGGGGTGACGACGACGAAGCCCGGTTCTGCGACGAAGCCGCTCCCGGGGATCTCCGCAAGCGTCGTCGACGTCGAAGGCCACCCAGTGCCGCTCGGTGGCGGCGGGTACCTTACGATCACACAGCCATGGCCTGCGATGCTGCGTTCGATCTACGGCGATGACGAGCGTTACGTCAGTACCTACTGGAGCCGCTACCCGGGGGTCTACTTCGCAGGAGACGGTGCGAAGATCGATGACGACGAGTACCTCTGGATCCTCGGGCGCGTTGACGATGTGATGAACGTCTCCGGTCACCGGATCTCCACCATGGAGGTTGAGTCGGCGCTCGTGTCGCACCCTGCCGTTGCAGAGGCCGCGGTGGTCGGGGCGGCCGATGAGCTGACGGGACAGGCCATCGCTGCCTTCGTCACACTCGTCGGCGACTACGAGGAAGAGGAGGGGCTCCTCGAGGAGCTCCGCGCTCATGTTGCGAACAAGATCGGGGCGATCGCAAAGCCGAAAACCATCATCTTCACCCCGGATCTTCCGAAGACCCGGTCGGGCAAGATCATGCGACGGCTCCTTCGCGACATCTCGGACAACCGGGCCCTCGGTGACGTCACGACTCTCGCGAACTCCGAGATCGTCCAGGCCATCGCCGACCAGGCCGAGGCATACCGCAACGAGGACTGAGAGGGGGGCGGAGGTACTTGGTACTTGGGGGATGCGCGGATAGGGAACATCCGTTCTCCGTTTGCCGTCCACCGACTATTCACAGGCACCCAGAAACAGTCGGGGTTTCCGACTGTGAACTGTCAACTCGCCGACTACCCCCTTATTCGCTGATCCTCTTGGTACTCGGCGTACGCTTCTGGTCTCGCTGTCTCCGGGGTGACCGATGGCCGACAACGACACGAAGAAGTCCTCGTTCTTCTTCACTGCCTACATGTTCTCGAGATATCGGGTGACGGCCCCAGCAGCGGCTTTCCCCGAGCCCACAGCAGCCGTCATCCCGCCGCCACCGATCCAGGCACCCGTGAGAAACAGGTTCGGCACCGGTGTGGTCGGTCGACGACGGTTCATCATGTTCGCCACGCTGTGTTCCCGCCCGTAGATGGAACCCTGGGGTTGCATCATGTACCGAGCGTTGGTGAGCGGTGTCGCGATCTTGACGACTTCGATAGCCCCCTCGAGGCCGGGGATGAGGCGCTTGGCTCGATCTATGAGGATCTGTCCCGAAGCTTCCTTCGTCGCTATGTATGCAGGGTTGTTTCCGTAGTCCTCGAGATCTCCACCGGTTCCCCACACGTCGTTGTGGTCCCAAGGAGCGAGCACGGTGAGCACGATCACGGACTTGCCCTCGGGCGCACATCGCGGGTCGACCACCGAGTAGTTGGAGACGATCATTCCCACATTCGTGAAGTCGCCGGCAAGGATCGCCTCGTACTCGACGTCGAAGTCGTATCCGGACATGGCGAAGTACTCGTGGTGGTTCCAACCCCCAGCCGCAAGATCGGCCGCCACTCCAAGATGGACGGTCATGGTCGACAGAGCCGGCCGGTCTCGTTCTATCTCTCCTAGCCACTCACGTGTAACGACGCCCTCGGGAAGTAGCCCCGCCGTCGAGCGTGGACTGGCGTTGGACACAACCGCCTTCGCTTCGACCACGAGGCCGCTGTTGGTCGTCACCGTAACGCGGTCCGGGCCCTCGGGTACGATCGAGGTAACCGTGTTGCGAAGACGCACGTCACCGCCTGCCTCAACGATGGCCTCCATGATGGCGAACGACATCGCACCCGAACCCCCCGTCGGGTACCAGGCACCGGCTGTGTGATAGGACAGCAGCGTCAAGGCGAACTGGCCTGCCGAGAGCTTCGACGGGGGCAAGCCAAGATACCCCCACAGTGTCGTCACGAGGGCCCTCGCTTGAACGCTCTCGATGTACCCACTGATGAACGTCGACCAGGGACTCGCAAACGCCGTTGCCATATCGGGGTACCTCTCGAGCATCTGGCCCATATCCACACGAACACCCGATCGTCGATCCGTCGTGAACCGCGCAACGTCGTGCCCGACACGCTTGATCGCCTCAAAGAATGCCTTCACACCAACTTGTTCGTTGGGGAAGATGGCTCCAAACCGCTCGATGTACTCATCTATGTCCGTCGGGGCAGACATCTCGAAGTCGGGAAAGGCGACGGTGTAGAACGGGTCGAGTCGGTTGAACTCGACCCTGTCGAGGATCCCGAGTGTTGCGAACATCGGCCGTGCCCATCCGCCGCTGCCCAATCCATCGAGGGCGTGGAGCGCCACCTCGAACCGATAGCCACCCGCCCTGAAATAGTGGGCGTAGCCTCCAGGTTTGGTGTGGTGCTCGAGCACGACGACGTCGATGCCCTTCTCCTGGAGGTGTCTCGCCACAGACAAGCCTCCGAGCCCTGCCCCCACAACGACGACGTCCGCCGAAAGGGTCTCGCTCATGGTGCGGGCGGCACGGCAGCAGCGTCGTCGTCGGGCCATGGATCCTGATCGATCGTCTTGCGCCAGAGATAAACGGCCACATCCCGTATTGACGCAATCACCGGAACCGCAAGCAACGATCCCAGAAGTCCACCGACCTGGAACCCCACCATGAGTCCGAGCAGGATGATCGCAGGCCGAAGTTGTACGGCCGTACCCATCACCTTGGGTGCCACGATGTTG